>Ga0265294_10007822_pt1 | contig 12590 bp, 8 predicted proteins | sample MunlanPumphouse3_FD_192504 | JGI IMG/M metagenome (GOLD analysis project Ga0265294, IMG submission 192504) | Groundwater microbial communities from a municipal landfill in Southern Ontario, Canada - Pumphouse #3 | ecosystem: Environmental > Aquatic > Deep subsurface > Groundwater | place... | reverse complement strand
ATACTAAAAAAAGGTAAAATTACTAAAGACCCTCAAGATAACGATGAAGACGATTCTGAAACAATAGTTTGCTTAGGCACTCAACAAGAGCCTATTACAAACAAGGTCGGAGATGAAAGAAAAGTTGAAGCAATTAGTTTTGAAAGATTCTGGAGATACCTCAATTCAAATATCAAAAACTTGCTCAGACTTACTTCGGGCTTTGCGGTTGCATTGTATTGGATGGCTTTGTATCAGTTTGAGCGCGAACTTGCCATAGGCTTCTTATTCGCAAGCATATGGTTTGTGATAACTTTCTCGCGAAATGTGCTCGTTGATCTGATTGCTTCGGCAGGAACAGATTTTAAGCGTTGGACCATGAAAAATGTCAACTTTGACAATGCTTATCAATCTCTTTTCTGGACAGGTCTGAGCGTGCCCATCATGGGGTTGGTAAAACATTATTTCGATGTGTTCTGGACAGGTAAAGCTGACGGTGTTCTGTTTGAAGGCGTAAAATTCTTCTGTTTGTGTCTGGCTAACGGAACCTATATTGCTCTCCACAACAGATTAAGAGACTTTGATAAAAAAGTAATAAAAGTTAACTTTTTCAGATCTATTCTTTCTTGGCCGGTCGCTACATTATTCGCGCCCTTTGGCAATATGGTCGGAATTCCGAGTATTGTGCAAGCTAAGTTTTGGTCTGATGTGGTTGCCGGGTTTATTGAGGGCGGTGCCAAATTCTCACAAAGATTTACATTGCGAAAAAGAGACCTTATCGAGCTTTTGCCTCGTCTTAGCTCAGAAGACAGAACAGAGGTCATTACCGCTATGCTTGATATTCTTTATATCTGGGGAAAAGCCCCGCGAGGTAAGACTTGTCTCAGATTACTGTTGCTAAATAAGCCCTCCATCGGGGAAAGAATATGGAAAAAGAAACAGACTCCCGAAGAAATTAAACTGCGAACGATAAGGGCAAGAAACGAATACTTAAGAATGTTGACTCTTTTCAGATCAGAAGGAATGATACATACACTCACTGATTTTGCTCTTAAAAATTATTCCGGCCGAGATTCATATGAGTTGACTAACCTAATAGGAACAGAAGCAGAAGCATTCTTGGCTTGGCTTAAAGAACTCGATAAACAATTCGATAAAGACCTGTAATAAAAAAGCAATTTGGCACTGATAGCCAAATTGCTTTTATTATTTAAGCGTTGTTACTGTTTTTTATTTTACAGCTGCTTCTGCTATTTTTACCATTGCAGGGCTATTAAGAATCAAAATGCCTGTAACAAGAGCAAACAGAGCGATAGATTCGGCAATACCCATAGCAACTACGATATTACCAAAGCCCTTGCCGCCATTTTCTACTAAGCATCTGACACCGGCTCCGCCAATATTGCCTTGAGCGTAGGCAGATACAAATTGACACATTCCGACGCCAATTGCAATACCGAAGAGAACAGGGCCATTGGCTGCTACTGAAGCATATTCAACCATCATAATGTATAGAATAAGACAATAGAGTGTCTGGCTGACAGGCATACCAACCAAACCGGTGAATTTACCGCTCAAAGGTCTGCCTTCTTTTCCTTCTTTTGCCCAACCGCCGGCTGCTGCGTTACCTGCTGCAAGAACGCCCAGTGCACTTCCCAAACCACCAAAGCCCATGATTAAACCGAGAGCCATTTTGCCGAGAATCAGCATGAAATCTTCCATTTTATATCTCCTTAATAAAATTTACCGTAAATTAATTAATTTTTTTGAATGGGTCATACTCACGTCCGGCCCAATCCAATTCCAGATGATTAGAGAACTCCAATAAATTTAAGCGAACCCCGTGTGCAAGAATCGCAATAACACACAATATGATATTTAAACCATGCCCTGCTATAAGAACAGGTATTTGTGCATACAGAGGAAGCATCGCTCCTATGTCGTTAAACGCGACGGCAACTTTACTGCCCGCTAATCCGACAGCCCACAATCTGATATAACTCAAAATGTCTGAAAAAGCGGCCGAAGCATTTGTCAAGAGTGAACCGATACCTGCTCCAAGCATTTTAAATACATTAAAAGAGGGGGCTGTGAAAAATAGTATCATGGATAACGAAACTTTAAACAGCCAAACAGTCAGAGTGCTTGTTGAGCCTAATATTGTAAATTCCTGAGTGCCGGGCAAAATGAAGTCGCGTCCTGCAACAAGTTTACAAATCATACCATACATGCCCCACAAGAATATTATCCAACCTATTTCGCCCAAAACAGACAAATCTATTTTTTTACGCTTTATCTTTATTACGTGCGCTATCGTTAAGTGAATTGCACCCATCAAAAAACAAAGCGCTTGAAGTAAAAATGAACCGTCTGCACTTTCAGGGTTAAAGCCTGTGTTAAACAACGAACCGCCAAACCAAGAGTTGGTTATCGCTCCGTATACAGTTGCTCCGCCAAACAAAAAGATTGCCAATCTTAAAAACTTTTCATCAAATCCTCGCTCTTTAAGCTTTTTATAACCAAACAGCAGAGGCAATGCGATTATTGCCCCGTAACCTGCATCGGCAACCAAAAAGCCGGAAAAAATAATGAGGGTCGATAAAAAGAGAAAACTGGCGTCAGGCTCATTGTAGCTGGGTGTCAGCCCCATAAATTCATAAAGAGGATTGACACTGCTTGAATAAGCCGGATTATCTAAATAAGTCGGTGGCGTTTCATCGTCGCCGGCTTCATCAAAGTGAGTCGCTACCCTGACTTGCGCTTTTTCAAGTGCTTCGGTCAAAGCGGCTGTTTTCTTTTCAGGGCACCAACCGGTTAATACAAAGACCTCTTCATCGCTCATTAAGCCGGATTCAACCTCTGCAAAACGCTTTTGGTTAATAAGCTTTGTGTAATGCGCTTTAATATCGGAAAATCTTAGTTTTAAACATTGTAAAGCGTGACTGTGATCAGAAATCGTTTTTTCGCATGCTTTTATCTCGTCGGCGACTTGCGCCGCTTCACGCTTAGGTGCTTCAATAACGGTTAGCTGTTCCGGAATTTCAATTGCGCTTCGCGATACCGCAATGAATACACAAACTGAGTCCTTGCAATAAACCGTGTTAACAAATTCGCCCTTAATTTCGTTCATGTGCTCTTTTGAGCCTTTTGAAAAAACGATATTCAGCCCCGAGTTCTTCAAAAAATTTAAATCTTTTAAGCCAAGGGGACCCCAAACTTTCGTTTCTTCAAATTCTTTCTTAAGAGCAATGACTTTGTCTTTTAACTTAGATAAAGCGGAAACGTGCTCTAAGGTCTCTTCGATAAGCCTCTTTGGCTTTCCGGGTGTTTCTATCTTATCTTCGTCGCTCAAACACTCAATTTGCGAAAGCTCCATTATCGCACGATTGCATTTTTGTAATTCATCATTAAGGGAAGCAGGCACCGATACTTTTTCGGGCACCGCTGCGTCAACGTGAACTACGCCGGCTTCGCGCAATACTTCAAGAATTTTCTCTTTTTCTGAGGCTTTACCGCCGAGAAGAAGCTTTTTCATTTTGCTGATCATATTTTTCTCCTTCTCAGTTTACAGATTTGCTCTTGGCTATCTTAGAGCGGCCAACAGCAGAGGTTTGTTCTTCGGCAAGCGTAATGCGAATGGTTTTAATATTCTCGCTTGCTTGCGGGATCATTACTTTTTCAAACAGATTCACACGTTGGGTAACTTTGCGCAGCTCTTTTTGTAAAAGATGTTCTTGTTCGTGAATTACTATAAGTTTTTCGCGTAATTCAAGAAGATCTTTCAAAAACTCGAGCCCCGCATCAACCCACATAGGCGTTGCAAAACGTGAATAATCGCTGACTTCGTATTCGACTTTAGAGACTATGGGAAGCTTTATGCCCGCCACATTGCGAATACCGCGCTGTATATTCTTTACTTTTACATACCTTGTTATCGGTCCGGGCAGCGACTCGCTGAATAGCATCTTCCAACCGATGCTTTCGCGAATCTTCTGCTCCATAAGCTTGTCAAGCTTTTGGGCTTCTGTTCTGACCTTAAGAATCTCAGACTGAATCTGTTGTTTCTTTAGAACCAGAGTAGGCAAAAACCTCTGAAACATCGACAGCTGGCGTCGCTGCCTCAAAAGTTCCGGCCTGGTTTTTTTGATTTTTTCAGACATAACGCCTCACTAGCTGTTTTTGGGCCAGAATTGATCACAAAGATTCGATCTTATGCCCGTTTCGCGTGGCTCAAAATGATTGGCTAAAATTTCCCAGCATTGTTTTAAAGCATCAAATAAGCCAACGTTAGCGTCAAAACTCATTATTTTCTTTTCGAAGCTGTCACCGTATGCGAGGAGCTTTAAGTCCCATTCAGACATTTCAAAGCCCATTGCTCGCTTTTCGCGAGTTTCTCGACATTTTGAATATAACTGAATGCAGCCGTCCATAATAGCGCGGTGGTCTTCGCGCGTCTTGCCGTTTACCTGCTGTTTAAGACGAGAAAGTGAACCAAATGGATCGATAACCCCGCCCTTTAGGTAGAACTGACCTTCGGTGATGTAACCGGTGTTATCGGGAACCGGGTGAGTTACGTCGTCGCCGGGCATGGTAGTAACGGCCATGAGAGTTATGGAACCGCCTTCCTCAAATACAACGGCTTTTTCGTATCTTGAGGCGAGCTGTGAATACAAATCGCCGGGATAACCGCGGTTAGAAGGAATCTGTTCCATGGTTATCGATATTTCTTTTAACGCATTCGAGAAGTTCGTCATATCTGTTAAAAGAACCAAAACACGCTTGCCTTGAATGGCAAACTGCTCCGCAACCGTAAGAGCCAAATCCGGAGTTTGCAGACACTCAACAACCGGGTCAGATGCTGTGTGAACAAACATTATAGAGCGATTCATGGCACCGCCTTCTTCAAGGCGATTTTTGAAATACAGATACTCGTCGTATTTTAAGCCCATTCCACCGAATATGATAACATCGGCTTCTGCTTGCAATGCTATGCGTGCCAAAAGCTCATTATACGGCTCACCGGGAATAGAGAAAATCGGCAGCTTCTGACCTTCGACCAAAGTATTAAATACATCGATCATCGGTATGTTTGTGGGAATCATTCTGTGGGGCATCAAGCGAACTGCAGGATTAACAGCGGGGCCGCCGATTTCAATGAGATTGTCGGTTAATTCGCCCCTGTTATCGCGGGCTTGGCCGCTGCCCGAAAAGATTCTTCCGAAAAGATCTTCAGAGAAACTGAACTTCATCGAAGAGCCCAAAAACGATACTTTGTCGCCGGTTGAAAGACCGCGTGTTCCTGCGAAAACCTGCAAAGTTACCGTGTCGCCGTTAACTCTGATTACCTGCGCCAAAGAAGACCCCCAAGAACCTTCAACAACGGCAAGCTCTTCGTAACCGACGTTTGTAGCCTTAAGAGTTGCTACGTTGCCCGCAATATTATCAATTTTGGTGTAATACTTACGCATTGGTAGCCTCCTTAGACGCTAAGATTTCTTTAATCGATGCTTCGATTTCTTCTAGCTGTTCTGTTTCCCAGGGCGTGTAGTTCCAGTTTCTGAATTGCTCGGTAAGAGCAAAGAAAGTGTCGCGCGCTTCAGGCTTATTAGCGAATTTGAATTCGTGTTTAAGTGTTTCTGATACCAGGTCGAACAAATATCTCTGTCTTTCAACCGGGCAGGCCGCATCAACCTCGTCAAATGAGTTTTGCTGCAAATACACGCTGTCTAACAACTCTGATTTTAAGTAAATTACAAAGTCGTCGATAGAAGTGCCTTCTTCACCTACAACTTGCATCATTTCATTGATGGTTTTGCCGCGCTTTAAAAAGCTGTGTGCCCAAGTCACTTTTTGACTTTCAATAACACCGCTGTACTTCGACCAAGATTCGAGAGGGTCGATCGCAGGAAAACGACGAGCGTAAGAACGAGCGTAAGAAAGACCTAAAAACGCACCTACAACTTTTAGAGTGCCCTGAGTTACAGGTTCTTCAAAGTTGCCGCCGGCGGGGCTTACTGTGCCGCCAACTGTCAGCGAAGACGTTCTGCCGTCATTGAGCTCCACAATACCGCCGCGTTCGTAAAAACGTGCGATTGAGGTTTCAAGATACGCAGGGAAAGCCTCTTCGCCGGGAATTTCTTCCAAACGACCCGACATTTCGCGCAAAGCTTGTGCCCAACGAGAAGTTGAGTCTGCCAAAAGAAGAACGTTTAAGCCAACCTGACGATAATACTCGCCAAGTGTAATTGCTGTGTAAACAGATGATTCACGCGCCGCAACAGGCATACTCGAAGTATTGCATATAATAATGGTGCGTTCGATCAAAGTGCCGCCCGTTCGAGGGTCAGCCAAATGAGGGAATTCTCTGAGTGTTTCAACAACTTCACCCGCACGCTCACCGCACGCCGCAAGTATAACAACGTCAACATCAGCGTAGCGGCTTGTGTTTTGCTGCAATACTGTTTTACCCGCTCCGAAGGGCCCCGGAATACAATATGTGCCGCCCAACATTACAGGGAAAAAGGTGTCGATGATGCGCTGTTTGGTAACCATCGGCTGTGTCGGAAGAAGACGCTGTTTGTAAATGCCTAACGGCACACGAACAGGCCAGCGCTGTATCATGTTTATTTCCATGACCTCCCCGTCTTTTTCGAGGGTAGCGATTACATCTTCAACTTTATATTTGCCGGCAGGTGCAACAGATTTAACTTTCCATTCGCCGCGTAAATTAAACGGAGCCATTATGAAATGGTCAAAAATGTTTTCTTGAACCTTGCCTAAGTTGTCAGAAGCTTTTACCGAACTTCCGATTGAGGCTACGGGAGTGAAATCCCACAGCTTTTCGCGATTGAGGGCTTTTAGATAATGCCCCGGAGTTAAAAAGTTTCCATGATGAATCGCCATTTCGGCCAGAGGATTCTGCAGCCCGTCGTAGACCATTCCGATAAGACCCGGTCCTAATTCGACAGAAAGCAATTCATCTGTTATTTCTACTTCATCTCCGACTTTTAGACCGCGAGTGAGTTCAAAAACCTGCATATCAACAAGCTTGCCTCTCACGCGGATAATTTCTGACATGAGTTTTACTCCGTCAGCGCGCTTACAATAGGCAACCGCGTTTTGACGAACGATGCCTTCTACTTCTGCTGTAACCATATTGCCGTAAACGGTGACAATTCTACCGATCATACTCACAGCTTAGTTACCTCCTCTAGAATTTTGCTGCCCAATTCAGGCAACATTTGCGAATATCGATTGTGTATGCGCATTTCAAGCATGTAGCTAACCAGTTCATCAATACTGAATGAAAACTGTGTAGACTCTCTGCGCAGAAAATCAATGCGGGACTGATCAAGATACTTTTCGGCTTCAAAAGGCTCGTTAAAAGATTTATAAGCCGCAACCAAAGCCGATGTTTCGTAAGAATAGTCAGAGCTCAGATCGTCTTCTAAAACATCAAAATCTTCGCTCTGCTCGCTGCTTGATTTAGTAAATCTCGCCGATAAAAGGTTGAGGCGCAGAGAATATTCCCATTTCGCCCAACGTGACAATAAACCGGAACCGAATTTGCATCCGACTTCTAATATCAAAGAAAACCATGCTCTATAAACCTTTGAAAGCCAAATCGCTTCTTCAGTAGATTTATATGAATTGAAAATCTCTGAAAAGCTGTCGGGAAAATGCTCAGAAAGAGCCGGCGTGTATTCTTTGTTTCCCAATACATAATATTGGCGCCCACATTCTTCGATAGATAGTTCGGATTCAAGCAAATCGGCCAAATAAGAAATGTTTCTGTCTTTTTCTTCACGCAACTTCGATAGAGCTTCGGAATATTCGACTCTTTCGCCCAACGCGGGAAGCGGCGGAAGCATTGTCATCAGATAATATAGATTTGCTGACACTTAATTACCGCCCTTCTTAAGATTCAAGAAGCTTTTTTAATTCGGGAGACAGAAGTTTTTTAAAACTCTCTGTAATAGAATCTTCGGTAATTTCAAATACTTCGTTACCGTGACGCACTTCAAAACCCGCTTTTAAAAGGGTTTCACCCAGTTTTGCGTCGGCGCCTTTGGCTTTGAACATATTTACAACAACCTGAGCGAGGTTTGGCCCTAATTTACCGCTTAAAGAAACTTCCCAGTTCTTTCCTGAGCTCTGCTCTTTAAGTAACTCGGTAATGGCTGTCTTAATAACTTCTCCGTCGTTTAAGGCTTCTGCAACTTGACCTTGTAAAAGGTTGACGCCAACCTCTTCTATTTTTTTGCGAAAACTGATTAATAAATCACGAGCCACAAGCCGCATTTCGTCTTCGCTGCGAGTGCGGTTTTGCTGTATCCGTGTTTGAGTTTCTTTTTCGAGCTTGTCTGATTCAGCTTTGGCGGCGTTTATTATCTTGTCTGCCTTTTTTTGGGCTTCGTCAAGAATCTTTGCGGCTTCGGCCTTAGCAGCTTCAATACCGTCTTCTTTCAGCTGTTTGGCAAAACTGGCTACATCGGTTCCCATTATAAATCTCCTTACATATTGGGTAAAACCAACAATTATTTTTGGTTCTCATAACTATCGTATAAATAATGTCAATTGTTAAGTAACTTTACTCAAATTATGAAAATAAAGCAAAAGAATTTAATAAAAAAGATAAATATTTTAGTGGCCAAAGCCGATTGTTTAGATGAATAGTAAATGCTTGAGGAGGTAATAATATGAACCGTTGGAAAAAAGCGGCCCTGATATGCGCTTTTGCCGCTGCCGCTATGTGCAACTGTTCGCCCGTTGATGCATCAATCAATAAAGGATACGTCACGGAAACTGCTGCTATAAATATCGTAAATCATTTTCCGGGAAATATGGCTACGGGAGTCGCTCCCGATTCGCCGCTGACAGTTGAATTCGCAGGCCCTGTAAGTCAAGCTTTCTACCAAACAATCAACTTTAGTCTGTTTAACGGTACAAGCCCGATCGACGGCGAACTCTTCTATAATCCCGCTGCAAGACAGGTTATGTTTAAAGCTAAATCACAGCTTAATCCGGGTGACACTTATACTGCAAGAATAAGCTATTTCGACGGACTCGGAAAAAATGCGGACAAAGTTTGGAATTTCAGAACAGCCGATAATAACTCGGCGGCATTAAACTCCTCAGCAATACAAATTAAATCTGAAAATGCGTTCGACGAGTCTCTTATACTTACAAACGCCAGCATGGGAGCAGGTTCAATCGCTCCTGAATTGCCGCTTGAAGTCACATTTTCAGAACCGGTAGATATTACCACTTTAAAACAAGCCCCTATTCAATTGTTTGAAGATAATGTGCCTGTGGCAATAGACTATAAACTCTCTCGGGATATGAAGACAATAACAATAAACCCGAGAACTTCGTTAAAATCAAATTCTTCTTATGCCGTTGCTGTCGATAAAACTCTGGTCTCAACAAAAGGCAGCATTTTACGCAAGAAAACATTGATACCCTTCAGGCTGTCGGGAAGTTTCAACGAACCGGTGGTAAGTCAACACGAAATCAATGAAACACCGGCTCCTGCATACGCCTCAAACAGACAAAACGTGCATAACGTGCAAAACCCCTTTGCCGCAACTCAAGACCTGCAGACCGCGCAATTGCCCGACCCGGTTCAGGTAATCGGCCTTGCTCCGCAAAACGGTTCAAAAGTTACAAACCTTACACAGCCCATTACAATCGGCTTTAACGAAGATATAAGACCCGAAACTTTAAATGAATTTACATTTAGATTAGAAGATGACTTTGGCCCTATACCGGCAAAAATTCATTATTTTGAAAATAATAAACAAGCCACTCTTACACCGATTGGTTTGCTCGACACCGGTAAAAGCTATAAAGTTGTGGTAACTCAAGGAATAACCGATAAACACGGCAGACCTATCAGAAGCGGGATAACTTCAATGTTCTCTACGGCTTCGCCAATTTCTCAACCTGCGATGCCTGCAATGCCTGTAATGAATCAGGCCCAAAGACAGGTGCCGCAACAGCGAAATATTAACAACATACCCGATCTTAAAAACGAAACTGCCCAGTTAGAAGCATTTGAGAACAATTCTCGCAAAATGAATTACAATGCGAATGCTTACTCCGCGAATACCTACTCCGGAATGGCGCAGGCCGATAAAACTGTGAGAATTGCGCCGCAAACAAATAACGGCCTGACTCAATTTAAGGTTACATCAGTGTTCCCGGCGGCTAATGCGGATAATATTTCGAGAAAATCAAAAATAGCGCTGCATTTTTCTGAACCCGCTGATCCTAAAAGTATAAATAATATCAATATTTCCGTTTTTGCAAATCAGAAAAGAGTGGACGGAAAGGTTATTTATGACAGAAAAAATAATCGCGCAATTTTCGAGCCCGAAAGACAGCTTGACGCAAAAACCGAATATAAGGTTATTGTAAGCAATAAAATCCAAAGCAAAATGGGTGAGCCTCTTACACAAAGAGTAGCCTGGGAATTCACAACAAACGACAACGCAAGAGCATTATACACTCCTACCAGAACAGCCGAAGCCGACAGCGCCTTCTATATTCCCTTGGTTGACAGTAAATATAAGCCGGCTCCGAGCCAACTCGCTTCAATCCAAAACGGTCAAGGCTCCGCAAACAGCACATTCTCATACATACCCAAAAAACATTGGGCTTTTAAATCAGTTAAGCATATTACAAATAAAGGTATTCTTAACGCCTTTCCCTTTACATTCACAGATAACGTTACAAGATACGAATTCGCAACCGCCGTTAACAACGCTCTCTCTAACCTCAAGTCAATGCAAACTCAGCAAAAAACCAACCTGAGAGTGGCCGATATGATTCACTTACAGCAACTAATCGTCGAATTCAGATCAGAACTCAGATCTTACGGTGTAAATACCCAGTGGTTCGAGTCATTCCTCGAACAGCAGGGAGTAAACCTGCAGCAAGTCGAAGCCAAAGTAAGAAAACTCGACAGCTGAAACCCAATAAAAAGTTCTCCCAAAGCAAAAAACGCCTCAAACGAGGCGTTTTTTTTATGTTATTTTTGCCATTCTTCTTTTGAATCCGCCGCCAGCGGAAGGTTTTCGGGCAGATTGACCTCATAGACGGTTTCTTCATTGTCCTGCTGTGCAAAAGAAGAAGAACCGCCGATACCGAAGTATTTCTCAAAGAAGGTCTTCAACTTATCAATAATGCCCTCCTTCTTTTGGGCTCTGCCGCCGCCAAAACGAGAAACGGGGGGCATTAGTTTATCGATATCCGTTCCTGCTGTCTTAATTTCACCGTCACGAAAAGCGTTCTCCAAAAACTTGCGGGTTTCAGTCGGTTTCAGTTTTTCATCGCCGATGATTGTTTCAAGCTCTTGTTCACGCTGTTGCACAACGTAACTGTGCCATTCGGCCAAAACATTGTCAACGTCGTTGACACGCGCTATAAAGTTTTCTATCAGCTGTTTTTTGCTCCGCAGTTCGGGGCTGGCATCAATGGCTTTTGTTATGGTTATAAGAACTTCTTTATCTTCACAATGGGTATCCCGGTATTTTTTTACCAGCATCAGAATGTAATCAATGTTGATTTCAATCTGCTTTATCAGCTCTATTTCGAATACTATATCGTCAGTAATGTCTTTGCTTTCGCCGCTTTCTCGCTTGCGGTTCCATTCATCGCGCAGATCCTGATATCTGCTGAGGTAGTCTTGTAAGTCGCGCTCTGTAACAAGCTCTTTACCTTTAAATTCGTCAAACGAAAGGAGTAGGTTGCGCATGCGCAGAATAGCCCCAAACACTGAAATAAAGGCTTTTTGATTTTGTTCGCCGACAATCTGCGGCTCGGAAAGGGGAAACTTGCCGGTCAGCTCCTCAATCATATCCGTGTAACCCTGTATTGATTTGCCGTCCGCTGTTTCATAGCCGAAATAGTAATCCTTAAAGCTTCGCAGCAGAACAATGCCGCCGGCTTCTTTGTTTCCGAACAGAGAAATGGCGCTGTCCACGCGTTTTTGCAGATTCCGGAAACAAATTATGTTGCCAAAAGCCTTTATGGAATTAAGAATGCGATTAGTTCGTGAAAATGCCTGTATCAGACCATGCATTTTAAGGTTCTTGTCGACCCACAATGTGTTCATGGTTGTCGCATCAAAGCCTGTGAGAAACATATTTACAACAATCAGCAGATCCAATTCCTTGTTTTTCATTCTTAGCGACACATCTTTGTAGTAATTCTGAAACTTGTCGCCGGACGCGTCGTAATTTGTGCGGAACATTTCGTTGTAGTCTTTTATGGCTTCTTCCAAAAAATCTCTGGAAGAGCGGTCAAGGGCGGAAGTGTCTTCCGGATTTTCCTCATCAATAATGCCGTCCGATTCTTCTTCATTTGCGCAGTAGCTGAAAATCGTTGCAACACGCAGATGTTTGGCCGGGTTGGCGGCCATCTGTTTTTTGAATTCAATATAATATAGCTTCGCCATTTGTACACTTGCTACCGCAAAGATAGAATTGAAGCCTGAAATGCGCTGATTTCTCTTGATTTCATCTACGGCACCGCGCTCGGCTGATGCCACTTCGGAAATATTGGTCAACGTGTTGTATATGTATGTCTTATCGCCGCGATAGGTTTTT
>Ga0265294_10007819_pt1 | contig 12597 bp, 9 predicted proteins | sample MunlanPumphouse3_FD_192504 | JGI IMG/M metagenome (GOLD analysis project Ga0265294, IMG submission 192504) | Groundwater microbial communities from a municipal landfill in Southern Ontario, Canada - Pumphouse #3 | ecosystem: Environmental > Aquatic > Deep subsurface > Groundwater | place... | reverse complement strand
CCGCAGGTGGCATCGTAAATAAAATCACACCAGAGACTCAAATAGACGCACTCGTTGTAAAAAAACAGTATCCTCTAATATGTGACGGAACCGCCGAATTCGAGGAAAGCGATATCAGGAGCAGGAAAACGTTTAATTGTCAAGATATCTCCGAGAGTAATAAATCAGAATCCCGGCTTGCTGTCAAAACTAAATTTTTTAAAGAGATGGAAGACACTGATACAATTTACTTAATTCTTCATTGATCGCCAATAAGTATAAATAGTATTGGCGATAATACTATGTACTGAAAGTTCAATGGAGCCACAAACAATGAGAAAAAGAAAAGCACCGGAAATGCCAAAACCGAAAACTCTCGGTGAATTCGTCCTCTCCAGAGTGAGAGAACTTGAACAGAAAGGAGATACAGTCCTCGGAACTATTACCGAGGGAGTCTTTCAGGAGTCCATGCCTGGCGAATACTGGGACACAATCCGAACCGGCGACAGGTTTGAAAACCCAGAGTTTATCACGGTTGAAAAGCTCACAAGAGAACATGCTTTTATCGTAGAGCAGTTTGAAAACAGAATGGATAAGGTTCTGGGATATTCCTGGTAACTCTTTTTGAAGGTGTTGTCAACTACCCCTCCCTGCCTGATGGCGAGGAAGGGGACTTCCCGCCTTAAAGTTATACCTATTTTTCTTCAGTTGTCACCGCGTCAACCAACATATTACCTATCATAGCAACATCCTCAACGGTAATAGTTTTTTTCGACTTTTTCATTTCAACAACGGCAGAAACAATCTCCAAAAACTCTTCTTTTGAAATGTTATTTGACAGTACTACAGCGACCTCTTTGAGATCTCTGTATTCAGAAACCTTCTCCGCCGATGCAATTTTAAATCCTTTGCTCTTGATATATCTATACAGTCCGTACAAAACCGGAGCAAGCAGCGCCCATAAATACTCATAACTTGAAAAATCCAATTCCACAGCTGGCATACAACAACCTCATTTTATTTTAAAAGTCAAATATTCCACTTTTTCAGGATCGGTGTACTCAAATTTCCTTCGAGACTCAACCCACACTTTCAGCATACTCCCTTCCGCCCCGTAGATAATCCCGACGTCGCCCTTGCTTGTTTTTACTTTCACGCCGTTAAAGGCCTGGACTCCAAATTTCAGTCGGATTTGTTTTAGTATTTTTTCACATGCCATTTTATCACCTTATCAATTTTTCGATTATGTTATTGATGGAATCCTGTAGTTTTGGACTCCGTGCGGTGATTATCATGCTGATAAGACACGCGATTGGAAGGAAGAACGCACCGTCGTTCCCTGTACACATTGCAGTCATTTCGAGCCCCGCAAGAAGTGTGCAGCCGGCTATTGAAAATGTGTTATCGTCCGTTCCCACACACCCCGTTTTTTCTCAGCGCATAAATTGACATAATAATAAAAAATATGAAAATGGTATTCAAAAAGGAAAATTATTTTCTACTAATCATCGAGTATCTCTTTTTAGGTCACTTCGTACGACCGCTGCGAAGCCGTTCTCTCATACCTTTGAGTATATTTCTATCTCCAGGCTCCCAATGTGCGCTCTGAGATCCTCTGCTAAGATCTTCGCTTCGTCAATGCTCTTGCACTGAATCATTAGCGATGCTTCGGCCTGGTCTTCAGTGATCGTGATTTTTAGCATAGGTTTTTTGTCCTCCCCGCCAGCCTTCGCGCTGTAAAATGCAATATAATTACTGTCTTCCGTCCGAGCCTTCAGGAGAAAACCGGTATTCTCGTATTTCCCTTCTGCGTATCCTTTGATAAGCTCTGTAATGTCAAGCTCATAATAGCGGTTGTCGGGGAGGTCCATACCTCTAATTTCAAAAGATGCAAATGGGGTGTTGCCCTGCGGGATACCTATTTTGTCAATCCAATCGCCGCCAGGGCGTGCCCATGAAGTATTTTTCTCTCGATTGTTCCAGCTTACAAAATCTGAGTTCCATGATGAAGCAGGGCGGTACACTTCGACTATTGTATTTTTGAGTCTGGAAACTCCGGCAGGATAATACCAGTATAAAGAGAGGGTTGCCTTTTCGATTTTCGCGCCTTCGTACTCCCCCAGGTCAAAAAAGAGAAGATCGCGGTATCTGGCCCCACCCAGGCCTCCGATATCGAGAAAGGCGGGAGCTTTGAAAACTGCACTTGGAGATTGTTCACGGAGTCTATTTTCATTCATTGTATCGCCTCAATATTGTTCTGTCTGGGAGCGACTTTGTGATATTTTCCACATCTTCAAAGTCGCAGGTAATTAGCAATTTTGAAGCCTTCTGATCTTGAAAACATCCATATCCTTTACATGGGCTATTTTCTGAAAGTCTGTAATCAGAAGTAAAAAGAGGATCTTTGTAAATTCCACCAGTCTGAGACACTTGATATAGGTCGGTGGAATTATCCCAGAGGCAGTTATCCGAGCATTTCAGCGTATTTCTAGTTGTTGTAAGGTTAGCAATTGCACTACCCGATCCAAGCCCTTCAGAAAGGCTCTTACGAGTTCCTGAGACAATGTTCTTTGATAGTTCGGCAGTGCCCTTATATGATGAGACTAACTGATATTTTCCAGCAAGGATACCGTATCCCATGCATCCAACTATTGTATTATTTTTTATTGAGATGGCATCCATCCCATCATAGACAATACCGCCAACTCCGGGGATATTATTTGCAGCTGGCATCCGGCCACACCGAAGAATGAGATTATTATGAATGTTTACTCCTGAGTTCCCAGGGACATTAGACGCTAACCAGATCCCAGGCCCGTAAGTGTCATGGATATAATTATTGTAGATCTCGATATTGTCAGTTATCCAGTTTGTGGCAGTCGATTGAATCTGAATACCCGGACTGTACGCTATCCCTGTTGCTCCGTCCAGGATGCAGTCATGAATCTTAATATTCTTGCTTGATCGAGTTCTTACTCCTGCATTAACGGCAAGCTTAGCGTTGACGTTTGATACTTCGCCGCCATTGACTCCGGCAAGGCATACTATATCATGGCCTCCACGCTTCCCGAGAATGTCATGGACTCTAATATCAGTTCCACCCTCTATTCTTATTCCATCCCCCAGGCTGTTGTAAAATCCCAAATTGTAAAACTCACAGTTTACCGCGTTGGAAAATTTGACATTATTAAGGCTACCGAGCATGAAAGTGTTGTGATATCCCTGCCCCCACTCATTCTTCCCTCTCGATTTACACTCATCTTTTGCGTATTTTTGGGTATCCCGGCGGCCATCAAAGATTATATCGTGGAAGCAAAGACCTTCTGCTGCCGTTTCTGCTGCCGTTGGATATTTTGGAGCAATCAAGGGAACGCCAGACGCAAATGGAGAAAGGGGCGCATTTTCCATGAGTGCAAACTTACAGCCCTGCCCATCCCATTCTGTGAAGTTGAAAACCCGAAGCAGTGAGTTTATTTCGATTTCGTGATCTGGGGAAAATTCGTATTTTGCATGCGTGTTTCCAGTCGAATTAATTAACTTCTGTAATTTTGTAGAATCGTCAATAGATAGAGGGACTGTAACAATTTGAGTCATGTTATACCTCAATTAATAATAAAAGTGCCAACGTTTTCTGAAAAAATATATTCTGTAGGTGTGTTGCCGGCGTTGTTTATGAGGGTTTGGAGTTTTTGAGAGGAATCAACTGAGGAACCTACAGTAACCGATTTCATATTAAAAAAAAGGAGGGAATGAGATAAAAGGGAAAATTAAATTCAAAGTGACAAATAAAAATAGTGAGAGAGTTATACAGTCCAACTCGCACCATGATTAATTTAAAAACAGATTTGTAAAAAAATATTAAAGCGAGTCTAAAAACTCACTTCGTCGGTTTTCCTTTATCGCGGCTTCCGCAAGGCATTTTCTCACCTCCTTTTTTTAAGATACAACTACCGATTGAGTAACAGAATCTGTCCCCACAGCAGTGGTAACCGTTAGCGTGACTGAATAAGTTCCATTTGAAGCATACCTGTGGATAGGATTCTTTTTTGTAGAAGTATACCCATCTCCAAAGTTCCAGCTCCACGCAGTAGGAGATCCATCTGATGTATCAATAAACTGCGTTGCGCAGCCCGAATTAACGTCAGTAGTTGTAAAACTCGCGTTCCCGGCAACGTTACTGAATGTATAATCACTCCATACAATTTCAAAATAAGTTCCATTTTCAGGGAAATAAGCTCCCGCAAGAGGTAGAATGTCCATACAGACTGCGCTTGCAACGTTGGGAATATTAGCCGATCCCTGCCCTTTGTTATACCTCCAATCGATGATTATTTTCCCGTCACTGGCAATCACAGCGCAGTAAATGTATTCGGGGAACCACTCTATAATATATGTAATACCCGTGTCATCCAAATACGGATTTGAAGTTGCCACACCATAATGGAGATTTTCAGGATATCCATCAAGTGAAGCCGGGTGATTGCTGAACCAGACATGCTCATCATACCCAGGCCACTGATTGATCTCGATATCAATCTCATTATGATCCCCATTCACAGGAGCATGATATGTACACAGCCCAATTGTAGTATTTCTTTCGAGGTTGAGGGTAGCACTATGAGCTACCCATTTCATTCTTCCATAGAGTCTGAGGGCTGTCCCGTCCTCCATGTTTATCCCGGACCACACTCCACCAACTTTCCTTAAAACCATATGGAGGTAGCCCGTGGTATCGTCTACCCATACGTTTGATTCGCTGCCTCCTGTAATGATCCATGAAATTCCTTTCCAGACTAACCTCTGGTTTGATGGATATATATTTGTCATTGCTGGCCACCTTAGTATGTTGTCTCTGCACCAAAAGTCAGGAAAGATTCAGGTGTGTTCATGTTGATTGCCTCAGCATAAACCCATTCGGCTGGTCTGTTAGTGTTAGAAATAAATATTTCATCCAGGATACCTGTGTAGAATTCTCCCCAGTATACGTTATATCCTATCGCGGCAAGGGACAGTTTTGTATCTATATCGCAGTCAAGGAACGCTATGAATTCTCCGTCCATGTAGAAAAACAATGTGGAGGACTGTTTCACAATTGTGTATCTGTGGAAAGCGGCAGTTGGTGCGAAATTAGTAGGGGATACAGTATATTGTCTCGCAGTTGAATTATATATTCCATATATCCCAAAAAACGTGTCCATCGTTACGATTTTTGAGGGTCCAAAACCGCCCATGACTCCCCCGCCTGTTCCTTTTCCTGTCCATGAAATTGTGAAATTACCATCGACTGACAGGGCCGGAGCAGGGAGGTAAATTAAATCATCAGTGCCGTTGAAATTTTGTCCATACCCCACAAGAGCGGCAGCGCGTGCAGGGGGATTTGTAACGGGATACTCAGGGTTAGTACTGACAATACTGTCTGCATGATTAGATGTTGAGTCCTTGTACTCACCAGCAGATCCGTTTCCGAGTTCTTCGAGATGGTAGACCCGGTCATAATATGAATCCCATACTCCGGTTGTGTTGTCTCCGTCGCTTGTTTCTTTTCCATACTTTACAAAGAAAGTCGTATCTGATGTACAGCTAACAGTCGGGACACGTACCCAAAATATTGCATTACACTTTCCATCCGCGATAGCCCAGGACACCCTTTCATAATCTAACAGTGTGTTATCATTCAACACAAAGCGAATGTCATAACCGTCTGCCCGCGCATGTGCTCCAAGTGCAGTATCATCTACGATTTTTATCAACACTGGGAAGCTTGTGAGGTCACATGTAACGTATGTATGATCAATTGTAATCGATTTCCTATATCCGCTTCCGATGGGGGTTCCTACTGTAATCGAGATCGGAGCAAGTGAATTATAAGCTGTAGTTCCATCTCCAATTTTCAGGACTCTTGTATCCGTTTCAAAAGCCGGTTCTCCTGCGGCTAATACTGGGTTTGCTGCAGCCCATACAAGAGAGGTTGCCCGTCTAAACTGGATTGAATTTTCTTGTGTAGAAGGCGTTCCCCCATCTATGGAAATTTTTGTCCATACTCCATCATTTTTTAAATACTTCGTTCCGGTTCCATCCCTTTTAGGGCAAAGCCCCGGCCTTGCCGTGCTCGTGTTGTGGGTTGTGGTATCATCTGCAAGAGCAAGGTCAGTAAGCTTAAGGGCATCCGTCCCGCCTGTTTTATGGCTTGTTGCGTGTGCAGTCGGCTCTCTTTGTCCAATAAGGGCCGCTTCAATTTCTGCTGCAAATAATGGTAATACATAATCTGTCATTAGGTCACCTGATTACATTTTGTTGTTACTGCTATCTTTTTTATATTGCTTATGAGGTCATATGCATCCACGACGATTCCCCCCACTTCTAAGGAGGTCCGGTATGAATTAGACGAAATTGTATGTCTGACTCTTGAAACGTTGAAAGTGCCTTCAATGATTGCTCCGTTTAATTCGGTGGAATTTGCATAAACATAAACTAAGTCTCCTGCATGTGCTTCAGGAGTTCCTATAAGAGTAATAGAGCCTGTTATCTCATCTCCTACTTTTGCGGAAATCGAGCCGTCTGCTATGCTTTTGCATGTTGCATTACTCTGAAGGTTTGAAAAAACATCAACATCTGTTTTAAGCCCATATTGTGTAATTGCTGCCTCGTTCCTGGCGGTTCCTGAATATTGAGTTCCACCCGAAGGGGTATCACCTTTTACAATATACTGAGTAGCCTGATTTTCAATGGAAACTACAAATTTACTGCCAAGATACCGCGCAGTTCCTTCTATTGCCTTGTATTTTTCAGTAGCAACAGTTGAAACCGGCAACCATGTAAGATATACCTTATCAAGAAGTCCTCCTGAAGTATACATGCTCTTAGTTCCAATTTTCCAATTATACCCGCTTTGTTTCTCGAGATCTTGGAATACCTGAGTAAGATAAGTTTGATCTTTTTTTGAAGAATAAGCCGATTCAGTGTCGGTAAACGATACACTACTAGAGCCAACATACGGCAACTGATTGGACCATGTAAGCCTGGGGATAGTTGAATTTATAAAATAAGCTAAGATTGTTCGAGCTTCCACCGTTCCGTTCCACGTCTTATCTTCTTGGATCAGATGTTTTGCGGCTGCGTTTATATGTCCTCTGCAGGTAAGAGTTGTATTATTGGTTGTTGAATAATCTGCTGAAACTGCTTCAATCCTGCCTTCAAAGAGGTCTACAAGGACAGCTTTTTCTTTTGAATTTATTCTAACTGAGATCTGCAGCCTAACGATGTCATCATTTTCGACGGGATTAATATATTCACTTGTATATGGGCTTCGATTTGTCGCAAGTTCTATTTCTGCATAATCAGCATTTGAGAAAGGTGTGCTCTCAGTAGTAGAAGCTGATACCATTTTTGGATAATAGAGTCTCCCGTCTGGCTTCTGAATTATTACCCTTGCCTTAAAAAACCAGAGCATGTTATACCATCCAGTGTTTGTCAGGATACTTCAGGGAAACGATACAAGGGACATTATTAGTCATGTCAACCTGGAAAGTATTAGCCGCGCCAGTCGCCAAAATAACAGGATGTGGAGTATCGACGGTAATCAAATACGAAAACATATAGAATGAATTTATGCTAAGAGTACCGGAAGCAGGGGATAACCTAAGATAAAATTTAGTTTTGCCGTAAAGCCGGCAGTTGGCAGAATTATCAAGTTCTTGTGTAATCAGGGTATTTGTTAGACTAGCTGAAGAATTGGAATCGCAAGCATACCAAGTGGAATTATCATATGATATTTCAAGCTTCGGAGTTCCTGAAAGGACATAAGCCCTCACGAAAGGTATCCCGGTGATGGGTGCAAGTGTGTCAAATTCCCAAACAAGAGAGCCGGTTAAGTTTAGTTTTCGTTCAGACTCAATAAAAGAGTCTCCTGTTCTGGAAAGTGCCGCGCTCTGGTATGAGGAATCTATGAAATTTTCGATATACCTTATGCTTCCGGTCCCGTCTGCATTTACTGATATCTTTACTCCGGGGAATATCTTGTTACACAGTTTCATTTTTGTTAATGGATCAGCCGTATTAAAGACAGATATCCCGGCTGTAACTGCTACAGTGGGAGTGTCAAGAACTTCGGTAACTGTGTTCGTGGCATCTCTGATATATGCCTTCTTGGTTCCTGTACTCGATTTTAAGTAATACTTGAAACTGATTGATTGCCCTGCCTCTGAAATTAGTAAGGGGGTTGCTGAATGTGTAGTATATGAACTGAGTACCGAAGTGGAACTAAAAGTATAAGTTCCTGCAAGGGTCGAATCAAAATAAACCTCTATTTTTGAATCACATCTTCCACCTGAAGAAGCAGTACAGCCCTTTATCCCAACCTGGTCTATTCTGTATTTCTTTCCTGCAGTCCCGGTTATTGTGTAGTTAAAAAAGTCCTGAAGCTGGTAAGTTGTATAAATTGTACTTCCTACATTCGTCAAATCAGAATGGGTGTAAGATTCTCCAGGGGTTTCCCTTCCTTCGACTGATCCAGCGAGAGTGCCCATTGCTTCTATTGCAATGTCGGGCACAGTGTCAACCGTTCCAGAAGTAAGAATATCGCTTCCTACAGCATCAATATCAAACTCAGAAAGTTTTTGCAACCTTACATTATCAAAATACATTGAAGTGGTATCAGGTGGTGTTCCTGATCCATGTATCCTTAGTTGTGCTCCGAGTGGGGTAGTCTCAAATTTGATGTACTCTTGTTTTAATGTGAAATCACCTTCTGCAGTCCATGTTATAGACTTTACAACATCTCCACCTGCATAAATATCCACGACTGCAGAACCTTCAGCACCTACCTTTTTCACGTACCCTGACAGGGCATAGGTAGCCCCGCCCTCGATTGTTACTTGCTGAGTGGATAACCCCGGCTCTGCAGTAACTCCATTTCCGGTAATCCCTAAAGACAGAAATCCAGTGGATGCAATTTCAGACCGGAAAGATCCAGATGTTTCAAGAGTCCACCCATTAGCTGAATACGTTCCGTAGGTATCAGATGTCATTAAATCGCCATCGATAGCGACAGCGACGAATTTTGTATCATTGGGCGAGAAGCAAATTGACTCAAAGGTACTGTCAGAAGCAGATTCCCCTAATGTCCATATTCCGGCATCTATTGAAGACATCACGCGGTTTCCAGTTCCGGTTTTTGCAACTGCCACAAGTAAGCCGACTTCAGGAGCTTCACATAGTCCACTCCACTGATTATAATTATATGTGACTGTTCCACCCGTAGAGCCTACAGTAGTTACTTTATAACCGAGTTCTGTTCCTGCAGCCCTGTAACTTGCATCGGATGTCTTCATGTAGTATCTTAAGGTTACCATTTCGTTTGTTGCTGATTCTAATGCAAGGTCAAGGGTTTTAGGTACATAATTAGTAGTGTTGTTTGTCCATTCTGCAAGCTGTGTTTCAACTCCACTATAGAGGGACGCTGCCTGAATGGTAACTTTCATGTAGGCAATTTTCCCATTTAGGACAGTTCTCAATTTTGTATATATTTGATCAAGTCTGTAAAAATTGCCATTCGTAAGTGCAGGTAAAACCTTTGTGAGTTCAAGGCTGGTATTTGAAGAACTATAAGCAGTAGCGGCAGACGTATAATATAATCCAACATCAGAAGTAAATGTTGTAGTTGATATATCTCCTTCTCCTGGGGTCACGGTTGAAGAAGCGTAGGGAGTATCCTGCAGTATCCAGATTAGACCGGTCTCAGAAGTTGCCACCTGCTGAGTACCATCTGAAGAAATTGCCACGAAAATACCTAAACTTTCAGATCTTACAACTTCCTGCCATGCCTGGGAAGGTGCGGTCGTTTCTGTCCACGATTCCGCGAAATCATCTGAATAAAATACATCTCCTGCGGAAGAAACAGCTATTAATCGTTTTAGCGAAGTCGAATAACAAACTGATTTTAAAGCGGCTGAAACAGAAACAGAAGTCCAGGTTTCCCCGCCATCATCTGAGTAAATTACTTTGTTGTTTCCTACGGCTACATACCGGAATTTCTGGGTTGCATCATCTCTGATATAGCAGACATCCTCATAGTTCCCTGCAGGTGTTGTCCCATCATACCATGTATCCCCATCGGATGAATATGCTGCTCCCGCCGTTCCTGCAGTATATCCTACAGCTACCCATCTTCCAGAAAGGAAATCGGAAGGTGTAGAAAGATCATTAGAGAGTAACACCTGACTATCAGACGAAACTAATCTTAATGAATTGGAAGAATACAGGACATACCCGTTTTGTGTACCTGCCTGCAGCCCTACACAAGAACCCCAGGTAAGCCCTTTCATATTTGAGTTTGAGGGAAGGACTGAAGGTACGGTCCAGAGATCCCCGTTAGAAGATTTTTGAATACCTGCTGAAGTGGCTATACAATATTGGCTCAGGCCAGGGGAATACCTAACACACCTTAATTCATCGGTTGCGGCTTGAGTTCCTGCGGTCCACTCTTGAACATTTGACATTGACCATTCTTCAAAGGATGCGTTTTTTATGACATTTCCTGCATAAACGTTATCAGCAGACCATTGTTCGCCTGAAGTAGTAAGTTTCCTTGCTCTGACATGTTTCTGCAGACTGGACTCAAAAGGTTCATCACAGTAAAAATTAACACTGTATGGGTATGGTTTTTCATCTCCCATTGGGTCGCCAGAGTCTCTATTCAGTTTCGAGGTATGATTTCTAACAATACCGGAAACCTGATACCCGGTTGAATCTCCACCAGGTTCTAAATATGTCCTGCCTGATCTTTTCCACGCTGCAATTGCGCTACGGGCCTCATCTTTCCCAAGACTATAACAACGGAGTGCGATGCTTGAACCATCTGCCCCGAAGTCACCCAGTACCCAACCATCCGAGCCAGGGGGTTTATCGGTTCCAATGCTTTGATCTGTGTCAATTTCATATCCAAGAATCTTGATAGGGTAACCGTTTACATAAGAGGAATATCCATCAACATAATAGTCTACAAGTTCATCATCTTCATTGATACGGATTACTGGTACTGTTTTAACCGGAGCTACAATTATATCATTAATATTGCTTACTTGGTAATAGTCGCCTGAGAAACTTGAAGATACTAAGTTATTAGACGCTGAAACCGTAACATAATCAGGATGTCTATTCGCCATCCCGTAACCATGTCCAGCAAGGATATAAGAAGATGAAGTCGCAAGAGTGTCAAGCGTTCCATAAATTACATTATCGTGCATGTAATAAAGATACCCGGACCCACCAGACGGAGCATTAGCAATCAGGATTCCAGCATTATAATTATCCCTGAGAACATTATTATACACTTGAATTTTATTAAACCCTTGAACACATATTCCAGCATTATAGCTTGTTGTAGTAATTCGCCCACAGCCGGAAATTGTGTTATCATGGATTTTTATTACTTTGTCTTCGGAACTTCCGGTTATGTCTATGCACCAGATACCTCCACCCCAACAATTCATTAGAGTGTTTCCGTAACAGTCTATATTTTGCGCGTGGATGTCGGAGGATGCCGAATTATCTTCGATTTGAATACCAAAATTACCAGCAAGAGAATTTAAATTATAAGGACGGTAGACATTATTATAAATATTCACATTTTGAGAATTGTAACACCGTGATCCTGAATTCGTCCTGATAGTGAAATCATTATTATAAATATCAACGTTTTTTGATCTCAGAACATAGATGCCCTCATGCATACATTCTATAGTTTTATTATTATAAAATGTAACACCATCAGCATATGAAAGCCGTATGCCATCAGTGAGAGTATTTTTTAGGAGAGCGTCATGGACTGAGAAATTTCTAACTGGATTTGCAAGAGATCCCTGGAAGTACAGACCAGGATAATAGCCATCTCCCCAGTTATTAGAGCTGTATTCAGGCTGATTTGCGTAATTTCCATCAAGAGTAATGTTGCTTAATGTGAAATTCTGAGGGGTAACCCCTGAAATCTGACTTATAAGAGGTTTCCAGAGAGGCCATCCCGCGGAATTATGAAGCCTGATAACTGCTGTAGTATCTCCTGTAAGGATCGTATTTGAGCCAGCGAGCAGATAATCAGTAAGATCATAAGTATAAGGTCCGCGAAGATAAACAGTAACAGGACTTACAGGAGTTCCATTTGTATTAGCATAAGCAAGAGCCTGATTAATCTGTACCTGATCGGCTGAACCATCGACTGTATAATCATCTGAGATAGATGACGAAACATAAAGAGTAACCATTTTTAAGCTCCTGCCGCTTTCGCTTTTGATGCGCTTAACTTGTCGCCGTTATTGTTTATCGTGTTTTTATTGGTCGTGGACACAATCTTAACATTTCCTTCGCCTGTCCCGCCGGTTCCACCCGATGAAGTTATACCCATTTTCAGGTTAGAAGGTGCTCTTTTCCCGGCATATGTAGGATCATTATAAAAATCTTCGACTGAATTCCATTTTGGCTGAGTCATGTTTATTCTGGTGATTGCTTGCCCAAGACCGTTAACAGACACCTTGGCCTGATCCGCGTCTCCCTTCACCCCGACCAACCCCGCTCTAGTACCTGCAAATGGTTGATTTCCTGCAGTCTGAAGAAGAGTTATCATTT
>Ga0265294_10007818_pt1 | contig 12598 bp, 12 predicted proteins | sample MunlanPumphouse3_FD_192504 | JGI IMG/M metagenome (GOLD analysis project Ga0265294, IMG submission 192504) | Groundwater microbial communities from a municipal landfill in Southern Ontario, Canada - Pumphouse #3 | ecosystem: Environmental > Aquatic > Deep subsurface > Groundwater | place... | reverse complement strand
TACAAAACTTTTCTTATTATATATGTTAAATTGTATTCACTCTAAAAAGTTTGTTGTATTAAGAATGGTGTCGTGATAGACCCGGCTTGTGGTTCTGGATCGTTGTTGCTTAAGGCTGTAAAGATTCTTGGAAGAGATGCTGTAACAAACGGCTTTTATGGTCAGGAAATCAACATTACCACTTACAACTTGTGCCGTATCAATATGTTCCTTCACGATATCGGCTTTGATAAGTTCGATATAGAATGTGAGGATACGCTAACCAATCCTCAGCATTGGGATGATGAGCCGTTTGAACTTATTGTTTCGAATCCACCCTATTCCATCAAATGGGCTGGGGATGATAATCCATTGTTGATAAATGACCCTCGTTTTTCTCCTGCCGGTGTATTGGCGCCTAAGAGCAAGGCGGACATGGCGTTTATTATGCATAGCCTTTCCTGGCTGGCACCAAACGGAACAGCGGCGATTGTTTGCTTCCCTGGTATTATGTACAGAGGCGGTGCGGAGCAGAAAATTCGAAAATACCTGATAGATAACAACTTCATTGACTGCATTATCCAATTACCTTCCAATCTGTTTTTTGGAACACCCATTGCGACATGCATTATGGTGATGAAAAAGGGAAAGAAAGACAATAAGGTTCTGTTTATTGATGCTTCCAATGAGTGCATTAAAGTTACAAACAACAATAAACTGACTGCGGAGAATATGGATAGGATTGTTGATACCTATGCATGTCGCTTTGTAGACGACCATTTCTCATATCTGGCTGATTACGATGAAATCGTTGGTAATGACTACAACCTTTCTGTTTCAACTTATGTAGAAGCTGAGGATACAAGGGAAAAGATTGATATCGTTAAGTTGAATGCTGAGATTGTAGAAATCGTAGCCAGAGAACAGGTACTGCGTGATGAGATTGATAAGATCATCGCAGAGATTGAGGGGTAAGGTATGAGTAGACTAGATGAGTTGATAGCTGAACTGTGTCCTAATGGTGTAGAATTTAAACCTCTCGGTGAAGTTTGCAGATTGGTGACAGGAGCAACACCAAGTAAAACAAAAAAAGAGTATTGGGAAAATGGAGCGATTCCATGGATGAGTTCAGGAGAGGTAAACCTTAAGAGAGTGTTTGAAACTGAAAATAAAATCACTCAATTAGGATATGATAATACAAGTACTACTTTGGTGCCTGTTCACTCAGTTGTGATTGCACTTGCTGGACAAGGCAAAACCAGAGGAAAAGTGGCAATTACGGAAATTGAGCTTTGTACAAATCAATCTTTGTGTTCGATAATTTGCTCAGATTATATTGATTATAAGTTTTTATATTATTATTTGGATGGCAAATATGAAGAGTTAAGAGCTATTTCAAATGGAGATGGGGCAAGAGGTGGATTAAGTTTAAGAATCTTAACGCCTTATGCAGTACCTGTACCTCCCCTTGAGGTACAGCGTGAGATTGTACGTATCTTGGACCATTTCACAGAGCTTACAGCAGAGCTACAAGCGGAAATAGTTTTACAGAAACAGAGATATTCTTATTATAAGGATAAGTTTTTTGAAGGCATTGATAAAAAATACTACGTGCCTTTGAAAACAATTGCAAAACAGGAACGCGGCAAGAATAAAGGGCAACTGATAAAAGAAGCGTTTAGTGTTACGCAAAAGGGGATTATCAGAACTAGTGATTATTTTGGAAATGATACTAAGATTACAAGTGAAAATACATCTAACTATTATGTCGTAAAGCCAGGGTGGTTTGCATATTCTCCCTCTCGGGTAAATGTTGGTTCTTTCAACTATTTACGTGTTAATCATGATGTGATAATTAGCCCACTTAATAAAGTATTTTCTATAGATATAGATAAGATGATACCGGAATTTTTATATCAATACATGACTTCAACAATCGGGTTTTCTAGTATGCTTAGATATAGAGAGGGAATAGAAGGAACAGGACGTTGGCATCTTGAATTTGACGATATGGCAAAAATGGAAATACCGCTCATTCCAATGGAAAAGCAGAGTGAAATCATTGAAAGACTAATGAAATTTGACACTCTCTGCGCCGATATATCTTCCGGCCTTCCTGCTGAAATAGAAGCTCGTCAGAAACAATATGAATACTACCGAGATAAACTTTTGACCTTTAAACCACTATCTTGAGAAAGGAGGGTGTAAAATGGCTTATTTCAATATCGTAGCAGCTACGAATAAAAATACTGTCGTAACGGAATATGAACCAGTTAAAGCCCGTTCTGATAGTTATCAGAGTGAAGCTGAGTTGGAGAAAGAATTCATCCGCCTCCTTTGCGAACAGGGGTATGAGTATCTGCCTATTCACACTGAAGAAGATTTGATTAAGAATCTTCGAACCAGGCTGGAAGAACTGAACAATTACAAATTTTCCGACACTGAATGGGAACGTTTTTTCTCTGACAAAATAGCCAACAAAAATGAAGGTATCGTCGAGAAAACCAGGAAAATACAGGAAGATTTTGTCCAAGTGCTGAAGCGTGATGATGCCATGTCAAAAAACATCATGTTGATTGATAAGAATAATGTTCACAACAATCGCCTTCAGGTTATCAACCAGTATGCTATCGGTCAGGATCAAGGCGCGAAGTATGACAACCGTTATGATGTCACAATCCTGGTAAATGGCCTGCCGCTTGTCCATGTGGAATTGAAACGCAGAGGCGTTGCCATCCGAGAAGCCTTCAACCAGATTAACCGCTACCAGAGAGATTCATTCTGGGCGGGATGTGGCCTATTTGAGTATGTACAGATTTTTGTCATATCAAATGGTACCAATACAAAGTACTATTCCAATAGCACCCGCTTCAATGCCATCAAGGATGCAAACTCCGGTAAGACCAAGAAGGAGAAGACCAGTAATAGCTTTGAGTTTACATCCTTCTGGGCTGATGCGAATAACAAGGTTATTCCAGACCTGATTGACTTCACGAAGACATTCTTCGCAAGACATACCATTCTGAATATTCTTACGAAGTACTGTATCTTCACTTCGGAAAATATGTTGATGGTAATGCGTCCATATCAGATCACTGCTACGGAGAGGATTCTCAACAGAATCGAAATCGCGCATAACTATAAAAAATATGGAACGATTGCTGCAGGAGGATATATCTGGCACACAACCGGTTCCGGTAAGACGCTGACCTCCTTCAAAACGGCAAGACTTGCATCCCAGCTGCCTTACATCGATAAGGTTCTCTTTGTCGTGGACAGAAAAGACCTGGACTATCAGACAATGAAGGAGTACGACCGTTTTGAGAAAGGTGCTGCCAACAGCAATACTTCTACGGCTATCCTTGCCAAGCAGCTGAGCAATACAAAGTCGCACATCATTATTACAACCATCCAGAAGCTCTCCACATTCATCAAGAAAAACAAGGAGCATCCAGTATATAACAAGCAAGTAGTCATTATCTTCGATGAATGCCACCGCAGCCAGTTTGGCGATATGCATAAGGCAATTGCGGGTGGATTTGACAGTGAAGGAAATCCAAAGAGCGGTGCTTTCAAGAACTACTACATGTTCGGTTTTACAGGTACTCCAATATTCTCTGTGAATGCCAACACCTCAAGAATAGGCTATTTTACAACCTCACAGACTTTTGGCGACCAGCTTCATGAATACACCATCGTTGATGCCATCAACGACAAGAATGTACTTCCATTCCGTGTTGACTATATCAAGACTATGGATATTGATAAGGATATAGATGATGAGCAGGTATGGGATATAAATCGAGAAAAAGCATACATGGCTCCAGAGAGAATTTCTTTGGTTACTAAATATATTCTTGAGCACTTCGACCAGAAGACTTATAGAGGCGACAAGTCCTACATATATAATCAGCTGACGAATATCTCTGAGGTTGCTTCCGCAGAGCGCGGGGCTGTCGAAGAGATAAAAATGAAGCAGAGAATATCAGGCTTCAATTCAATCTTTGCCGTAGCTTCCGTGCCTATGGCAAAACTCTACTATGATGAGTTTCGAAGGCAGATAGACGAGGAGCCGACAAAGAATCTGAAGATCGCTGTAATCTATAGCTATGCCCCAAATGAGGAAGAATTGGATGGGCTTCTTGACGAAGAAAATCCGGAAGATACATCTGCACTTGATAAGAGTTCTCGTGATTTCCTTGATGAGGCAATAGATGATTACAACAAGATGTTCAAGACAAACTATTCCACTGACGGTGATAAGTTTCAGAACTATTATAAGGACGTATCTCTTCGAATGAAGAACAAGGAACTGGATCTTCTCATTGTTGTCAATATGTTCCTGACGGGCTTTGATGCGACGACACTTAACACGCTTTGGGTCGATAAGAACCTGAAGATGCATGGTTTGATTCAGGCATTCAGCAGGACAAACAGAATCCTTAACAGTGTAAAGACATTCGGAAACATTGTTTGCTTCCGTAATCTGCAGAAGCGTGTAGATGATGCTATAAAACTATTCGGTGATAAGAATGCCGGTGGAATAGTCCTTCTTCACAGTTTCAAAGACTATTATTATGGATTTGAAGATTCTGATGGCAAATGGAACCCAGGATACGTGAACATGCTTGAGGAGCTTAAGGAAAAGTTCCCGCTTACAGAGCCACAGATTATAGGAGAGAAAAATCAGAAGGACTTCATCATGCTTTTTGGAGCTCTTTTAAGAATGCGCAACCTTCTGGTGTCTTTCGATGACTTTGCGGGCAAGGAGATGATTTCCGAGCGGGACCTGCAGGATTACCTTGGAAGATATCAGGATCTCAGGGACGAATGGAAGCAGAAGAGACAGAAGGGTGAAAGCGTCGATATCACCGATGACGTGGTGTTCGAGGTTGAACTCATCAAACAGATAGAGATCAACATCGACTACATCCTTATGCTGGTGAAGAAATATCATGACGACAATTGCGTTGACAAGGAGGTCCTTGTAACCATCAGGAAAGCCATCGATGCAAGCCCTGAGCTCAGAAGCAAGAAACAGCTGATAGAGAATTTCATTGCAGGTATCAACGATGTTGATGATGTAATGGATGGTTGGCAAGACTATATCGTACAACAGCGTGAGGCTGACCTTGAAACCATCATCAGAGAAGAAAAACTCAAGGATAAAGAAACTAGGGCGTTTATTGAGAATGCTTTCCGCGAGGGTGAGGTGAAGACTGTCGGCACTGACATCGACAAACTGATGCCTCCTGTCAGCCGTTTCGGTGGTGGAAAGCGTACTGCAAAGAAACAGGGTATCATAGAAAAGCTGAAGAACTTCTTTGAAAAATACTTCGGAATCGGTGGCCCAGTCTCATTTACCAAAAAGGAAGAAAGTGAGGAGGTGAACAATGGATAATCAATTTAAGTGGGTAGATTTCTATAAAGAATTTGCCCGTTTCCCTTAGTTAAAGATATTGTTGGGTATCTCAAGATGTGTCATTCGATTTTGCCGATAAAGCGGTAGAAGATTTCCACTTCCTGTTCCCGGCTTCCGTCCTCACTTTTGACCGCTTCATGGACAAGGATTTTTTCAATCAGCGTATTCAGAAGTTCAGCCGTCAATTCTGTGGGATTGACATACTGTTTCATCAGACCTATCCACTTTTCAGCGTCAACCGCTGTCTGGGCGGCGGTCTCCATCGCTTCGTGAAGCCGTTCAATTTTTACGTCCAATTCTCGCTGTTCGCCCTGATACTTTTCGGACAGCATATTGAAATTGTATTCTGTAATGCGTCCGGCAGACCAGTCCTCATACATTTTTGCAAACAGGGTGTCTACTTCTGCTTTGCGCTTTTCCGCCTTTTTCAGTTCGGCTGTCTGCCGCTTCCTTGCAGTATTGCGTTCCTTGTCGCTGGCGTTAAGTAGCCGTTTCAGAAGTTTGTCCCCATCCTGCTGTGCCAGCACAGACCAGTATTGCAGACGGGAAAGGACATAGGCGTAAAGCACATCATAGCGGATATAGTGCATGGAACACTGGTGCAATCCTTGCCCGTACTTGCTACAATGGTAGTGGGCATAGGGATTTTTGTTCTGGCTGTTCATACCATAGGCCAGCGACCAGCCGCAGTCCGCACATTTTACCAGCCCGGAAAATATCTGTGTTGTGCCGTTCTTCTGCCGTCTGCGCCTGTTGCAAATCTGCTCCTGTACTTGACGGAACACATCTTCGGAAATAATCGCTTCGTGGGTGTTCTCCACACGATACCATTCCTCTTTTGGCTTGCGTACTTTCTTCTTGTTTTTGAATGAAATGTTGGTCTGCTTATTGTGGACGCTGTGTCCGATATAGGTTTCCTCTTTCAGAATACTTTTCACCTGCGCTATCGTCCACGCATAGGCTTTTTCCTCCGGCGCTCCGGCATAGATATTTGCGAAAGTGCCGTATCTCTGGAAATTCAGCCAGCCGGGAGTAGGTACTTTTTCTTCGACCAAAATCCGTGTAATGCTGGCGGCTCCCCGGCCATGAACGGCAAGGTCAAAAATCTTTTCGATAATCCACCTTGTTTCCGGGTCAATCAGAAGATGGCCTTTCTTATCTGGGTCTTTGACATAGCCAAGCGGAGCATAGGCTCCATAGTGTGCGCCATTTGCGAACCGTGTCCGCATGGCCGCCTTTACCTTTTTGCTGGTCTGGCGGGCGTGCATTTCATTCAGAATGTTGAGGAATGGGGCAAGCTCATTCTCTCCGTTGATGGTGTCCACATTGTCATTGACAGCGATATAGCGGACGCCTTTGCTGGGAAAGTAGATTTCCGTGTACTGGCCGGTCAGAATGTAGTTTCTGCCTAAGCGGGATAAATCCTTCGTAACAACGCAGTTGATTTTCCCGTCCTCAATGTCATCAATCATTCTCTGAAAATCCGGCCTGTCAAAGTTCGTTCCAGACCATCCATCGTCGATATATTCATCTATGACATTCAGGCCATGCTCGGCGGCATATTGCCGGAGCATCATGCGTTGTGTCTGAATACTCCCGCTTTCTCCTTGCAGTTCATCGTCCCGGCTCAATCTCATATAAAGCGCCGTGTTGTAAATCGTAGTATTGTAAGGTTGTTTCACCGTAAAAATCCTCCTTCTAAAGAAACAACCCACGCTTACAATACTTTTGCTCTATGGCAATTATATCATAAGCGTGGGCGTGTTATCAATGATGGGCTATCAGGTTGAAGCGGCTTTTTCTGCGGTATGCCGCACCACATCTACAATCAGATCACCGAGGGGCTTCCCGCCTGCGGCGAAGTGTTCGGAGATTTTTATACGGTTGTTCCCACATACAAAATACTGCGTGCCGTTCTCTGCTTGTATAACCTGCCCTGTTCGGGGTGTAAAAATATCGCTTTCACTTTTTGCCATCCAGTGTCCTCCATATTCAGTTTTCAAGGTACAATGCCGCACAGAGGCGGCGAAAATTTCTGCTTATATCTATCACCTTTCCTTTACCGTGTGCCGCTGCTGACGTTTCAGTTCCGCCAGTATATCCGGCGGGATACGGTCAACCAGCCGCTGTAAATTGTCCAGTTCGCTTTTCAGCTTTGCCCGTTCCATCGTATCTTTCATCTTTCCTTTTTCGCTGGCCTTTGCCCTTGCTTCCAACTTCTCATTCTCCGCCAGCAGGTCATTGATTGTGACCTTGTACTTTTTCAACTGCCCGGAGAAATTCTCCATCTGCGGGAACCACTTTTTCAGCATGGAGAGGGCTTCCTCTTTTTTCTTTCCGGCGTTCAGCGGGTTAATGCCGTCCAGTGTGGCTTCAATGGCTCTTGCCTGCCGGGAGAGGGAAACCGCCTGTTTGAAAAGCCGGGTGGGGATATGCTTCCGGCCTGTCTTGCTGGCGCTTTCCCCACGCTCCAAGTCGGGATATTTCTCCACCATGTAGGCGTGAAAATCATCCTGCCACTTCGTCAGGTTTGCCCGGTTGCCGATAATCTCCTTAGCGCACAGGCGGTTGTCCTTTGTCAGCGGAACAAAGGTCAAATGCAGGTGGGGCGTTTTCTCGTCCATGTGTACCACCGCCGACACGATATTTTCCCGCCCTACCCGGTGGGTGAGGAAATCCGCCGCCCTCTGGAAAAACGCCTGTATCTCCTTTGGGGATTTCCCCTTGAAAAACTCCGGGCTGGCGGTTATCAGCGTATCGACAAACCGTGTGCTGTCCTTGCGGGTTCGGCACCCGGCCTGCTCAATCCGGCTCTGAATGAAGTGGTAATAGCGTCCCTCCGGCTTGACGATATGGAAGTTGTATTTGCTCCGGCTGGTGTCAATATCAGGGTTGCTGGCGTATTGGTCTTTCTGCCGTTCGTGATGGGCTTCCAGCGGCCTTGCCGGGTTGCCCTTGTGCTTCTCAAAACGCAAAATTGCGTGCTGTGCCATTCTGCTCCTTTCCCCATTCCTTTCCTATCCGGGGTTTTCCACAGGGAAAATCCCGCAGAAAATAGCTCGGATAGGATTGGAATGGATAGAATATAAATCAATCTTTTTAATCTTTGTATTTCTATATACCGTCCGGTTTTCGTACTTCTCAGGAGTGATTTCCGTACTTCATGGGTACGGTTTTCAGCCCTCCGGCGTACCAGAACGGGATTTCTTGAAGTCGGTGTTCGGAACCGCTTCATAGGATTTTGGGAAAATGCGGTTGGGTTTTCCACAGCCCTGCTTCTGGATCTCCACCAGTCCGGCATATTGCAGTTCCCGCATGGTATTTACCGCTTTCTGCCGCCCACAGCGGAGCAGGTCAACTACCTCGCAGATGGGATAGTACAGGTAAATCCGCCCGTACTCGTCCGCCCACCCATTCTTGCGGGATAACTCTGTCCGGCGCAGGATAAAGGCGTACAACACCTTTGCCTCGTTGGACAGGGGCTTGAATGTAGGGGCTTCAAAGAGAAAATTCGGGAGCCGGGTGAAGCTGAACGCCTGTTCCGGCTGGTGAATGTAAATCGTGTTTGTCATATCGTGTTTTGTGGACGGTTAGAAGCCCGTTTTCCGGGGCGGGCGATACTTTATACCACCTGCCCCGGTTTGGGGCCTGCGAAGCCTTATAAATCAAGGCTTTTCCGCTCCTAACTGTCCACAGCAGACCTCCTTTTCCGTTCACTTTCTGTTTTCTGCCGCCTGTGAACTCTGGCGGCGCAGTCCGGGCAGTATTTAGCCCGGTTGGATTTGGGGACGAACACGCCGCCGCAAACCGCACAGCGTTTCATGTCCTTATCCCGGAAAATCTCCGCTTTCAGCGTCCCGTCCAGCGGCAAGACCGCCCAGCGGAACCACTTACAGCAGACCGAGAAAGAAACCGTCTGCGGGCAGGTGCAGGCGTCCCCATCGTCAAGGACAATGCAGTTGCCGTCCTCACAGCAACAGCACTCCCGGCGTATCAGGCTGGCCGCCTGTTTCTTCTGCGCCGGTGTCATGCGGTAAAGGGAACCGTCCGGCCTGCGTTCCAGCGGCGGCAAGTCTTTATAGGGGTTATCTCTCATGCGTTCCCTCCATTTTGCTTTCCATTGCCGTTCTCCCCGAAAAGGTTTCCTGCCTCGTCGTCGCAAGCTGCGTATCGCTCGTTTCGCCGCAAGCGGCAAAACTCACTCGCTCCGCTGCTCCTCCTCTCCCCACAAAGCCATGCGGCTTTGCGGGGGCCCCGACAATAGCGGCGTATTCCGGCGTTGGCACGCTCCCCGCAGCTTCGGGACGTTTTGTCCCGAAGTGACCTCTGGACAAAGTGTCCAAAAGTCCGGCTCCTGGCGGTGCTTCCCCAGCCGTGGTATTCTCTTTTCGGACGGTCATTCTGTTTTCAAGGTGCTGTCCATCGATGAACTACCCTAAGTCTACACGAAAAAAATGCAAATCCCGGCTTTTTGCGAGAATTGCATTTTGATGAAGTTTACACTTTGGAAATTGCATTTTTGCAATTATCTTGTATAATGGAAGTATGCGGAGGAGGTGCGTGTCTATGGCTTTACCCGGAACACCCGGACAGCGGATTTCCGATTTATGCAACGGGAACCACATCACACAAAAGGAACTTGCGGAGAAGATAGGCGTTTCCGCTTCCCAATTGAGCCGCATTGTCAGCGGCGAAACAAGAACGGTAAGCAGTGATATTCTCATAGGTGTGGCAAAGGAATTTAAGGTATCGACAGACTACATACTGGGCTTGTCTACCGTGAGCGTCCGTAAAAGTTACGATATTTCTGAATTAGGCTTGTCAGAGGGGGCCGTGAGGGGGCTTGTGACGGGTGCTGTTGATGTGCAAATCCTCAACCGTCTGTTGGAACACAGGAATTTTCCCAAGCTGATAGATTTGATACGGATTTATTTTCAGGATACGGCGGCAAAGGGCATAACAGCAAGAAACCAGCTTATCGAGATGGCAACGGCTTCCCTGTCCGACCTGATGAAAGAACACCCGGAACACCGGGCAGAAGCGAAGCAGGATTTACAGCTTTTGAACGCCCAAAAGATGGGGGAACATGAAGCGGAGATTGAAAAAATCAAAAATGTGTTCCTGGCTATCCTGCGGGACATTAAGAAAGACATAGACAACGGGGAACAGCCGGGAGAAGCTGTGACCGCCGCTATGTTCCAAGCCATGCGGGACGCACTGGCGGAACAGAAACAAAAACCGCTTTCCATTGACGATGTAACGGCGATGATAGCCGGACAGATTGGACAGCTTGCGCCGATGGACGAGGAAACCGCCGACCTGTTTCAGCGGTTAGTAAAGAAAATGATTGAACAGGCAGAGAAATAAATGTAGGAGAATATTAGAAAATGGGAAAAAGCAACTCGTACTATATGCAGCTTCATGTAGAAGCACTGTTTACAATGAATGAAAAGAACGAACTTATGACTATAAGGGAACCATGGGACTCCACTTCACAGCCGGCTCCCCGCTTCTATTTGACAAGACCACTTTACGAAAAACCACATACTTATTTTCGTGCTGACGTACCGAAAGAATTATGATATAATGAGTTATCAACAAATCAAAATTTGTGGAGGTAAAATATAGATGAATCAAGGAAGAATTATTGTGATTACAGGCTCACCGGGGACAGGAAAAACAACAACTGCGTCAATTGTCGCAAAGGAATCAGATATGGATAAATCAGTGCATATGCACACCGATGACTTTTTTCATTACTTAAGCAAAGGCGCAATACCACCACATTTGCCAGAATCCAACGAGCAAAATCTGGTTGTCATTGAAGCCTTTTTAGAAGCTGCAAAGCGATATGCTCGTGGCGGATATGATGTAATTGTAGATGGGATTGTCGGGCCATGGTTTTTGGAGCCATGGAAAGCTCTTGTTCGGGAACATTATGAGGTGCATTATATTATTTTAAGGGCAAGTAAGGAAGAAACCTTAAAGCGGGCTGTTGAACGCTCAAAGTTAGACCGAAAAACAAATATCGAATTGGTAGAAACAATGTGGGAGCAATTTTGCAATCTGGGAATATATGAATCGAATGTTGTAGATACGACCAATTATTCCATTCAAGAAACTGTTTCCGCAGTACAAGAAAAAATCGCAAGTAGGGCAGCATTGTTGTCTTAGATTGTTTTGGTGCAATTCCCATTTATCGAGCAGATGAAGTTGGGGAGCCGCCTGGAGGCGGCGGTGCCGAAGGATAAAATAGGAGATGTTAAGGTTATGAATAATGAATACGATAATGAGAAGTTTTTTGAAGAATATGCAAAGATGTCCCGCAGTAAAGAGGGGTTAAAAGCTGCTGGTGAATGGCATCAATTAAAACCTTTGTTTCCTTCGTTAGAAGGAAAATCTGTTCTTGACTTGGGGTGCGGATATGGCTGGCACTGCAAGTTCGCAGAAGAACAAGGAGCTACAAAAATATTAGGGATCGATTTAAGTAAGAAAATGATTGAGGAAGCCCAAAAGCGCAATTCAGGAAATCAAATTGAATATCGTATTAGCGGATTAGAGGAATATGACTATCCAGAAAATGAATGGGATTGTGTTATATCTAATTTAGCTCTGCACTATATAGAGGACATAGTGGAAATATTTCAAAAAGTGTATAGGACATTAAAACCAGGTGGAATTTTTCTTTTTAATATCGAACACCCTGTTTTTACCGCAGGAGTTGGGCAGGATTGGATTTATACAGATGATGGGAAACCGCAATATTGGGCGATTGATAATTACTTTATAACAGGAGAACGAAATACACATTTTTTAGGATGTGATGTAGTAAAACAACATCACACACTTACACAGATTATAATGGGATTGCTGAACAATGGGTTTGAGCTTAAAGTTGTAGAGGAAGCAGACTTTTTAGAAGAATTTGATCCACGCTATAACGAAGAAGGTGTATCAGAACTTGATGAACAATTTGAGCGGTTGCCAGACGGACACGAAGCAAAACGCAGTTACTATTTAGGCTTCCGACAAGCACAAAGTGAAGCAAGACCAAACATTGTTATTAGTCTATTGAAGTTAAATTAGATGCTAAAAATTTGTAATTAAGAAGGAGTGATTACATGAACAAAAATATAAAATATTCTCAAAACTTTTTAACGAGTGAAAAAGTACTCAACCAAATAATAAAACAATTGA
>Ga0265294_10007817_pt1 | contig 12599 bp, 10 predicted proteins | sample MunlanPumphouse3_FD_192504 | JGI IMG/M metagenome (GOLD analysis project Ga0265294, IMG submission 192504) | Groundwater microbial communities from a municipal landfill in Southern Ontario, Canada - Pumphouse #3 | ecosystem: Environmental > Aquatic > Deep subsurface > Groundwater | place... | reverse complement strand
CCTCAAGGTCTGTGCCGTTTATTCAGGAGCACTTGGGAGATGTATGCCCGGTTTGTGGACGAACTGCGGAAAAAGAAGTATTATTCGCTAAAGCTTATTGATTAATCACAACTAAATGGGAGGAACCCGATATGAAACGTGCTATTTGTTTTTTTAGCGGTACAGGTAATGCTTACTATGTCGCTTCAAAAATCCACAGCCGGTTCCCGGATACTTCCCTTTTTTTTATACCCAGCATTGACTCCAAATCATTGGCAATATTTGATGAAATTGGTATTGTGACACCGGTATATGGCTTTGGTTTACCAAAAATCGTCCGCAAATTTATTGAGGGTATGACTTTTGTCGGCAATCCACGTATTTACGCGATTTTTGTTTGTGGTGGGGGGCCTGGAATATCAAGTGATCTCACTGTACAAGCACTCAAAAAAAATGCCAAAGTTTTAGCATATCATGATTATGTAATAATGCCGGATAATTTTATTTTAATGTATAAAGTCAATGAATCGCACAATCAACTTATGTTACAAGCGGCAGAGATAAAAATCGATACTATTTTAACAAATCTAGAGCAGCAAATGACTCTTAAATATTGTCCTAATATTTTCGGCTTTTTAAAGTGGTTTCAGAAACTTGCCGCCCGTTTCTTTAATAGCACTAGCAAACATTACGTTGTAACTGGCTGCATCGGATGCATGAAATGCGTCAAGTTATGTCCCGTTGAAAACATTATATTCAAAGAGAAAACAGTTGTTTTCGGAAATTGTTGTACTGATTGTCTTGGCTGTATTAACATTTGCCCGATTCAAGCAATTAATTATCGAAGGATAACACAAAAAAAAGGTCGGTACTTTAATCCTTTTGTCGATTATCAAGCGATAAAAGATTGTTCAAAATGATATTATTATTCATTTAGTTATTTAATAAAAGCGCGAATTTGTTTTACTGAATTCATGCTTTTTTTGAAAATTAATATTATAAAAGCTAATGCATCTCATCAACACGTTTCAAACATAAAAGAGCGCAAATTAGCAAAAAAACGATAAATACAGGCGATATCCTTGACTATTAGTTGCTAATTCTACTATAATAAAAATAGAAGAAATATAACTTCACAATTGGGAAGTGAGTATTATGCTTAAATTAAGAAATATTTCTAAATCCTATACAATTGGTGAATATCATCAAAAAGCACTGGATAATGTTAGTGTTGATTTTCGAAAAAATGAGTTCGTAACGGTTTTAGGTCCCTCGGGGTGTGGTAAAACAACATTATTAAATATTATCGGCGGTCTCGATAAATATGATTCCGGAGATTTAGAAATTTTGGGAAAATCGACGAAAGCTTTTCATGATCAAGAATGGGATATGTATCGAAACAATTCGATTGGCTTTATTTTCCAAAATCATAACTTGATTCCTCATTTGAGTGTAATTCAAAATGTAGAACTGGGATTGGCACTCTCGGGAGCGGCATTGGAGGAACGCCATAAACGCGCTAAAGAAGTTCTTGAGCAAGTCGGGTTGACGAGTCATATTAATAAAAAGCCGAATCAGTTATCGGGAGGAGAATCGCAAAGAGTAGCGATTGCACGGGCTTTAGCTAATAATCCAGATATCATATTGGCTGATGAACCGACCGGATCTCTTGACTCAGTAACGAGCATTCAGATACTTGACATTATCAAAGAAATATCCAAAGATCGTTTGGTCATTATGGTTTCTCATAATCAGGACTTTGCTAATCGATATTCGACTCGAATCATCAATTTAAAAGACGGAAAAATTATCGGCGATTCACATCCTGTTACATTAAACGAAGATTTGCAGAACGAATTCAAACTTAAAAAAACCGCAATGAGCCTAATGACAGCTCTAATCTCTTCAATTAACAATATTCGCACCAAACTAGGAAGAACAATTTTAACAGCTTTTGCTGGTAGTATCGGTATCATTGGCATTGCTTTGGTTTTATCATTGTCAAATGGGCTTGACGAACAGATTACAGCTTTTGAACGCGATACTATTTCGGGTTATCCAATTACTATATCGTCTCTTCGCTTTAATCCGACAGATATGATGATGATGATTGAAGATGAGATGGAAAAGTACCCCGATTATGATTATGCTACTCTATTTATTCCCAAATATCAACCCCCCGTTCCTAATACTATTACTGATGAATATGTAGATTATGTTACTGATTTTGCGTCTGGAGAAGGTGCTCAATATATCTCAGGAATTAAGTATGTGAAATTTGTTAATATGTCATTGTTGCGACAACAAGATGATATGACATATACCAAAGTTTACAGTGAAACTAGCATACAAACATTGAGTCCGCAAAACATTTTGTCTCAGAGCATGAGCGGTCCTTTCTTAAATCGATTACCGGAAGGAACTCTACTTAGTGATAGCTATGATCTTTTATATGGAGAATTTCCAATCAATGATTTCGCAAATGAATCTTTTGAAGTTATTCTCGTCGTTGACGATTATAATCGGATCAGTAAAACCATTTTAACCAATTTAGGTTTTGATAATGTAGGTACTGAGGAAGACGAGATCAATGAATTTGCGTTTTCGGAAATCGTTGGTCAAGAGTTTAAATTAAATATAGGAGCTTATGATACTTTAACTTTTGATTCTGATGCCGCTTTGGATGTGAGAATTTCTGGAATTGTCAGGTTGAAAAGCACCTATAATGTTGGTATTTTTTATAGTGGGCTTGGTTTCACTTCGGACGCTATTGATTACATTTACGCAAATTATCCTGACGAGGTAAGTGCACATGTAGATAATATATATATCTACGCCACTGATTTTGATGCTAAAGAGACAATTGGTGATTATCTCGAATCTTATAACACAATAAAAGGTTATTCTGCTGATTCGCCTGACCGAATTGAATTCATTGATTGGGCGACGACCTTCACGTCAATTGTCAGACGCGTGCTGGATACGATTGAAATCGTTTTGATTGCCTTTGCGGCGGTATCGCTCGTTGTTTCATCAATTATGATTGCTATTATCACTTATATTTCTGTTTTAGAAAGAACAAAAGAAATCGGCGTTTTACGCGCTTTGGGAGCGAGAAAAAAAGATGTATCTCGCGTATTTAACAGTGAAAACTTGATTATTGGTTTTATAGCGGGCATCGTTGGCATCGGAATTACATATTTATTAGTCATTCCCGTTAACATGATTATCGAATATTACGCGGAAATGCCGAATGTAGCTAGTTTAAAAATCTTTGATGCATCGATTTTAGTGGCAATTAGTGTCGTGTTAGCTTTTATGTCCGGATTTATCCCGGCAAGACTAGCTTCAAAAAAAGATCCGGTAATTGCTTTACGAACAGAGTAAAAAAAGCTGATTATAGGGAATTATCCTTATCATCAGCTTTTTTTAATTATTATAGAAAGTGTATTGTTTTTTAATATTTTTATCCGTTTTATTTATTCGAAAATGTCGTTGCCGAAAGTATCATAAGCGACAATGGCGGGAAAATCAACGACTAATAGTTTATGAACAGCTTCACTTTCTAACCATGGGTATGCAATGACTTCCATTTTCAAAACGCGTTTGGATAACAACGCACCGATTCCCCCGGTCACATCAAGATAAACGGCTTGGTTTTTTACTAACTCAGCTTGAAAAACTTTGCTTCGGGGGCCTTTGCCAATCATCACTTTTAATCCATTCTCCATCAGAACCGGACTATATGGATCCATTCGATAACTGGAAGTCGGTCCACACGAACCAATCACTTGTCCGGGTTTAGCGGGAGTCGGTCCAACATAATAAATAGCCTGGTGATTGAGTTCAAATGGAAGCGTTTCACCGCTTGTTATTGCCTGAACCATCAACTTATGCGCGGCATCTCTTCCTGTATATATGACGCCGGAAATAAGGACAAGATCTCCGACTCGCAGTTTTAGCCTAGCCTCATCAGAAATCGGCGTTGTCAATTTGATTATATCTTGACTCACAGTATCACTTCCTTATGTCTTGCGGCGTGGCATTGAATATTCACAGCTACTGGTAAAGAAGCAATATGACATGGAAATGAGTTGACTTTCACAGCTAAGCACGTCGTTTTTCCTTTTAATCCCATCGGGCCGACATTAGTATCATTAACAGCTTTTAGGATGTCTTCTTCTAATTTTTTATCAAGTGGATTTAAGGCTTCATCGCTGAGTTTGCGGAATAAAGCTTCCTTAGCTAGCAATGTCGATTTTTCAAAGTTGCCACCAATACCAATTCCTAAAATAATCGGTGGGCAAGCCTTGCCACCGGCGTTTTTAACGGTGTTCACAACAAAATCAATAATTCCTTGGCGTCCATCAGCTGGGGTTAGCATCGTCATTTTACTCATGTTTTCGCTGCCACCACCCTTGGGGGCGAAGCGAATACGCAGTCGATCACCGCTTATCAGGGAGTAATGAATAATGGCCGGGGTATTATCCAACGTGTTTTTTCGGTCAAGAGGATGATTGACAATCGATTTGCGAAGGTACCCATTGATATATCCGTTTCTGACAGCTTGGTTAATTGCATCAGTTAGATTATAATCAAAGTGCAAATCGTTGCCAATTTCGACAAAAAACACAGCGACTCCCGTGTCTTGACAAATCGGTATTCTTTCGTTTCGGGCAATCAGTTGGTTATCAATGATTTCATCAATGATATGAATTGGTAATTTAGATGTTTCTTGGGCTTTGCCGACTTGTAAACAGGTGACGACTTCGTCATCTAGTACGGTAGCTGCTTCAATAATAATCCGTTCTAATTCAGATATCAGATATTCTTTAGAGATTGTACGCATCCGATTCACCTCGGATTTATTATATCACTTATTAGTTTTTTTGACCAAGCACTGTCAGCAAAAAACGGTATTTTTGTAAAAACGCCTGATTATCTTTACAAAGTAATATTGTTTACATATAATCAAATACGGCGGTGAAATTAATTTTATGGACAAAATAAAAATCATATCGGACAGCACTTGTGATTTGACTCATGAATTAGTCATCAAATATGATATTGAAATTATTCCTCTATATGTAAATTTCGGTGAAGAATCATTCCTTGACGGAGAAACCTTAACTGTTAGCGAAATGTATGATAAAATCAAACAATGTGGATATCTTCCTAAAACCGCAGCGGTGGCGCCGGGGACATTTGCCACCCGGTTCAAACATTATCTTGATCAAGGATATAAAATCATATATACGGGTATTGGTTCCAAATTTTCTGCGACTCTTCAGAGTGCTAATCTGGCTAAACAACTTTTAAAATCCACGGACATTCATTTAATTGATTCTGGTAATTTGTCATCAGGGACAGGACTTTTAGTGTTAAAAGCATGCCAATATCGGGATCAAGGTGATGATGTCATCACCATTACCCAAAAAATTAAGGAATTGATTCCAAAAGTCAGGACACAATTTGTCATCAATACTATGGATTATCTATATAAAGGCGGAAGATGTAATTCCTTGGTAGCCTTTGTGGGAACGCTTTTGAAAATTAAGCCGATAATTAAAGTAATTAATGGTGAGATGGCGGTTGGCAAAAAGGGACACGGGAAGATTACTTCTGGGTTAGATATTTTGATAAACGAAGTTCAAGGATTAAAAGATCAACTAGATGAAGATTTTTTAATGGTGACTCACTCAATGGCCGATGAATCCGTTGATTATATCAAAGCAAGAATCAAAAATCTTCCTATAAAGAATCAATACACAACTTCGGCTGGATGTGTTATTTCCAGTCATTGCGGGCAAGGATGTATTGGTATTCTCTACATCTTAAAATAATCGATAACTTATGGGGCAATCCACAAGTTTTCTTTTTACATAAAAATTAGTTGACAACGCAACTAATTAAATATATACTAAATGAGTGTTTTACGAAAGGAGTTCAAAATGCTACACAAATATGATCATCTGATCAACAAATATCGCTATCGTTTTTTTGACGAGCATTTAGCGACCATCAGGCTTTCCGGGCCAGTCGGACGGTATCTGATTGACATCGACCTTGCCAAAACCATCAAAATGAATGTTTTGATTGAAAAATCGCCATTTCATAAATCTCATACTACTAGAGCTATCTGCCATCTAAGCGAACTTGGATATATAAATAAAACCATTGATCCAAGTGATGCACGCGGATATGTTCTATCAATCACAGAGCAAGGTCAAATCGCCGCGCAGAAGGTATATGCGACGATCAAAGAGTGGGATCAATTAGAAGAAAGCGCCCTTACTGAAGATGAAATGACAACTTTGAAAACAATTTCGACAAAAGTGTATCGAAAAATAGCTGCCTATTATGCGGAGGAAACAATCGATGAAGAAAATTTATAAATTTTTAAAGCCTTATTGGTTTGGAGTCTTAATGATGGTTGTTCTGGTTGGTTTTACTTCAATTGGGCAACTGCTATTACCTAATTACATGAGTAAAATTATCGGTGAAGGACTTTATGCCGAATATCGAGTATTAGATACCGATACAAACACTTGGGAACTGTTAACAGATGGGGACACATGTGACCTTACAACAATGCCTGATACTTGTCAAATCACGCAAAAAAGCGATTTTGACATCATTATTAATTATGGTCTGATTATGTTGGGAGTAACCCTCTTGTCATCAATCGCTACAGTTGGGATTGCTTATTATTCAAGTAAAGTATCAGTCGGGTTTGGCCGTGATATCCGCAAAGCAATCTATCAAAAAGTAAGCGAATTCTCACTTGCCGAAGCGGAAAAATTCGGAACCTCGACACTCATTACCCGTTCGACTAACGATGTTCGTCAAGTTCAAATGCATACGATAATGAGTTTTCGGATGGTCTTAACAATCCCGATTATTTTCATAGGTGGATTAATCATGAGTTTAATGAAAAATGCGGAGCTGACAGCGGTTTTACTTGCTGGAATTCCCGCTTTGGCCATTTTGATTATCGCCGTGTTTTTGTTAGTTTTCCCTTTATTCAAATCCCTACAGAAAAAGATTGATCGATTAACTCTTGTTGGCCGAGAAGCTTTGAATGGAGTTCGGGTTATTCGGGCTTTTGGCCAGGGAGAAAAAGAAGTCAATCGTTTTCGTGAAGCCAACAATGATTTGACGTTTACAAGTGTCAAGGCAGGAAACATAATGGCTTTTTTGAATCCCGTAGTAAACTTATTATTTAACACGGTTGTGATGGCGGTTATATATTTTGCATACTTAGCCATTGGCAAAGGCACCATTACCGATTACGTCGGTTTGGCTAGTGTTACGGCAGTCATTGAGTATGTCACGCAGATTATGTTCAGTCTGATTATGCTTACAATCACATTTATTAATTTCCCACGTGCCGAAGTGGCTGGGAAACGGATTAGCGAAATTCTCGATACGGAGATTACAATTCATGATACTGATAATTCCGAATACGATGATACTGAATTTTTGGGTAATATTCGGTTCAATGCGGTTGATTTTAAATATGCAGATGCGGAAAAAAACGTTTTAGATCATATTTCTTTTGAGGCAAAAGTTGGCGAGACCATTGCTATTATTGGCTCTACCGGTTCTGGGAAATCGACAATTATCAATTTATTACCAAGATTATTTGATGTCACTTCTGGTTCGATTACCATTGATGATGTCGATGTCCGCAACATTAAATTAAAAAAGCTGCGATCATTGATCGGATTTGTTCCCCAAACGGCATCATTGTTCACCGGTACAATCGCGGAAAACATCGCTTATGGTAAAGAAGACGCCACCGATGAAGAAATAGAAAATGCCGCTGAAGTTGCACAAGCAACAGAATTCATTATGGAAAAAAACGAAAAATATGCTTCGATTGTCGATCAAGGCGGCGTCAATTACTCGGGCGGACAAAAACAACGAATCTCGATTGCGAGAGCGATTGTTCGTAAACCAAAAATATATATTTTTGATGATAGCTTTTCCGCATTGGACTTTAAAACCGATGCCAATTTACGAAAAGCACTCAAAAAAGAAACCACAAAAGCAACGGTAATTATCGTTGCTCAACGAATCGGTACGATTATCGAAGCTGATCAAATCATTGTTTTGCAAGAAGGACGAATTGTTGGTAAAGGCAAGCATCGTGAATTGATGGATAGTTGTGAAGTCTATCGCGAAATTGCTTTATCACAACTTTCCTTGGAGGAACTAGGATGAAACCGAAAATGAAGAAAATACCGCTGATTAATCCGGAAATAATCAAGCCCAATGGTAAAAATTATTCACGTGAAGGTAACCGACCTCACCAACAACAGCAACATGGCCCAATGATGTTTGGTGTTCCAGGTGAAAAACCGAAAAATTTTCGCCAGACAACAAAACGTTTATTAAATTATCTTAAACCTTATATGGCGTCAATGATTATCATGACTATTTTCTCGATTTTAGCAACTTTAATTATTGTATTTACACCATTACTATCGCAATATATACTTAATACGATGCAAAAGGTCATGACCGGTAGTGAGCCAAGTTCAGCTTTAGATCTCATTCCTCAGGTTTTTTTACTGCTTATTCTTGCATATATTGTTCGTTTTATTTTTGATTTGGTATCACAATTGATTGGCAATAAATTATCGGCCACTGTTGGTAAGAATATGCGTAATGATTTACGCAATAAACTCGAGAAGTGTCCAATTAAATTTTTTGATGAGACTAAAACCGGAAATACGTTATCGACATTTTCTAACGATGTCGAAACGATCACTGATTCCTTGCAACAAAGCATCGTCTCAATCCTTTCGGGATTACTGATGCTGATTGGTTCTTTGGGAATGATGTTCTATATCTCTTGGGAATTAACAATTATTGCTTTAATAACATTACCATTATATATTTTAGCTACGACCATGATTACCAAACGTTCACAGCCAAAGTTTGTCAAACAACAAGCAGAACTAGCAAATTTAAATGGGTTTATCGAAGAAATGTTTTCTTCGCACAAGGTTGTTAAGTTGTTTAGCAAAGAACAGACATCATATGAGGAATTTCAAGTAATCAATGAAAATCTTACGGAAGTATCTCAAGGCGCACAATTCATAAGTGGTTTAATTCGACCGATGATGGATCTCATTAGCAATCTTGGATATGTTCTTGTCGTTATCGTTGGAGGAATTTTAGCCGGAGCCACAAATCCACTCCTTATCGGCGACATTTCGACTTTTATCACTTTACAGAAGCGGTTTGTCAATCCGATCTTGACAATTGCCAATATGGCCAATACACTGCAATCAACGCTCGCAGCCTCGGAACGGGTCTTTAAACTATTGGACGTCGAAGAAGAAATCGAAGAACAAAACGTTGATCAATTCGATTATGAACATTTTAAGGGTAATGTTGAATTAAAAAATGTCGACTTCTCTTATCGAAAAGATCAAGATTTAATCAAAAACCTCAATTTAAAGGTCGAAGCCGGAAAACAGATAGCAATCGTCGGCCCGACGGGCGCCGGAAAGACAACATTAGTTAACTTACTTATGCGTTTTTATGAGACTGATGCTGGGGAAATCATCATCGATGGCATCAAGTCAACTGACGTGCCCCGGAAGACTTTGCGTTCTATATTTGGGATGGTTTTACAGGATACGTGGCTTTTCTCGGGAACGATTCGGGATAATATCGCTTATGGTAAAGATGACGCGACGATTGAAGAAGTCAAGGAGGTTTGTCGCCAAGCGCATGTCGACCATTTCATTGAGACGATGCCCGAAGGCTACAACACCGTTTTGAAAGAAGATGCCGCTAATATCAGTCAGGGGCAAAAACAGTTGTTGACGATTGCCCGTGCGATTCTTTTTAACCCAAAAATTCTCATTCTTGATGAAGCTACTTCATCAGTTGACACCCGCACCGAAGCCTATATTCAAAATGCGATGAATTTCATGATGGAAGATCGAACCAGTTTTGTTATCGCTCATCGTTTGTCGACAATTAAAAAGGCTAGTGTAATCTTAGTCATGAACAACGGAACGATTGTAGAACAAGGTACACATAAAGAATTGCTAGAAAAGAATGGGGCATATGCGGAGCTATATAACAGCCAATTTGTCAATGCCATGATTTAGAGGAAGAAATTCCTCTTTTTCTTTGGTTTTTTTTGATAAAAAGGTATAATAAAAATAAAGATAGATTCGGGGTTTAGTGCTAATCAGCATTTTAATGATCTTATCAGTTTTAGGATATCGAGGTATTATTATGAAGGCAGGACTCATTTCGCTTGGATGCGCCAAAAATCTTGTTGATTCCGAGATGATTCTGGGAATTTTACGAAATGCAAATGTAAAGATTGTTGCCGACCCCAAACTTGCTGATGTTATCATTATCAATACATGTGGGTTTATTGAATCGGCAAAACAAGAAACGCGAGAAACCATTATAGAAATGCATGCTTTTCATAAAAAGTTAGTGGTTTGTGGTTGCTATGCTCAACGTTATGCCGAAAAATTAAAACAAGAAATGCCATTTATTGATCAAATTATCACTTTGAGCGAATATCCGCATTTTGGAGCGATACTCAATAATCTCTTTACCGATCGTAATATTAAATGCGGTGAACTCGATTTTGACAATCGGATGCTTGCTACATCGCCTGTCTCGCCATATGTCAAAATCAGTGATGGTTGTAACAATCGGTGTGCTTACTGTGCTATCCCTTTGATTCGTGGATCGTTTCGGAGTCGCCAATTACCAGACATCATTCGTGAATGCATAATATTAGCTAGTAACGGGGCTAAAGAAATCAACGTAATCAGCCAAGATACGACACGTTATGGAACTGATTTAACAAAGGATGGCTCATCGATGCTGCCAGAATTGTTGAATCAAATCAGTGAAATCCCAGGGATTCAAATGGTTCGGGTATTGTATTTATATCCCGATGAAATTACTGATCAACTACTGGAAACATTTCAGAAAAATCCGAAAATTGCTAAATACTTTGATATACCGATACAACATATATCAGCAACACTCCTAAGACAAATGAATCGTCGTGGTGATGAATTGCTATTGATTGAACTGCTGAACAAAATCAAGAAGATGATGCCCGAAGCAATTTTGCGAACAACACTTATTGTCGGTTTTCCCGGAGAAACAGAAAGTGATTTCAATCAATTGAAAACCTTTATCAGTGATTATCCTTTTGATCGAATGGGAGTGTTTACTTATTCGCAAGAAGAAGACACAATTGCCTATTCTTTACCAAATCAAATTGATGAAAACATTAAAATTAAACGATTCGAAGAAATCATGAAATTGCAAAAAATAATTGCCTCAAAACGTAATAAAGCGCAAATAGGAACTATTCATCATACTATTGTGGAAAATTATGATCCACAATCAAAATTCTACTATGGACGAAGCTATGCTTTCGCTCCTGATGACGTTGACGGATATATTGTATTTCAATCTCAAAAAAAATTACTAAGCGGCGATGATATTGATGTAAAAATCACAGCTTCATTTGCTTACGACTTAATCGGCGATGCCATTGATGAAAAATGAGGTAAAGCGATGTTTTTCAATTTATTGTTAAAAGGTTTCATTGTCGGATTATCGTTTACAATTCCCGGTTGCAGTGGCGGGACTTTTGCTGTGTATGTGGGAATATATGATCGCCTGTTACATGCTATCGGGCACATTTTTACAGATTTTAAAAAAAGTATGAGATTTTTGATTCCTGTCGGAATTGGTTTAGTCGCAGGAATTTTATTGTTCTCAAGCCTCATGGCTTTAGCGCTCCAGGCGAATTCCTTTATCACAATTATGGTTTTTATCGGGTTGACTATTGGTGGAGTTCCCAACCTGTATAAAAATATCAAAGGCCAACCGGTAGGGACATCAGGAATAATCGCTTTTATCATTGCTTTTTTAATTGTCACGGTAATGGTGGTGTTCCAAATAATCCAAGGTGCTGACGAAACTGGATTTTTCACGTTTGATTTTTCGACAATTTTAGTACTATTCGGATTAGGAGTAATTGGGGCAATCTCGATGATTATCCCAGGCGTCTCGGGGTCAGGACTTTTGATGATTATGGGGTTTTATACCGCTATTGTTTCCAATGTTGTAGGCAAGTTATGGGATGTTTCGCAGCTAGGGTATAACATAAGCGTTTTATTACCGTTTGGAATCGGTGCTGTGGTTGGTGTTATTCTAATCAGTAAACTTCTCGAGTCGGTATTAAAAAAGTTTCCTGTGCAAAGCTACTTGGCGATAATCGGCTTTATTATCGCTTCGGCAATCACCTTATTTTTATGGATACGAGACCCAGCTAGTGCAACTGATTATGCAGCGCAAACGCCTGTTTATCATATCTTTTGGCAGTACATCACCAATAATGTTTTAACTGTTATCTTTGGAATCTTAGGACTATGTTTGGGCTTGTTTGGATCAGTAATGATTGTGAAATTTGGAGCCAAATCAAACCGTGGATAATGTAAAGTATGTAAATGCAAAACATTTTTTAACTCCCACCGGACTGGGTACAGATTACGCCTGTAATCCCTACGTTGGCTGTATGCATGGATGTATTTATTGTTATGCTAAGTTCG
>Ga0265294_10007815_pt1 | contig 12601 bp, 12 predicted proteins | sample MunlanPumphouse3_FD_192504 | JGI IMG/M metagenome (GOLD analysis project Ga0265294, IMG submission 192504) | Groundwater microbial communities from a municipal landfill in Southern Ontario, Canada - Pumphouse #3 | ecosystem: Environmental > Aquatic > Deep subsurface > Groundwater | place... | reverse complement strand
CCGAACTTGACAGGCGTATCATTTTCAGGGAAGCGGTTTGCCCCCATCAGATTCACACGGGTCAGGAACTCGTTTGCCGAGTAGACACCCGGAAGATTTTCGCCAGGCAGTCCCATAAAATAGGGAAGACCTGCACCTGTTCCAAGGAAAACCGCATCGAATGCAAGTAATTCCCCGACAGAAACCGAACGTCCCGCGATGTGATTGGTCTTAATCTCAACGCCGAGTTTTTTCACCTGGTCGATTTCATACTGAACGATGTCCTTTGGAAGACGGAATCCCGGAATGCCGTACATCAGAACGCCTCCTGCCTCATGGAGCGACTCGAAGATCGTTACAGAGTGACCAAGGCGTGCAAGCTCTGCCGCGGCAGAAAGACCGGCCGGACCGGAACCAATAACTGCCACTCTCTTTCCTGTTGCCGGGGCTTTTTTGGGGCACGTCGATGATGAGTTTTCTCTCTCGACATCTGCCGCGAAACGCTCGAGGTGACCTATAGAAATCGGAGTGCCTTTCTTTCCAAGGATACACATTCCCTGACACTGGGTCTCCTGGGGGCAGACACGTCCGCAGACTGCCGGGAGCATATTGTCCCTCTTGATTATATCGACTGCATTCTGGAAATTTTCCATGGCAATTGCGGCGATGAAGGCAGGAATATCGATTCCGACCGGGCATCCGCGGACACACTTCGGCTTCTTGCACTGGATACAGCGCTGTGCTTCAGCAACAATTTCTTCTTTTGAAAATCCAAGGTCGACTTCGTCGAAGTCCTTTACCCGGATATCTGCATCGCGATCCATTTACTCCACCTTCCTGCAGCGGCATACATGATGCTCTTCGCGGTATGCCATAGACTGTTTTTCTTCCGGGATATACATTCTCTGACGGGTCATCAGATCATTCCAGTCCACCTGATGGGCATCGAACTCCGGACCGTCAACACAGGCGAACTTCATCTCGCCCCCGACAGTGACACGGCAGCTTCCGCACATACCGGTTCCGTCGACCATGACAGGATTGAGCGAGACATATGTCTTGATTCCGTATGGACGGGTGACCTCGCTCGTCACTTTCATCATCATACCCGGACCGATAATCCAGACCTTGTCGATTTTTCTTCCGGACTCGCAGAGCTCTTTCAGCGGAGCGCTTGCAAATCCTTTGATTCCATATGATCCGTCATCTGTTGTTACAAACAGTTCATCACAGATTTCACGCATGTCGTCTTCGAAGATCAGGAGATCTTTGTTTCTTGCGCCGATGATTCCGATAACATGGTTACCTGCGTCTTTTGCCGCCCGGGCAAGAATCGGCGTACATGCAACGCCGACTCCCCCTCCGACAATAATGACAGTCTCGTTTCCCTGTGCAATATCGCTCGGCACCCCGAGAGGTCCTGCAACATCACGGAGTTCGTCACCTGCTTTCAGGGTTGCAAGGAGCTTTGTTGTCGTCCCGACAGCCATGAAAGCAATTCTGATATTCTCTCCATCTGTTCCAGAGATAGTCAAAGGAACCCGTTCACCAGCTCCATCGGGGTGGATAATACAGAATTGCCCGGCTTTTGCATGACGTGCCACCTGGGCTGCATGAATCCACATCTCGAATACAGCTTCTGATAAGGCATGTGCCTCAACAATTGTATATGTTCCCATAATTTGGTCCTTTGAAATTGGTGAATAAATATTTGCTTTGAAATACATTAATGGTGATGCATGATGCTGCCGGAAGACCGGGTTCGCCATATTCATTAGCCGAGAAACCAAATCATAAACCAGATGAAAAACGATTTTGAGCGGGAGATGGTAATCTGCATGAACAGATTCTTTACCGAAAACAAAAAGAAGGGGTTTGCTTACCGGCTCAAACAGTCTCACTTCAATACCCAATACGTGGATATCATTGTCGATTCACTCGACCCTGCATATTATATGGCAATCGAATGCAAATCGCTCAACGGCACCCGACTCTACTTCACCAGCAATTTTCATAAAGACAAAGACGGCGTTCATCAGGTGGATAACATCTCGGGCTTTGTCAAATACACCGGACGACGCGGATATCTTGCCGTTGAATTCAGGGGGCAGGGACCGAAAAACGAGGCATATCTGATGCCGTGGAATATGGTTCTGGCGTTTTTCGAAAAACAGCCCAGTATCCCTGTTGAAGAATTTCGGAGCTGCATACAGCTGGAGCGCGTGCCCGGCGGTTATCGTCTTCCGGGCCTCAATCCATTATAATAATTAGGTGAGGGCTCCAATATATTTAGAATTCATGACGGGAGATACCAGATTCATATCAATAAACGGGAGACCGGTTAAAACCCCGATTGTTCTTGCATCTATGGCAGGAATTACCGATGCTGATTATGTCCTTGAGCGAAGTCAGCATGCCGGAGTTGCATTCATAGGCGGATACAATACGGACGAGGCAAGCAGGAAAGCATCGGCACAAATGCAATCCGGAGGCAGACCTGAGTTCGATGCGGATTTCAATGAAATTGCCACCGAAATCGCCATGCTCAACGGGACCGACATTATTCTTGGCTTAAATCTCAGAGGAGCAGCTCCGGAGGGGTTCGTCGCCGCAGTAAAACGCTTTGGCAACTCTGTCATTTATGAAATCGATGCGCACTGCCGTCAGCAGCCGATGATTGATGCCGGCTGCGGTGAATATCTCATGCACAATCCGGAAAAATTGTGCGGCATCGTCTCCGCTCTCGCAAAAGAAGGCGTCACCATCTCGGTAAAAATCCGGTCAGGCGTTGTCGATGACCGTAACCTTGCAAAAATGCTCTGGAAAGCCGGCGCACATATACTTCACGTCGACCTGATGGATACCGGCTATACCAAAGTCCGTCAGATAAGAAATGTCTGTCCCTTAATCATCATCGCAAATAACAGTGTAACCAATACAGATAGAATGATGGATTACTTCTCCCACGGGGCAGACCTTGTTTCACTTGCACGGGGAGCAAACCTCCCGAACCTGCAGACCCTTGACCGGTATATCCGGGCAACGGCAGAAGAAGTCGGCTGGTATAACGCACCAAAACAACTATGCCGCGGAGGCGATGTGCGTTCTCTCACCTTCTGCTGTATGCCCGTCAAACAATGTCCTCTTCTTCCCGCCCTGGAAACATTCAAATTAAGCCGCGAGGAGTATCTCTCCCTTAAGCAGTCCTCCACCAAAGAAACCATGCTTGCCGAAGGAAGCCACACCTGTTTTGGAAGCCTCGCTTTCTGCTGTAAATCGACAACCCCCTGTATGTTCAGGGACATGACGCTGAAATCGATTAATCTCCCGAAGAATGATTACATGGCGCTGAAACGGACGCTTTCAGAAAAAATCGTTGCCCATATCTTTAAAAATGCCTGAACTCTCCCTTGCAGAAACTGCAGAACTTGCCATGCTCCTCGAGGTAAGTACAAACATCAAACCGGGAAACATTGACCGGTTCCATGATTACGAGGATACGAAGCTCCAGCATTTTCTTGCATCAGCGGTTCTCTCACGCGGGGTTTTTGAAAGGGTGCCTGACCTCACGATCGGTGAGGCGATGTATGCAGCCGTTAAAAAAACGAGCGGATATTCCGGAGGTAATACGCATTTCGGAGCATTCATTCTTCTTCTTCCGCTTATCAAAGGTCACGGCATCATCGGAGCCCGTGATGCTGTAAAACAGACGACAGTTGAGGATGCTGTTTTATTCTACAGGGCTTTTGGTGAAACCCAGGTCAGAGTCAATAAAGGCGACGAGATGGATATAAACGATCCCGCGTCCCTAGATATGCTGAGAGCAAAACAGATGACGATGCTGGATGTGATGGCATATTCCAGTGAGAATGATATGGTTGCACGCGAGTGGACGAACGGATTCGCCCTCACGAGAAAAGCAGCTGATCTTCTTAAGCAGAAAGACGGTCTGGGAAATATTCAGCAGATGTTTATCACAATGATGGCTGAGTATCCGGATACGTTCATCGGAAAAAAGTTCGGACGTGACATATCGCTCGCGGTAATGCATGAGGCACAACTGGTTCTTTCCGGCAAAATCCCGATTGGGGAGTTTGATGAGCAGTGTATTCGCGACGGAGTGAATCCCGGGTCTCTTGCCGATATCTGTATTGCGGGAATTTTCACGGCTCTTCTGGAGGGATGGAAATGGGACTGTTAAGCGAAGGAATCACGGAAGTCATTGCAGTGACACAGGATAATGCCGCACCGATAGGAATCATCGTGAAACCGGGTCATTCCCCGAAGATGATTCTCTATAAAGGTTCAAAGACTGCGGAGAATGTAGCAAATTACGGATGGGTCACGGCAAATTTCGTGAGCGATGCTTATTTGTATCCCCTGTATGCTTTCACAGACGTGCAGAAAGAGAATCTCCGGCTTGTGTTTGTCGGCGGGAGCGAGATGCAGATTCTGGTGGAATCCGATGCATGGATGGCATTCCGTACGAGAATTGTCAATGAGACGAAGGATGCCTATTTTGTCGAGCTTGTGCCTGTGGCATCAGAGTATGTCCGAGACCAGATGAGACCGGTGAACCGCGGATTTAATTCTGTCATCGATGCGACTGTCCATGCGACAAGGTATGTAATAACCCCTGATGAACAGCTGCTGAAGATGATTCTGTATCATCTGGATATTGTCAGAAAATGCGGGGGAAAGAGGGAGCTGGAAGCCGCAGAATTGATAAAAAAAGTCTGCGGAATCTGAGTGCGCCCGGTGAATCGCCTGCACGTAATCGATTCCGATAATAATCTTAAAAATAGGAGTTACGAGGGGGTGCTCTCAATCAAAAAGGAGGGTTATGCCTCCTGTGGTCGCGGACCGGTCTTAGCCGAGCAAGTCGATAGACTTGCGAGCAAGCGAGTGAAGCGAGTCGGAGAGCAAATCTCTGATTTGCGAGCGGGCGGGGTGAGCCGATAGTTTACCGGATTCATTCTATTCTTTTTTAGTATGGATTTTTGGATGTACTTCGATTTCGTGTAAGGGATTCTTTTTGATGGTCGTATCATCACACGGAAAACACGGAAATCACACAGAAACACGGAAAATATTGACATAAGGTTGAGTGTTTGTTGTACCTCCCCAGCCCCCACACCGAACCCACGGAAATCAACGGAATTCACGAAAAGGGGGCCGGGGCGGGCTGCTCCGAAGGAGCGGCCTCAGCCAAGCAAACTGAAAGTTTGCGAGCAAGCGAGCGAAGCTAGTCGGAGAGCTAGTCGATAGACTTGCGAGCGGGTGGAGGAATGGGAGACCTTCTTTTTTCAAAAGAGGATAGCTTTCATTTTTTTTTCTGATTCAGGGGGCGAATAACGACCGCGTACGTACTCGAAGGCTTCGCCCCCGGGGACTCGCAAGTTTCCTCTGAAAACTTGGTCGCAAAACAGAGATTTGGTCGCAAGTCTATCGACTTGGTCGCAAACCCGCCTCGGCTGAGGCCGCACCTTCGAAGCAGCCCGCCCCGGCCCCCTTTTCGTGAATTCCGTTGATTTCCGTGGGTTCGGTGTGGGGCTGGGGTGGATAATCTACAGGAGCCACTCAACCGATTATTTATATTTTCCGTGTTTCTGTGTGATTTCCGTGTTTTCCGTGTGATGATACGACCATCAAAAAGAATCCCTTACACGAAATCGAAGTACATCCAAAAATCCATACTAAAAAAGAATAGAATGAATCCGGTAATTCATCTCAAGTTTTTCATCAGAAGTCATCACATGAAAAAGAGTGGTCCCAGTACATCCGAAGAAAAAACAACCGCGTTTGCAAGACTGTGCCTTGCTCTCCGACTCGCTTCGCTCGCTTGTTCACAAAGCTTCGCGGTGGGATATCTCAGACATCCACACCCGGTCTTACCTTCCCGAATTGGATTCACACCAACACCGAGTAAGCCCTTTTAAAAATAGAATGCTGGTGACTTACGTCACTGGGCAGTCGCTCTTCTAACAAGATTCTCTGCAACGTTTCCGGCTTTCTGCATGATTTCCTCTGCGCCGGGAATGATTCCGTCGTTCATCAGTATAACACCATTACAAATAGTCGTCGTCACCGCAAGTCCGCCTGTCGCATAAACGGCATTGGAATCCGTGTTGAATGCCGGGACATTCAGCGGATTTCTGCCGATAAGGATGAGATCCGCGAGATAGCCCGGAGCGATGACTCCTGCTTTTATTCCTAGAGCCTTTGCTCCGTTTGGTGAAGCAATCTGAAGCGCCTCGCCTGCCGGCATTACGGTAGGGTCGTTCCAGAAGAATTTCTGGAGAATTGCCGCTGTTTTCATCTCGCCGAACATGTCCAGATCATTGTTTGAGGATGCTCCATCCGTCCCGAGAGCCACATTGACACCGGCTTTTTTCAGTTCAGGATACGGCAGGGCACGGTTTCCTGCAAGTTTCATGTTGCTGATAGGGTTGTGGACCGCAGTCACGCCTCTCTTTGCAAGAAGCGTGATATCACCCGCATCCAGCCAGCAGCAGTGAGCCGCAATACAGTGTTCTGAAAGAACCCCGCATTTGTCGAGCCATGCCGGGGGTCTCATTCCATGAGCTGCCACACAATCTTTTACTTCCTGTTCGGTTTCCGAAAGGTGAACATGGATTGGAATATTTTCCTCCCTGGCATACTCGGCACACCACGTAAGTCCCTCTTCAGATACGGTGTAGACTGCATGAGGGGAAACTCCTGCCATGATTCTTGCATTGTATCTGTTTTTGATATTTTTAACGGTTGATTCCATGACATTTACTTCGGATTCGAATTTGTCATGGTTGCCTCCGTCAATCATGCAGTATGACAGACATGCTCTGATGCCTGCCTCATCAACAGCGTTTGCCACCTGCTCCATCTTGAAATACATATCATTGAAGGCGGTCGTTCCGGTCCGAATCATCTCAAGACAGGCAAGTTTTGCACCCCAATAGATGTCGTCTTCGGTGAGGTGGGCTTCTGTCGGCCAGATTTTCGTGGACAGCCACTCGAAGAGCTGCATGTCATCCGAGTATCCGCGCATGAGACCCATAGGGGAGTGGGTGTGCATGTTGATCATACCGGGGAGTACGGTCGCCCCGTCCCCGTCGATGATGAACTCAGCGTCATGCTCGGTTATTTTTTCGCTGACTGCCCCGATATTTCCGGTACCGTCAAGGTAGATCTCCTGTGTTTTTCCATTCAGGCGAACGTTTCTGATGAGAACCGGTACCTGCTGTCCAAAGATGTCTGTGTCTGTCATGCGAGTTTCTCCACGATTTTTGTCAGGATATGGGTGATTTTATCTCCGTTCTGTCCGGAGATTCTTACAATCTCGTCGTAGTCCGGGGCAGAAGCCCCGCCGATGCCGTTTGCATAGTTGTCCACCGTGCAGAGAGCGGCACTTTTTATGCCGAGTTCGTTTGCAAGGGCGAGTTCGCTTGCGACCGTCATGCCGACCACGTCGGTGTCATGTGCAAAGCAGGCAATCTCGGAACGGGTTTCGAATCTGGGTCCGTGTGTCTGGAAGTATGTTCCTGACACGGCTTCGGGAATGATGCCGGCAAGTTCTGCCCTGAGACCCGGGTCGATTGACGGTGGAACATGAAACACGTCATTATCGTGCAGGGTGGGAATATCCCAGGGTGAAAAGTAGTCGTCGGGGATGATGAGGCTCCCGGGATGAATGGCCTCTTTCATGCTCCCGGTCGAACCGATCACAATAAGTCTGTCGACTCCGAGAATCTTCATGGCGGCAAGGTTTGCTTTGTGATTAATCTGATGCGGGGGTGTCCGGTTCAGATGCCGGTTCAGAAGGACGATTTTTCCGATGTATGCCTCGGCGGGTCCAAATGGTGTCGCTACACGGATTTTTTCGAGAGGCGGCAGGCGTGCCTGTAAGAGGGCAGTCCCTCCGATAATTCCTAACATTGTCTGGAGTATTATTTTCCGCAGAACTTAATATAAGAGTCTGTTCAGAGGAATGCGAGTATGATGAAGTATATACCTATGAGAATAATTGCGACACCAAGTATTTTATCCATGACATCCCCGCTGATTTTTGTGACAGCTTTGATTTTTTGTCCGAGTGACCCGCCAACAGAGCTTAGTACAATGAGAGGAATGGCAAGTCCTATGGCATAAATCAGCATAGTGAAGAGACCCTGGACTGCGGTTTGATTCAGTGCAATGTATGTGAGGACGATGAGCAGCATCGGCGCTCCTCTTCCGATGGTAATCGCGCCGAATGATAATCCGAGGAGGAATGCTCCGATAATTGTATAGGAGTTAGGTAACTTGAAAATGTTGAAGATTTTTCTGATGGGTGGTTTGTAGATGTGCAGGAGCTGCAATCCCATGGCAATCAGCAGAATCCCGCCAATTGCCCATGCGACCGAACTATTCAGGAATAAGATATATTCACCGGCAAAACCGGCAATGAAGCCGAGAGGCACGAGGATTATGACGGTCCCGACAGAGAATGCGAGGACAAGCTTGAGGATATTCGGCAGCGATAGTCTGGTTTTTCCGCTGGTGAGATAGCCAATTAACCCCAGGCATAATACGCTATTGCATGGACAGATTCCTGCAAGCAGTCCGAAGATAAATATTCCAAGTATTGAAGGGTCAAATACAGCTGTCATGTTGGTTTCCGTTCTATGGATTTTCCATTTTGGTATGTTATATACGGCGGTAAAGGGAATAAAATGCCGGGAAGGCTGCTATGCTCTGATGCCGGTGAGACCGGATAAAAACAACACATTTTTATTGACGCTCAACCTACTAGTTAAGGCACATATAGTATGTGTATTAGTGGGCCGGTAGATCAGTGGTAGATCGCTACATTGGCATTGTAGAGGCCGCGGGTTCAATTTCCGCTCGGTCCATTCGTTTTTCAGATACTTTACGTTTATACTAGTGCCGTTTTTCCCGCATGCTTTCCGGCAGAAATGATTCCATCGAACATGCCGGCATCTTTTATAAAATATAATCCGGCACACAATGATGATAAAAAAATAGTTATGTTCTTTTTGTGATGAAGAACACTGCTGCGCCGAACAGTCGGGACAGGGTTTCATGGTTAAAGATGTAGGATAATATTGCGGCTATGAAGGTCATAATACCGAACATCCCGTCCCGCATAAATACGAGCCCGTCCAACCTATATCAACTTCCGTGCATCATGAAACAAGAAACCGCCATTCGGATAACAGTAATGATTCTCGGTCTCTTTATCATGTCGCTCGGCATCGCTGTTTCCACCAAAGCAGGTCTTGGAACGACACCCATCTCATGCATACCCTTTATTCTGAGCCAGGGCTTTCCTCTGTCCTTTGGAACGTTCACGTTCCTCATGAACAGTCTGTTTGTTGTATTTCAGTATTTCCTGCTGAAAGAAAAGTTTGAAACATATCAATGGCTGCAGATACCTCTTATATTCGTATTCAGCGTATTCACGGATATCGCGATGATCCTCGTAGGGGATCTCATCATTACCGGCTATGTATTCCAATGGATCTTCTGTCTCATAAGTTGTGTTCTGGTCGGATTCGGAATTGCCCTGCTCCTGAAAGCAAACCTTCTGATGATGGCGGGGGACGCTCTCGTAAGAACGTTATCGCTGGTCTCGAAGATTCAGTTCGGCTATACAAAAGTAGGATTTGACAGCACGATGGTACTGATAGCAGCCGTCGTTTCATGGATGCTTTTTGCAGATCTGGTGGGCGTGCGGGAAGGAACGATTGCCGCGGCAGTGCTGGTCGGTCTTATCGTGAAGTTCTTTATACCGAGACTCAGGTGTCTGGACAAGATCTTCATGAAAAAACGTGCTGAACCCAAATCTTGCGTTAAGGCAGAAACGAGTCAAAGATGATCACATCAAAAGATGATTTTGCTGTTTGCAGTTCCTCTTCATTTTTTATCGTCCACCCCGCTTTAACTATGCCGAATAATCCCGTACAGATACGGTAGGACAACTGATTTTTATAATGAATATTATATGCAATGAAATCAGGTCTGATAAGAAAGTTCATCAGACAATTTGTCAGTATAAACTTCTGGATGGATAATACAATTGATGCCCGCAGGGATGATGGTAATGGTGTTGAGCATGCCCTGTCCTTAAAATAATCTGTACTTAAAAAACCCCGCAGATATTCCGGGCGATGAACCCTGAACCAGTTGACGATCAGGGGACTAAATGATTCAATGCAAAACGGACCATTATACGTATCAAGACATTGGGAAACTCTTTCACACAGTTTTGCATCAGACACAGATTTACTTTTCAGTTCAACAATTAAAGGGACCGTCCCATTAATCAAAGATAAAACTTCACTAAAACCGGGAACCTGCTCGTTCGAGGAAAAAATCCGGTATTCCTGAAACATTTTAAACGTGCAGTCTGAGACTTTCTGATTAATACCGGATGTGCGATTCAAATCATAATCATGGATAACGATAACCTGATTATCCCGGGTTAACTGCACATCCAATTCAATCCCGAAATCCGCCCCGGCAGCTTTTCTGAATGCAGGCAACGTATTCTCCGGAGCCGGCGTATCATTGTCAAACAATCCTCTATGTGCAATATAATATTGTGTGAAAACACGCATCCGTTCCTTTCTGCTTTTCCCGGGGTATAACAGGAAAAGATACAGCCAAATGACTGCAAGCAGAATTATCAGAATATATACAAAGATCATATCTCAATAATTACCTGTAAATCAATCGACATATGTTCTAAATTATGCGTCTTTGACATTGGACCGTTTTGGATTATTCACCTAATCCGGGACAGAAAAATGAATAACAGCCGGAATTATGTCATGCAATCCGGAGCTCCGACTCAATCTTATATTCAAAACAGTAATCCTGCATCGTAACGAAATAATTCCTGGTCTGTCTTTTGCATCTCAAAGCAGAATTCATCTCTTGCCCCTGATTTGAAATAGTCCTCTTTCGACAGCGAAAAACATTCCATATCCATAACCTGACCATCATACCTCTTATCTGCCTGAGCAAGCGTACCTTCATACTGGAACCCGAGTTTTTCGAGAACATGCCTGGAACGGATATTATAGGGATAGCAGGTCGCGGAAATGAGGTCAAGAAACATTGTTTCGAATCCAAAACCCATAATGGCCTTTGCTGCTTCAGTCATTATGCCCAGCCCCCAGTAGTCTTCACCGATATCGTATCCCAGCATTCGTGTAGAATCGTTTTCACGCATAGGATCCTTAATCAGACCAATGGACCCGATCAGTTTATTGGTCTCCGTCAGCACAATCCCGAAAACACTTTCCTGATTAAGAAAAAACGTATCTATAGTTTCCTGCGTTTCTTCGAGCGATTCGTGTGGTTTCCAGCCGGCATTCAGACCAGTATTCGGTCCTCGTGAATAGGCAAACATATCTTCGGCATCGGATGACACAATCTTCCGGAGAAGCAGCCGTCTGGTTTCTATCATCATTCACTAATCTATTTCTTTTCTGAGAAAATTAAGCAATGTGATGCGGAAGCACATTGTTCCCGGGTTCATACTTTTTTATCGTATTTTTCGCGCCTGAAATAGACACGGTATGACGTACTCTGAATATGAACAGGCATCGGTAATTTCAATTATCTTCTCTAAATCGGCATCAACGATGTCTTTCTGCCATTTTTATGTCGTCATGCAGCATAAAACGCAGGAGATTCCAGAATTCTCTCTCAGTGGGAAGGGAAACTTCATTTCCCTAATTCTTATCCTGTAGCGGGACGACATTAGTATATGAGTTCATATCTGGAAGACTTCAGGGATTACTTCCGGTTTCATCCGGGTCTGATTCCCGGGATTCTCATCTGTATTATAGTCGCCCTCGTTTCATACATTCTCACACGGGGGACACTCTGGGAAGGGGGGTTTTGGATTCTTCCGGCAGAATTGTTCAGTGAAAATCCGGTGTTTTATCTCCTTTCAAAAGTAGGACCGATTGTCCTTGCTCTTGTCATCTGCATATTTATCAATGTCAAAAAATTCGATGCGGGAGGAGCATACGCCGGAAAATACATTCTGCGTATCGCCATAATCCTGATGGGTGCGAGAGTAACCTATGATGTTCTGATGACCGGTTCGCTTGTCGGTCTCATCATTATCCTCTGCGTTCTGGCATCGGTACTGCTTTTCGCCATGCTGATTGGGAAATGCTTTAAATTTCCATGGGATGCCGCAGCCCTGACAGGTACGGGGACGGGAGTCTGCGGTGTTTCCGCGACGCTCTCTGTTGCGCCGGTAATCAATGCAGAAAAGAAATATGTCGATGCGGTTGTCGGTGTTATCAGTCTTCTTGGAATCATCGGAGTTTTTGTCATTCCGGTGATTGCAGCTTTTCTCTTAATGAGTCCCACACAGACGGAAGTTTTTATCGGCGGAACTCTGCATGAAATCGGCAATGTCATCCCGGCGGCTGATCTGTATCAGTCGATTACCGGTTCCGATGTTGGGGCGATGGCTCTCGCATATAAGATGATCAGGGTCGGCATGCTGGTCGCAGTCGCAGCGGTTTTTGGATGGATCTACTGCAGACGCCGGGAGAAACTGGCGACCGGTTCCTGCCCTGCAGAAAAAGCCAGGATT
>Ga0265294_10007814_pt1 | contig 12601 bp, 15 predicted proteins | sample MunlanPumphouse3_FD_192504 | JGI IMG/M metagenome (GOLD analysis project Ga0265294, IMG submission 192504) | Groundwater microbial communities from a municipal landfill in Southern Ontario, Canada - Pumphouse #3 | ecosystem: Environmental > Aquatic > Deep subsurface > Groundwater | place... | reverse complement strand
ATCAGAACTGATTGCTGTTTAGCCTTGTTTGTCATCAACATTTGCAACAATAATTCGATAGAATTAGCAGAGCGTTCCGGAAATGCGGAGCAACCAAAAAGAGTTGGTGGTCGAGTCGCCGCACACGGTTGTCAGGGTACAAACCGTCGGACACTCGTCTGACCGACCTGTTCGATGATGGACAGGATTGCCCGACGGCGATCAGTCGGCGGTCGTGACCTTCTGGATGTTCGCGAAACATCAAACGCCCGTTTCATACGTCAGTAGCGCGGAGACCCCCGGTTTTAACCGGGGGAGGAAGCGCGTCAATCCCGCGTCCTTCCAGAGTTTTCGGGTTCGTCCGATAACGTATTGTCGCTCTCGTTCGGTCAATGGCATTCGTGTCACCCCGGAGAACGTTGACCGGTAACGGTTATATAGATGCTGTTGTGGTTGACTGACACCGTGTCATACAGCAATCGTCAACCGAGCGTTTTGTACGAACCATGGTGGCAGGGATATACAACGAACCGGGCCGCCGGGCGGCCGTCGTTCATGCAGACGGTCGAACGGGTATCGGGCGTCCGGCTCAACCGCCGCTAATTTTTCAGGATTGATCGACCGCCACATCCCATCCATGGAGGTATGCGGCGATCCGCTTCTTCTCCTGCTCTGAGAACGGGACTGTTTTGTACATCGCCAGATCGTCGTCGGCCGAGCATTTCGGCAGATTCGCGTTATGGTTCAGGGACGCAACGATCACGTCTTCATACTCCGGGAACGTCGTCAACAGCCAGACAAACCGGGTTTTCCGAAGCGCCATGGTCCCGACCCCGACCGGATTCATGTTCAGTTTCCCGGCCCAAAACTTCATATACTTGGTAATTTCTTCCTGCTTTGTGTTCATAGGTCGTCCGACACTCAAGAACAGGTGAATAAAATCCACATCGGCATACGAGAGATAGATGTCGCGGTCTTTATACCGCCGTTCCCGGTCCCAATCCTTGTTGGCTTTAAAATGGATTACGCGAGCGTCGGGATCGAACATATCGGGATTCTGCAGAACGAAATTCCCCTCCCGATACCGTAACCCGGTGGCCAGAAAAAAGCGAAATGCTGCCATCGATCGGGCCGTCCCGATGACACTCATGAACGCATCGATATCGAACGGTGAAAAAATACGGGTCCCGTTGACCATATTGAGTGTATGACATTCCATACTATATTTTCACCAGAGAATGGTAAAAAGGTTTCGGCCAACAATGTTTATATATTCGCGCGTGAAACGGTAAGTAACCCATGAGGTGTGATAGGTATGAAAGATGTAAACACGTTTATGTTCGGTCAACGTCAGAAAGAGACGTTTATCAGCAACTTTACCAACCTCCGTCCCGCCCAGTTCGGCGAGATGGACACGATGATCAAGAACGCTCGGACGGCCTACAAGTCGATCGTTCAAGTGTGTGACAAATGTGATGACATGATGATCGCCGCGACCGATTTCGGGAAGGCGAAGGTGGACCTCGTCCAGCAGCGGAAAGTCATCCTCGGCAACATCCAGACCCTCAAAGAGATCAAGGCGGATATCGAGGAGAAGGACACGACAACCAAGAAAGCCATCAAACATCTGGACAAGCAGATCGCCGGAGCAACCAAACTTCTCGACCAGTTCGACAAACGGTTCGGCGCATTCGTCAAGAAAAACAAAAATTAAAGGTGCAGAAGGATCTGCACCACATCACCGACCCCCAGGGTGACGGCGAGTCCTGCGGTAATCGGAATGATGAACGGCAGGACATACATTACCCACACTTTTCCCGCCTGTCGATACAAGTCCGCCTGTTCACTCGCGGCGATTGCGGTCGTGAACCGGTCCCGCTCCATCCGGAAGTTCCGCGAGAAATCCATAAACCGCCGGGAAAGGGCACCGTCTTCTGCCGTAACCTCTTCCAGCACGATCCCGTGATAGGTCGTGAAATGAGCGAACGGGATCTTCGTGCCGACGAACATCAACGGGAACTGGCGGATCGAGAGATCCCGATAGTTCCGCTCCACCACGTTCTTCGCAAAGATCGCCAGAAAGATCAGGAGACAGACGATCACGGTGTTGTTGATGAACGCGAAGACGAACAGGCTGTTGGCTATCGGGACGTAGAACAGTGTCAACATGATAATGATGATCGCGATGCTGTCCGCGCCCCCGAACACCTCGATGTAGCCGAGCGCGAACGCCGCTGCTGCCGCCACCAGGGCGATCCCGACCAGCATCGGGACGGCATCGGGACTGATTGACCCCGTCACGACGCGGATGAGAAACGAGGCGAACGAGAGGGGAATTCCCACCATCGCCGCGAACTTCCAGGTGGCGACCGGAATCTTTCGGTACCGGTAATCGCGATAACAGGCCGGGATCAACGAGGCAAACAGGCTGCAGACCGATGCACCCAGCAGAAGGTCTGCAATCATGCCGAATCGGCGTTCTCTTCCGGCGGCGCGTCAGGCACACTGGCCGGCTGGTCTTCGGCGATCTGACGGGCGACTTCCTGCTGGATGTAGGCCGGGACGTTGTTGATCGCGGTCTCACACGCCTTGACCTGCCGGCCGAGGTAGCGAGAGACGCGCACGACTTCGCCGCTCGTCATCGTCAGATCCTGCGAGATCTCACCGATCTGAACACCGTGTTGGTCAATCACCTGCAGAACCGTCTCCATCGCCTGTTTGAGGTCGGAGATCTCCCGATGCACCACGTCCAGATACTTCTCCATCGCCTCGACGATCTCGCGCAGATCCTCGCCCGACGACGCGACCGGGTCCGGCGTTTGAGGTTCAGACGGCTTCTTCATCTCTTCGTGCTCGTTCTGTCCTGCGACAGGTTTAAAGATCGGTTCGCGTTTTACGTTGCCAAAGACTTTTTCGCTCATGATTGTGCACCTTCTTGAACCTCTTGCATGCGTGCGTACAGGTCCGGGCTCTCAGCCAGCAGAAACGCATGACACTGCTTGATGTACGCCCGGAGGGTCTCGTTCTCATCCATAACGCGGTTCGCGACATCGTCGTACGATTCGCCTTTCCGCCCACCCTCAACAAATCGGTCGCGAGTGGTCTTTTTCAGGCGAACCGTCGTCCATATCCGCTCTACGTCGGGCTCCGGCGTATCGGGTTGTGATTCAATATTGTCAGACATTTTATAATAAGCGTTGTATGTATACCTATAAATAGATACCGCTGCACCGGTCTGCACGGTGCATACCGGTGCCCCACGGCTGTATAGCAATATACGGTTCACCGGATGGTCTTGGATGCCTTCTCTTTCACCCGAAGGAAAGTGTTGTAGCGGTCGTTGTAGGACCAGGACCCAGATTTGATGACGGCGATCTCTTTCCCGTCCGGCGTCTTCAGGGTATGCTCGATCACCCCGTCGTTCATCTGCCGCTGGTCCCAGACCACGTGGTTTCCGATAACTTTGCCCTGGTCGTCGGTGTAGACTACGTTCCCGTTCCGGTTCATGTAAAAATACTGGCGTTTACCTTTCTTCACCATGATTACACCCGCTTTTTATATCGGATCTTCTGGCCGCCCGTAAGCTGGGGCTGGCCGTTCTTTCCGGTGGTTGTTTTGTATGTCGTTACTGTTGCCAGTTTCTTCGGTCGTTTGATCATACCCATAGTTTATCTCCTGGTCCCCGCCCGTTTCTTGCCGGCCGGGGGTGCCGCGCACTTCTTCTTCGCCGGCTTTGTAACCCGGTTCACGCCGGCCGGCCGTTTGGTTGCCCGCCGCGGGATGTCGTATCCACCCATCATCCCTCCCCGATACGGATACCCCCGTTTCTTCGTCTCCTCCTCCGCTTTCTCGATCTCCGGGTTGTTAGCGAGCAGGTGCTGGATATCGCCCCGGATCGCAATGATGTTCTGGGTGGCGGACTGCAGTTTGGTGTTCTGATTCGCCATCTCGGTCGCCATCGCCAGAATCAGGGGATAATCGTTCCGTCTCTGGGCGGTCGCGATACGGCTCGTTGCAAGTTCGATCTGTGAAACACAATACGTAATATCCTCATTGATCTTCTCTTGCTCATTTTTCAGTTTCTTCAACCGATTTAAGGCTTCTTTGTTGATCTCTCCCATAGGTCACCTCGAATGTCATTATGAAATTACGTACACGATCATGTATACGTTGCCGACGAACCTATATAAGAGTTGCCCTATAAAAAAGATGAGAGGAGATTTTCGCAATCAGCCGATTTTCTTAAAGACTTTCTTCATATCAACACCGAGTTTCTTCCCGTTTCGGTACGCGGTGTTGAGTTGCGCGATCTTGTCCGGCGTCAGGGACGCGGCTTCGTTGGAGAACACGAACGCGTTCTTAACCTTCATCCGCAGTTCCTCTTCACCGATGTTCTCGAACGCATCGGTCGGATAACGTTTGAGGGCGAGTTTGATGAAGAGGACGAGGAGATCGTCGTCGATCTCCGCCCACAACGGGTACTCCTCTTTGATCATCACGACAACGCGTTTATACGTCTCATCATCGACCGGGTGTTTCTTTCCACCCTTGATCTTGTTGAACTTCTCTTTGATTCGTCCCATGATAATCTCCTAGTTATCGGTCAACTGCCGTACCGCCATATCGACGCACTCATACTGGTCGTTGCCGAAATCGTTGTATTCACAAACGTTTTGTAGTGCTTTGTAGTTTTCAATGTAAATGGCATATTTGTCGTTGTCGTGGAACACGTTCTCGTTGATCGTGTTGTAGTTCCCCCCGATAACCAGAATGCCGTACAGATTTTCATACGCCGTGTTATACTTCACATAGTGGTTGAGTGCCTCCCCATCCATCAGAATGCCCGCTTTATCGTTCCTGTAGAGCGTGTTGTTCTGAATGATGGCGGAATCTGCGCCCCATAGCCAGATCGCGTTCGAGCAGTGGTGGATGACGTTGTTCCGGATCACCGTTCCGATCACATTTTCGTGCACGACGATCCCGCCACTGATAAACTCGGAGTTGCCGGAGTTCTTGATCTCAAACCCATCGATCATCACGCTGTTCGCCTTTACCTGAACGATCGCTTCCAGGTTCCCCCCGTCCAGCACTGCCCGTGACGTGCTGATCAGGCGCATCGGTCGATCGATCTCCAACCGTTCTTTATACAGGTTGCCGTAGACGAAGACCGTGCCGTATTCCGCTACCTTTTTAATGCCGCTCCGGAGCGAGTAACCGCTCGGCACCGGGTACGTCATAGAATCTGCGATCAGGAACGTATGAGCCACGATTTTTGCGTTCACCCGGTTATCGTCGATCTGCAGCCGCCACCGGCCGTTCGGGAAATCCATGAACGTTGAATACGCCGGAATTGCATTACTCATGATCACGTGACCGTCCGTTCGCAGATACACGTAAACGGTGTCGCCGGGTTTCGTGAACGTAACTGGCCCGTCTCGTTCGACTGGGATCGGGGTGGTGGCGAACATCGAATCGCCGTCCGGCGGAGCCAGGGTGAACCGAAGTTCATCGACCGACGCAATGATGTCGCCCCCGGTATGCCGGATCTCCAGCAGCCGTTGTCCATGCGCATCTTCCGGTGTTGTAAGCGAGAAATTGACAGTAATCGTGTATGCCTGATCGGTTTGAGGAGATGGTGCCGACAACAGATTACCGACGACCAGGAATATGACCCCAAGCAGGATAAGAAACCCCCCAACGACCAAGATCTTGCGTCGTTTCGTGAAGGGGGGTGTGGTTGGCGTTGAGACGCTGTCATCTACGAGAATTCCAGACATACTAATATATGTATTTCATTTTGTCATTATAAATATATTGCACGCGGAGAACAAATGTATATATGTGAAGAACGCAGATGCGTATACATGGCCATCAAAATCGTTGCCGAACCCCTCCTGATTCAGGGTGAACCGTATTATCTCGTTATAGCGATCGACGCATTATCGTGTGACGATCTGCCTGTCGAATATCTTGCCGGAATACCATCTGCGTGGCTTATTGATGACGGCATATGCCGCCGTCTCGTCTACTGCAACACCGACTACGCCCTCTGCGAACGAAACCTGTATCCGGCATCGGAGTTCAACCAGATCCTCGACCTGATCGCTGGTGCCGGCCACCGACTCGCGGCCATCAACGATCGGTGTCCAAAAAAGCAGCAGACCCAGAAACTGCACCGCACGTTCGCTCTGGACAAGACCCGGTGTCGTGAATTCATCATCTAATGCGGTATTGCCGGGGAGAACCCGGCAATACAAGAGATTAACTCACTCTTTTTCAATGGTCTGCGTGGTGCGGAAATCTTTGGCGATGGCAATCCCGCCCCAGAGGAACAGGATACACCCGATCAGGATAACCCCGGTGTTGGCGATCGATCCCAGGCCGTCCTGAACGTAGTACAGGCCGATATTCACGATAAAACAGACGATACCGACGAACATCAGGATGAGGTTGCGCCGATGTTTCGTCACGTCGAGGGTTGAAAACGAAAATACCATACGGTGTACAGATTACTTGTTCTGCTATATAGAAGTTCCGAAAAAGAGAGAGAACGAGATGCCCGATCACCGGGCAGCCGCGATCCGGTCGAGAAGCGTCTGGGATAACGCATCTCCATTATACGTTCCGGCAAAGATGTCTTTATCGGTGAGGAACTCCTCCCCGATCTTGACGATCGGTGCGGTCGCGGCGAAGATCGAGTTCGAGATCAGTTCGGCGATCGATTCGGAATCATCCATCATGCGTTCGGTGAACGGCACCCCGCGCTGCCGCAGCAGGTCGGCGAGCAGTTCACAGCGCGGGCAAAACTCCATCCGGAATATTGTAATTTCTTCTGTCATATTATCACACTTACATTTGAGTTGCCGGTAAATATAGGTTGCGTGAGCCGGGTCAGGCCGGCTCCGCATACCGCCGGTACCGCCGGAGCGGGATGGTCAGATCGCGCGTGAACGCAAAATACCCGATCTGCGTATTCTTCGCGATGTTCAGCCCGAACTCGGTAAGGCCGTGCGGGTCCGGCATCGTCTCGCCCAGGAACGCGTGGAAGATGTTGCCGCCCTGGACCAGGGTGAAGAATATTTCTTCCACCCGGATCTTGTCGTAGATCGAGATGGGGGCGTCGACCGGAATATGGGTGCCGTTGTTGTAGTAGACCGGGAGGTCCCGGGTGGTCCCTACATCCCGATCGAACGTCTCCAGTTCGCCTTTCACGACCGTGCGGGCATCCGCCCGGTACCGGTCGCTCAGCAGGTCGGCGACCGCGAACCGCTGCCCGGTCGTTTCAGCCGGGGTCCGGGCCATCGCAATCGTGAACCCGTGCCGTTCGGTCAGTTCCCGGGCGTACTTGTTCAGCTCGACCAGCACGTAGACGGCGGTTTTGACCGCATCTTTCGACTCGTACAACTGGGAACCGGTGAGGTGTTGCACCATCTCGTTGATCCCGACGATCCCCACAGTATAGACCAGACCGGGGAGATCGACCGCAACCGCACCGAGTTCTCCGGTGATCGGGTCCCGCGGCCGCTGCAGCGCGAACGGTATCCGGTTATGAGTGACGATCTCCCGCATCCACCGCTGCTTGATCACAAAGATCTCGGCCGCGATATCCATCAACTCTTTCAGCCGGGCGACCAGTTTCTTCACGTCGTTCCCGGACTCGTAGGCGGCCCGAGGACAGTTCAGGGTGACGACCTGCCCCGCCCCCATCGAGAAATGCGCCCCGTTCCGGAAATACAGTTTATCGAAGAATTCCGGGTCGGATTCCGGACTGGCCCCAAACTGGTAAGCGCAGTTGGAGGTCAGCAGACCGTCGGCGGTGTAGAACAGGTGCCCTTCAACGTTGATCGGGTCGTACACCTTGCCGCGGAACGGCTCCTGCCCCAGTTTCGTCACCGTCACGGTCTTCTCATAGGGATACGCGTCCGCCACCTCATCGGTATTTACCGGGCGGTAGGGGATCGCGTCGCCGACGACAACCTCGGATGCCGGGATCACGGTCAGGTGCTTGTTCCGGATCACCGGAATACGGTGGTCGTCGGTGCAGAGGAAGAACCGGCCGTTTGCGAACTTAATTCTGATAAGATCGCCTTTGAAGTCGCGGACCAGGATATCTTCAAACCCTTTGAACCCATCCGGGGTCATGACCTGATACCCTTTCTCCATCTGGTCCAGCCGGATGATCCGGATACCGAACTTGGTCATGACGGGAATCCGGGTGAACCCCGGCATACAGCACTGGTAACACGATATGCCCTTCCCGGCCCCCCGGTATGCCGGGATCTGGTTATCGAAATACGGGGTCCCGAATTTCGCGGCCAGTTCGAACGCCATGTCGTACAGGTCGCGGTACGACGGCAGGTCCGGGTGATCCGCATTGTATGCCTCGTCTTCCGTCATGAAGTCCGGCTCCAGACTCACTTCGGGTTTCGGGAAATTGAACGGTTTCCCCCAGTAATCGCCGTCCAGCATAACGTCCATCAGGGCTTTGAACGCTAACCGAACCTCCCGTTCGAACTCCCCGTAGGTCCGGTGAGGCGCCTGTTTGCCGTCCCACACCCGGCCTTTATAGACCACCGGTTTGTCTTTCCAGAGCGTCGGGACGCCGGGGGAGAGCTGGACGGATGCAAAAACGGTATTGTGGGCTACAATCCCGTTATGCAGGACAAAGTTCTCATTGTCTTGTACCCCGATATCATACACGAACTCTTCGTCTGGCACATCTTCGATCGATTTTACCTCCATCGGTAGGATGTTCCGCATCTTGTTGCAGAGTTCCGGGAGTTTGTCGTTGACCAGCATCAACTGTTCATACTTCAATTTCCGGTCCGTTGCCTTATATGCGTAGTTCAACGCCGATACACCACGGCCGTATTTGGCTTTGATGAACGGTTTCAACACCGCGAAATCGTGATTGTTTTGGGATACACTGTCATTGAATGGTTCAAACTGCCGTTCGCTGTGCACAATATTGATGTTTGCCGAATCCTGGGCGTTGATCTGGATACAGTAAACCGGATGGTTCCGGGTGAAATTGCTTTTGGAGTTTCGGGTACGAATGGCATAGGTCACACCGAGCCGCATGAGAATAAATTCGATCTGCCGTGCCAGTTTTACTGACGTGGTCGAATACTCGTACCGGCGCCGGGCTGTGTTTCCGTCAGTTGACAGCAGTCCGTCCAGAAGGGACCACAACACATTTTCTGATTCTCCCAGCATGTCGTCGGGAATCTGCTTGTTTGCCGCCCCCCGGCAGATCCTGGCAAAGTATTCACCGAGCGAACGATCCGCGACTGAAATGTGATAGATGGCAGATTCGTCTGATGGACGGGTGTATTGAATGGTATGGGTTGTTTTCGTCTTGAGATAGTCGACAAACCGATCACTTACCGCCTCGTTTGATGGCGATATGGATATGCCAGTGATCCGGTCGTGAAGATAAACGACGTTTCCGTCGCCGATCATGGCTCCGAACGCCCATGCATCATCCGGCGTGTAGTGGTGGGTCACCTCATCAACCGGCAGGTGGGTTGTGCACAAGATGGTATTTGGATTCGATGCCGCGGTCGTTTCAACGAAATTTGCATGCTCATCGAGCGTGAACAGTGAATGGTCCGAGGTGACGACAACATCCCGTCCCGACCAGACGGTGACACGCTTGAGCGGTGACGCGGGTTTATGCACATATACCCCGGTAATGGGTTTCCACTCAAGACTCCCCGTCTGTTTGTTCAGTGATAGGGTTTCGAGACTCGTATCGTGAAGGATATGAGTGCCTTCGCCCGGAACATACGTGTGGCAAAATTCGCCGATTGGCCGGATCGAAATTTCGCCAGTATCTGCATGTCGTACAACAATCAGTTCGTCTTTACTTAGTGATTGCCCACCCCGGGCCACCATCATCTGGGTCATCTCGTAGACGAACATCTGCATCAACTGCTCGATCTCGTTGTAGGTCAGCCCTTCGAGATAGGGGGCGAGGAACGTCAGGAAATTGTAGTAGCCCTGTCCCCCAGCGAAGTTGGTCTGGGCTGATCCCAACACTTTGACCGCGTGGAGGACCGCGACTTCCGGCCGGTTCGCGGGCGCCGAGACGCTGGCTTTGGTACCCCGGCCGTCCGGGATCAGGCCGTAGTAGAAGAAGTACCGGAGATCCCAGTCCTGACAGTTCGAGACCAGAAGGCCGGACCCGGCGTAGAACATGTGGATGTCGGTGAGCGCGAAATCGTAGACGTAATCGTCATACACGACGGCATCGATCTGCTGGACCCGGGCGATCCGGCCGATGATGGGAGCGCAGTCCCAGTCGCAGAGGGGGAGGGACTCGATCAGGCACCGAACCTGCTGCCGCAGGATCGGTGACGGGATTGCCGTGATCTTCTCGATCAGGTTCTTATCGTGCATGATATCGATCTCCATGCCATGGAGCACATACTGAATCAGGTCATCGGAGACCTGCAGTAACCAGTCCGGCAGGACCCGGCCGTCCGGCGCCTCGCGCGAAACACGAAGCGTGTCGAGGATCTCGGTCGCCAGCGTCTCATCCTGGCCCCGGCAGTATCGGCCGATCAGCAGAGCGATCTCCGGCGTGATCGTCACGCCATGAATCTCCGTTGTCGTCGGCCGCCGGGTCAGCGCCGACGGAGCGAACTCGATCCGGCCGATCGCGTCACCATCCGTCAGGTCGGCGACTTTCACCCGGCGGAACCCGCCGTCCGGATTCCGCAGAATCACCCGGTGGTCCGGCGTCAGGTCGGCGAACATGCCGCTGGCGGTTGTCACCCGGCACATCGTCGTCGCTCTTCGCCGCGATATCGAGGTGATCGGAACAAATCCGGTCGGCGTCAGGACACGGTACCCGGCACCGTCGGCGAGATCGCAGCCGGCACCCTGTGCGAACGCAAAGTCGCCGAAGATTGCGCCGACGGTGCCGAACGTAAGGGTGGTGTCCGGCTTCTGCACGATCACCACGGTGTCCTTCGCCATGCAGAACGGGCGGGTCCCAAAGTATTCAAGGTCGTGAATATGGATATCCGACCGCAGATGGGCTTCTGCAATATGCGGCGGGAGCTGGAGGAGGTATTGCTCTTTACTGATCTTGTCGGCCTTCTTCTTATGCGACGTCTCCGGATTCCCCTGCAGGTTGGCGTTGTCGTTCGACTCGAACCCCCCGCCGATATCGATCATGTGGGCGTCATACACGGGCGTGCCCACACGCGTACACATGTTCCGATACGCCGGGTATCCGTGTTCCAGCAGCGAGCTGCAGACCAGTTCGCGGATCAGGTGGGACGTCAGGTACGACGTGTCCAGGGCAGCAAGTTTCTGTTCGACGTCGATTGCGATCTGTTCGGCAATCTCCCGGGTCGCCGGAGGATGCCCGTAAAACTTCTGGCACAGCGAGGTGTCGCGGAGAATCTGCTGAATGATGTTCTCGCGGTCCCACTGTATGACATGATCGTCGGATGTCCGCACTTCATACCCACTGGTTGTTGTTCGATGACTCATGAAAACCACACTATCTGTTTTTTACGGATCGATTTAAAGGTTTTGATTGCCATCGTTTTAAGAATACAGACTGTAATGCGCCTTGTAATTATAACGGTGCCCCACAATATATCCGAAACTACCGCTGTTCGGCAATCCGACCAACCATCTGCCGCTCAGGGAAAAATTAGAATTCAAGGTCGTCCCGTTCTTCCCGCGACGTCGTCGCAAAGTAGAACGCGACAACCCCGACCGCGCAAACAACCATGAACACCAGCGCGCCGAGCCCGATAACGAACCCGAACAGATCGATCAGACAGTATGCGATCAGTTCAATCACAATAGCAACGGCGACAATCCCGGCGATGCCGATCAACGCAAGGATATCGAGGCCAATGCATGCCTTGATATGGGTGGCATACCACTCATCGTCGAGCGACTGAAGACGTGTCCGGATACGCTGCACGATCGCCGGGACCTGCAACGTCGGGCGCGCTGCCGGGCGCGGGCGCGAGAGTTTGGGGACGGGCAATTTGTATGACAGTTCGATCGGTTTCAACCGCCGGTCCACGATGCGGTCACCGATCGATTCGGCGATCCGTATCCACCGTTTTCCCATCGAGGTTAGCCATTGGACCACTGTCGCATCGCTGAAATCAAGTTTAACGATCTGTTACACCCCCACCAGTAGTTTTAAGACGGGTAATGAGATAAACGTTTCAACCGCCGCCGCGACGACAATGAACGGCACCACCCGATACAGATACGGGATGAAGAGATACCAGTGTGCGGATTCCCGGTCGACCCGCCACGACGTGTTCTCGGCATTGAACCGGTCGATGGCATGCGTGGCGTAGACGGCCGCGATCAGCAGGGTCGGGAGTTCGATGACGGCATGGGGCATGAACACACTGACGAACTGCAACCAGCCGATCGCCTGCACGATCGTCAGGCTATACGTGGTGAGGACAAACCCGTTCCAGAAGATGAAGAGGTGGGGAATAAACTTCTTGCGGAACGCGGCCGACATCATCACCATGAGGGCAATTAGTGCGTTGTTGAGAATGACGTGGAGAAAGAACGTGCCGCTCTGAATTCCGGCAAGACTCTTCTGTAACGCTACCGGATCGGTGATGAC
>Ga0265294_10007813_pt1 | contig 12602 bp, 11 predicted proteins | sample MunlanPumphouse3_FD_192504 | JGI IMG/M metagenome (GOLD analysis project Ga0265294, IMG submission 192504) | Groundwater microbial communities from a municipal landfill in Southern Ontario, Canada - Pumphouse #3 | ecosystem: Environmental > Aquatic > Deep subsurface > Groundwater | place... | reverse complement strand
GTTACTTTTACGATTCTAATTCAGGATCATGTACGGAGTGCCCAAAAAAAGCCGACTGATGTTCCGCTTCCTGAGGTGGAGGATCCGGAATATTAACAATCGCAACTTCATGCTCATTATGGCAACCCTGATTGGGGTTTTAGCCGGTTTTGCTGTTGTTGTGGTGAAGAATTTGGTCTATTTTATCAGGACGATATTGACGAGCAGTTTTACGGGTGAACTACACAATTATTTGTTCGTAATCTATCCTGCAATAGGGATTGCCCTGGTTTTGTTGTTAACCCATTACCTGATGAAAGTTAGAATTGGTTTGGGAATTCCGGTGATCCTTCATGCCATTTCCAGTACAAAAGGGGCAATTAAGCGTCACCATACCTTTTCCTCTGCCCTTACCTCCGTATTGACCATTGGATTTGGCGGGTCTGTTGGGCTTGAGGGGCCGGTGATTCTCACGGGAGGAGCGATTGGTTCTCATTTGGGGCAGGTGTTTCATTTGAATTACAAGCAGATCATTTTGCTGATCGGATGTGCGGTGACAGGCGCGTTGGCAGCGATCTTCAAGGCTCCGGTTGCCGCTATCATTTTCACCATTGAGGTGCTCATGCTCGATCTGACTCTCTCATCCTTGGTGCCGCTCTTGTTTGCTTCTTTAAGTGCTACGCTGATCTCCTATCTCGCTTTAGGCCGCGATGTGATCATGGCGGTGGAAATCAGCCGGGTGTTCAATCTTGGCGAGGTTCCTCTGTTCATTCTGCTAGGTATCCTGGCGGGTCTGGTTTCGCTCTATTTTACCAAAACTCTCGTCGGGATCGGTAACCTATTTGAGCGGATTCGAGGAAAGCGCATGCGGTGGGCTTTTGGCGCGGGATTACTTGGGCTTCTGATCTTTCTGTTTCCTTCATTGTATGGCGAGGGGTATAATACAATCAATAGTGCGTTAAACGGGGATTTAAGCTTTCTATTTGCCAGGTCGGGCTATTCCTCTTTCGAGGGGAATGTCTTGGCTACGGTAGTGATTCTTTTGTTGTTGATGTTGCTGAAGGTTGTTGCAGCTGGGCTGACATTAGGAGCCGGAGGTATTGGTGGAATCATTGCACCGGCGCTATTTACCGGCATGACTGGCGGGCTGCTTTTTGCCCATCTTTACAACAACCTGTTTGACGCATCTGTTTCGCCGACCCTATTTGCGCTTGTTGGTATGGCCGGACTATTTGCCGGGGTGCTGCATGCTCCCTTTACTGCTATTTTCCTGCTTGTAGAGATTTCTATGTCGTACAACCTCATCCTGCCGCTGATGATTACATCGGCTATTTCTTATGCCACCATCCGGCTTTTTCAGCCTATCTCATTCTATCACATACAGTTAGCACGAAGAAAGCAGCTCTTTACCCAGGATAAGGATAAGATGGTTTTGTCATTGCTAAAGGCCGATAAACTGATCGAAACCAATTTTAGCCCGGTCAGGCTGGATGCCTCGCTGGGGGATTTGGTTGGCGTGATCTCCGAGGCCAGCAGAAATCTTTTCCCAGTGATTGATGACGAAAACAACTTTTACGGAGTTCTCAATATGGATCATGTCAGGCGGATCATGTTTAAAACGGAACTGTATGAAACGATTTTCATCCGGAACCTCATGGACCGCCCAAAATTCATCATCAGTCCAGGCGAAAGCATGGAAGAGGTAGCATCCAAATTTCATCAATCGAGTGATTTTAATATTCCAGTCTTGAATCAAGGCAAATATGTTGGATTTATTTCAAGGGCTAGGCTCTTTTCATCCTACCGAACCCTGCTAAAGAAGTGGTCGGAGGATTAGTAGAATGTTCGAAAAAAGAACGGGAGAAAAATGAGGGGAAAGATTATCAGGTTTTTTGGCTCAGGCGACAAGAAAGCGCTTTACATCTTGGCTGTCATTGTGGGGTTTGTGAGTGCTGTGGCTGCGGTACTGCTAAAAAACACGGTTCACCAAACCCATTTATTTTTGACCAAAGGATTTTCCGAAGCGGAAGCCAACTGGATGTTCCTGCTGTATCCATTGGTGGGCCTGACTCTTACCGTACTGTTTGTGCGATGGGTTATCAAAGATGAGATATCTCATGGCATCAGTAAAGTGCTGTATGCCATCAGTCGGCGGGGTAGCCGCTTGCGCTCGCATAATGTGTACTCCAGCATGGTGGCTAGTACCTTGACTGTTGGTTTTGGCGGATCGGTTGGGCTGGAGGCTCCTATTGTCCTAACTGGCAGTTCATTTGGGTCGTGGATCGGACAATATTTTCACATGAATTACAAAACCATCACGCTGTTATTGGGGTGTGGTGCCACTGGTGCGGTGGCTGGAATTTTCAAGGCTCCTTTGGCCGGGGTTGGATTTGCCCTGGAGGTGCTGATGCTGGACCTGACGATGGCATCGCTGATTCCGCTCATGATCTCGGCGGTGACAGCCACCACTGTTGCCTTCTTTCTGATGGGCAATGATGTGCTGTTTACCTATTCCCTGACGGATGTTTTTACAGTTGACGACCTTCCCGGTTTTCTGATCCTTGGAGTTTTTACCGGGATCATATCGGTGTATTTTTCCTATGGGCTGAAGAAGATTGAGGGGAGGATGGACGCAATAACTTCAACTTGGAAGCGGCTGGCTATTGGAGGAGTTGCTCTGGCTCTGCTGATCTATTTTTTCCCGCCACTCTACGGTGAAGGATACAATGTTTTAAGCCAGCTTCTCCAGTCGGACCCAGAAGTAGTATGGGCTAATAGTCTTTGGTTCAGTAAGATGGCTAATCCATGGATATTTCTCACTGTTTTGGGGATGGTTATTCTGCTCAAGGTGGTGGCCACGGCTGTGACCACTGGAGCCGGCGGGGTTGGAGGGGTATTTGCGCCGAGTTTGTTTTTAGGGGGGATGAGTGGTTTCTTTTTAGCCAGATTGCTCAATTCCATCGGAGTTTTTGAAGTGTCTGAAACGCACTTTACGCTTGTTGGGATGGCTGGCGTGATGTCTGGTGTGATGCGTTCACCATTAACTGCTATGTTTCTGATTGCGGAGATCACAGGAGGTTATGTACTGATTATCCCGTTGATGTTGACGGTAGCCATCTCCTTTTTAACGGCGCAGGTAGCGGAGCCGCATTCGGTCTATACCAGGCGATTGGCTCAGCGAGGTGAACTCATCACGCACAATAAGGATAAGGCTACGTTAACCCGCATGAACATCCGAAGTTTAATTGAACATGATTTTATGATGGTCAAGCCCGATATGACGCTTGGAGAGCTGGTCAAGGTAGTGGCTCAATCGACCCGAAACATTTTTCCGGTGTTAGATGATGAGGATAGATTCCTGGGATTGATCATCATGGAGAAGCTTCGTCCGATCATGTTTGAGACTGATCTCTATCAGAACACCTACTGCAAAGATTTAATGTATATGCCTGAATATCTTGTTGATATACATGATCCCGTCGAGATAGTGGCTCAGAAGATTCATGCTTCCGGGAAGTTCAATCTTGTGGTGCTTGACGGAGAGAAATACCTGGGATGTGTCAGTCGCGCCAGGGTTTTCTCACGATATCGCGAGTTGATGAAAGAGATGTCGGAAGACTGATTACGGTCTATTTATCCTTCACGCACCGCACTGAGATGGCATATGATTTCCGGTAATTATAGATGAAGGTTGATGCGTAGTCGTAGCCGAGTGTCAGGTTGTAGGCATCTTGGCTGTTATATTCGGTAGATGAGAAGAATTGGGCATAGTATCCCACTCCTGCAAATTCACCTTGATCGTACCGTCTGCCAGCTGGCAGGGCTCCGAATCCTGATATGTTGGTAGCTCCTGTGTTAGGTTCTTTCCAGAGCATCGATTCGGTATCTTTTAGCTTACCTCCTGCGCTGTCGACACCTCCGAGGGTATTGACCATGGCATGGAATTCATTGAGTGTTGGCAGATGCCAGCCATCCGGGCAGGCGTTCATGGCTGCGTCCCAGGTGTACAGTTTGCCATAGGTATTGCACCGGACGTCGCTATTTTCGTAGCAGTAGGAACCGCTTTCTGTTTCGTAGCGGAGGTTTTCGGCCATCCACCAGTCGGTGCCCACCTGGATCGTGGTATAGGTTTGTCCATCCCGGTTGTCGGTCAGGGTGCTGAAATGCAGATCGATGGTTTGGAACGACCATACTGGTCCCTCGGATGTATTGCCTTTGACGTCGCGGGCATTGATTTTCCAGTAATAGGTTGTTCCGTATTCCAGATCGCCAGGCTGGATGGTTCCATACATCTGATTGGTAGAGAATTGAGGTGGCGGGTTTGTGGTGCCGAAGAAGCAGGTGAAGATGATGGCATCTCCGTCCGGATCATGGCAGTCCCATTTGAGCCACGGCTTGTTAGTCAGGGTAGTATTCCCATCGGCTGGATTTGGATTGCTAGGAGGATCGGGTGGTAAGTTTGAGCTAGTCACTAGCAGGGGCAAACTCAAGGTATCGGTGAGGCCTCTGGGGTCCTTGACCACTAAAGTAACTTGATATTCACCAGGCTGGCTATATTTGTGATCGGCGGTCTTTTTCGCAGCAAACGGAGTGTCAAAACGCCCATCGCCTTCCCAATCCCACATAACCACCAAATCCTCAGTCTTGTCGTTTTTATCTGAGGATGCGCTGGCATCGAAATAAAAAATGGTTAGTTCATTACCGGTTGCAGGATCAATCGTGAAGGATGCTACCGGAGGCTGGTTCTCTTTATCGCAGGAAGCCAACACAGCCAGAATGCCAAGGAGGCTTAACAGGGCAAGTGATCGAACTAGGTTCATTAGTTTAGAATTTTGACAAGTGATAGTAAATGTACCGAATTAACAAAGATAGTCATCCCGCTGGAAATGGTTACCTTGTTGACGGATTTCCATCAATTCGGACTAATTTTGTTGAAAACCCCGGGGATATGCTAAAGTTTTTGTTGGTCATTTCGATTATCATCCAGCTTATTGCAGCCGGGATCGCCCTGAAACTGTTTCGGGCTACCAAGTATGCCCTTTCCTGGATCCTGATTACCCTTGGTCTTTTGCTGATGGTTTTCCTGCGTCTGATTGAGTTACTCCCCTTCATAAGTAATTTTCAGCCCGATTATTTCAGGGAGCTGTATATTTGGATGGGTGTTTTTACCTCGGTTTTTTTTGCTGCCGGCGTTTTTCTGATTCAACGAATTTTTAAATACATGAAGCGGGTGGAGATTGAACGACGGAAGACCGAGAAACGATTCCTGACGGCGATTTTAGAGACAGAAGAGGGCGAACGTACACGCATCGCTAAAGACTTGCACGACGGGCTTGGTCCGCTGCTTAGTGCCATCAAAATGTCCGTTTCGACCGTCGAGAGTTTATCAACGGATCCAAAAGCTCTCGAGATTGTCAGAAATGCACGAGAAACCACTGACGAGGCTATCCGGAGCGTCAAAGATATCTCCGACCATCTGAGTCCCCATATGCTTCGAAACTTTGGCCTGGTGCGAGCCTTGAGAAACTATATTAATAAACTTGTCCAATCCCGCCGGATTAATCTCAGGATGACGACGAATCTCCAGGGCGAACGTTTTGACGAAAGTGTGGAGGTTGTCTTTTATCGCGTGTCGAGTGAGTTGATTAACAACACGATACAACATTCGCAATCTACCGAGGCACAGCTAAGTTTGAACTATGAAGATGGGCATTTGAAGCTAGAATATCAGGATAATGGGATTGGCTTCGAGGTGGAAAAGATGATGCGTAATCCGGACAATGAGGGGTCAGGATTATCGAACATTCGTTCCCGGGTAAATTCGCTCAAAGGGCAGGTGTTATTTGATTCTCGGGTAGGGCAGGGGTTTCGGGTGTTTATACAGGTTAAATGCAGCGTAAAGCCATGAAATATAACGTATTGATAGTCGATGACCACAAATTGTTCCGCAAAGGATTACGGTTGTTGATTGAAACCTTGGATCAATTTGAGGTGAGTGGCGAAGCTTCTAACGGGATAGAGTTTCTCGAAATTCTGGAGCAGGAGATTCCCGATGTTGTGTTTTTAGATATCGCCATGCCGGAGATGGATGGCATTGAAGCGGCTCGCCAGGCCTTGGCAAAGTATCCTGATCTTAAGATTATTACGCTCAGTATGTTTGGGGAGCAGGACTACTATTTCAAGATGGTTGACGCGGGTGTACGGGGCTTTTTACTCAAGAACTCGGATGTGACCGAAGTAAAGCAGGCGCTCCAAACCATTGTGGAAGGCGGGAACTATTTTTCTCACGAGCTGCTGATGAACCTGGTCCACTCGTTGAAAAATGCCCCAGAGGAGTTAACCCCAAATTCTCCTTTGTCAGACCGCGAGAAAGAGATTGTGCTGCTCATTTGTAAAGGGCTTTCAACTCTTGAAATTGCGGATGAACTCTGTCTGAGTAAGCGAACAGTGGATTCACACCGAGCTAATATCCTGGCTAAGACCGGATGTCGGAATACCGCCAGTTTGGTGGTTTATGCCATCCAAGAGAAACTGGTCGAATTGTAAACTCTCGTCTCCGTATTTATGCGGGATGTCCAGTCGTATTTTTTACATTCCGATTACGTAGGAGTTAGCTGCGATTTCGGTATTTCTCTTCTTATATAGTCCTGATAATGAGGCTAAATTTGGCAAAAGTGTCTTTCTATGGACCTTGCAGCCAAAATTGCCGAAGATCCCCGTTATCGCGAAGCATGCCAGTCGTGCATTAATTGCGGTGTTTGCACTGCCATTTGTCCGGCAGCTGTCTATTTCCCTTACGATCCCCGCCAAATTGTGAATGAAGTTCTGGAAGGCAATGAAGAGACTCTCCGGGAGCTGCTCTCTTCTGATACTATCTGGTATTGCGGCCAGTGTATGAGCTGCAAGCCCAGGTGCCCACGAGGTAATATCCCCGGTTCGCTGATACAGATCCTGCGCAAAGTCTCGATTGAAACCGGACTATTCGGTCAATCAACCTATGGCCGCCAGCAAATCGTCATAAAAAGGGGAATTGGAGAGAACATTCTGAGTACTGGCTACTGTGTCCATCCTACTCGCATGGAGCCGGATCAACATCCGGAGCAGGGGCCGGTATGGGAATGGATGGTTCATAATGCTTCGCAGGTTTACGGGCGTTTTGATGAGACGTTCGACCGGGTTGGTGGTAGTCTGCTCCGAAAACCTGGCCCTCAAACCAGGCTTGAGTTACAACGAATCTTTGAGGTGACAGGGGGAATGAAACTCTGGGATCAGATCGAAGCCGGAGCGGAAGATAGCACAGAAAGACATTGATAATGAGTACCTTAATAGGTAATACGGAATGATGAATTATTGGAAAGATTACCAGAAAGAGATTGCCGGAGATGATTACTTCTTCGTTCGGAGTTGCATCCGCCAGAATTTCTTTCCTGGTGCCGAGAAACTGTTTATGGAGGTTGTGCGCGATAAGCTTGGTAAACATCTCGTGGAGGACCCGGAGCATACTACTTGTACCGGCATCGGATATCATTGTGATGTAGTGCCCTTGGAAACCATCATGACGGTTGTGGCTCGCCATTTTGCGTTGATGAATGCCAGTGGACTCCGCAATCTGGTCATCTCCTGTGTCACCTCTTTCGGGATCTATTCGGAAATTCTCGACCTGTGGCACCATCAACCCGAGCTGAGGGAGCGTATTGCGGGTTATTTGTTTGAAGCCACTGGCCGGACTTTTCAGGAGCCAGTCAATATGGTTCACTCTTCCGATGTTATCTACTGCTATCGCAATGAACTGGCCGCACAGATGAAATTCCCCCTTGTGAACCGGGAGACGGGCCGGAAGCTGCGGGTAGTGGATCATATCGGATGCCATTATGCCAAGATCTTCCCCGCCAGGGGCGTGGGTGGATCGGAGTTTCCGCAGGTATTGGCCGGTCTGATTCAAGCGTGGGGCGGGGAGGTGGTTGACTATCCCGAGAGACGCCATTGCTGCGGTTTCGGATTTCGTCACTATGCTGTCCAAGAAAACCGGGGCTATTCGGTCTCCCATACCAAAATCAAGCTGGAATCTATGAAGCCGTATGAGCCTGACCTGATTCTTACTAACTGCCCGGGATGCAATATGTTTATCGACCGATGGCAGTACACCCTGGAGGAGGCTGAGGGACTAGTCTATGGTGCTGATGGTCAAAAGATCCCCGTGCTTTCGCATGAGGAGCTCGCCGGACTGATCCTGGGGTATGATCCCTGGGAGATCGGCCTGCAAACCCACCAGGTGCCTGTGGAACCCCTGTTGATCAAAATGGGCGTTCCTTTCCAACCCGAACTGAAATACGCCGACCGTCAGGGAAGATTGATTGGTGGTGGCGTCTTACAAAACCAATCAGTATGAGTGAAAGATTAAAGCATAATCCAGATAATCAAAGTAGTACGACATCTCACCGAGTGGCGGTTATTGGAGCTGGACCGGCAGGAGCGGCAGCGGCGCAGACAGCCTCAATGCTGGGACTGGCGGTTGATTGGTACGAAAAAGAGACGTTCGCCGGAGGTAAGTTAAACCGGTATTATCAGCTGTTTCCGGGCAGGGAAGAGGCTGAGGTTGTTTATCGCGATCTCTTTGATCCGAACCACTACCGGGAAGTGAATAAACAGTTCGGTCGATTCGTCACCGGGATCGAGAAACAGGCGGGGCGACTCAGAATTCTGGTGGATGAAAGTCAAGCGAAAGATGCTGATGCTGTGATTGTTGCCAATGGATTCGATTTTTTCGATGCCCGATTAAAAGAGGAGTTTGGGTATGGAATTTATCCCCGCGTGATCACCTCTCCCGATTTGGAGTATCATTTCAAGACTGACATCAGTCGGTTGCGCCGGGGCGAGGAGGATCCTGAGGCTGTTGCCTTTGTTCATTGTGTAGGCTCCCGCGATCAGCAGGTTGGGGTTCCTTATTGCAGCCGGGTTTGTTGTATCACGGGCATTAAGCAGGCGATTGAGATCCGGGAGCAATTTCCGCGCTGCCGTGTGTACAATTTTTACATCGATATTCGGGCCTATGGCAATGGATATGAGGAGCTTTATCGCCAGGCCCAGGAAGAGTATGCAATACGCTTCATCCGGGGGCGAGTCTCCGAAGCGTCTGAAGATCAGTATGGTCGTATCCGGGTGAAAGCTGAGGATACGCTGTTGGGTAAGCCGGTAAAGCTAACGGTTGATTGGCTGGTTTTACTGGTGGGTATGGTGCCTGCCTGTCCGGAGCTGATGTTAAATGGCCAATCCGACTCCCATGGTAATGGCCGATCCTTTCTTAAAGCGGACAATCCCCATGCTAGTCAGGCTGTTGCGTCCTGTCCGGGCCTCTTCCTGGCTGGTGCTTGTTCTGGCCCGATGAGTATTCCGGAGTCGGTGGCTTCCGGGCGATCGGCTGCCGTACAGGTTTTTGAATATCTGAAAAACCGAAATTCAAGCTTATGAGTACTCAAGAAAAGTTTGGATTTGGGATGAACGAGGGGCGAATGCTCGATCTGGATCTGGTTGATGAGCGGTTGAACGACAAGCTGACACAAAAAGTACCTTCCTGGCGCTCTTGCCTTCGCTGTGGTGCTTGTGTTGCTACATGCCCTGTGGGTATCGGTATGCTAGGAATGGCCACTGCTGCCGGAATCAACTGCCGGAATAGGCAGGTGACAGCCTCCGGGAACCCGGTTACGGTTAAGAACTGTCTGTTATGTGGCAAATGCCAGCTGGTGTGTCCGAGAGGAATACAAACCCGCCTGATGGCTATTGAATTAATGAAAGAAATTCAGAACCATGCAATCGCTGTATGATCCATTCGTTCTGCTCTTTACAGCCGGCTTTACCTTCACTGGGATCTGGTTTGTTTTCAAGGTAATTAGCTGGTTCTTTGGCTTATCGACAACAGACCGCCGTCTGGTAACGAGAGGGATTCTCACGATCAAAACCTGGCAGGCTCTGGTTGAAGTGGTAAGGGAGTCGCTGTTTCACCGAAAGATCTTCAAGACAGGATTCAGACTGGGGTATATGCACATGAGTCTGGCTTTTGGCTGGTTTATGCTGATATTGATTGGAAATATCGAATCGACCTACTATACCAGCCAGCTGTTTAAGCCGATATATGTTTCCGTCTTCTGGCGATTCTTTGATGCTGGTCCATCGTTTCCGGCGGCTGCCTGGGCCCCTGGATTTGCTTTCTGGATGGATTTGTTCCTGCTATTTGTCCTGTCGGGGTTAACCTTTGCCATCATCAAGCGATTCATGCCGAAGGTTGTGGGGATGCGTCGAACCACCCGGCATCGATTACCCGACCGTTTGGCGATTTTCTCGCTGTGGATGATTTTCCCTATCCGATTGCTGGCAGAGAGTGCCACCTGTGGAGCCAATGGTACCGGGAGTTTTCTGACGGGTTCCATCGGTAGTCTGATGGCCGCCATCGTGCCGGTGCAGTCACTGGTTCTGCCCTTTTGGTGGGCTTACTCACTGGTGTTGGGGATTTTTTTTCTGGCACTTCCGTTCACCCGCTATACGCACATCCCATCGGAAGCGGTTCTCATCTTTTTCAGGCGATATGGCGTTCGTTTGTCGGAGCAATCACCGGGATACACGAACCTTTCGCTGAATTCCTGTTCATCCTGCGGGATTTGCATTGATGCTTGCCAGATTTCCCAGGCCGATCCGTCTCTACTGGTTCAGAGTACCTATTTTATCCGGTCTTTGCGATACAAAACGGGTTGCAATGGTGCTGAATGGGCCTGCCTGCAGTGTGGACGTTGTGAGGATGCCTGCCCGGTAGGTCTTGAGCTGATGCCACTACGCCGGCTGGCTTTACCGGATGCCGGAATTGGCACGGTGCTGAGTCCTGTCGCTCCACGGAAGAGTAACGGTTCGCATCCCAGGATACTCTATTTTGCCGGTTGTATGACTCATCTTAATCCTGGGATAATCCAGTCTATGAAATTGATATTCAATGCATCGCATGCGCTCTGGAGTTTCTTTGATGCCGATGGGCAGGCGTGTTGTGGCCGACCGCTTCGGTTGGCGGGTCAGGCCGATGGTGCCGATCGTCAACGGGAGAAGCTGGAGGCTGAATTCCTGGCCACGGGTGCCAGTTTGCTGGTTACCTCATGCCCGATTTGTTACCGTATTTTCAAGGAAGAGTATGCTCTTCCCGGGATGCGGATTCTGCATCATAGCCAGTATATCAATGAATTGATCGAGTGGAAACGCTTGCGGATAGATAAGCAGGCCGGATCTGCTGCCTGGCATGAGCCGTGCGAGCTGGGGCGGGGCTGCGGGGTCATCACCGAGCCGCGCCAGGTGCTTCAAACTATCTATCAGTCTGATGTTACGCCAACGCTCAAAGGATTATGTTGCGGTGGGAGCCTTGGAGCGCCCGGGCTCGATCCGGTCACCCGAAAAGCCGTCGCCCTTGGAGCCATAAGTCAGCTCACCGTTCATCAGCCCGACTATCTGGTTACCGGATGCCCGATGTGCAAAAAGAGTTTTTTGCCGATCTCCCCGGTACCGGTGGTCGATATTGCGGAGGTTACGGCAGCTGCCTTGGTCAAAGAACCTAAGCATTCGGTGAACCCCGAAACACAAAGGCAAGTTTTGGTGACCATCCCGTAAGCTTTTCTACCTGTGCTATTTACGGATACAGGCTGCCTTTCAGCTCGATTTCTTCGTTATTTTTCTTTTGCATTTTTTCAGGGTTTTGCCTGTAATTAAGCATTTTAGAGCAATTTTCAATATAAAATTAATTGTAAGTAATTAACAATCAGGATATTATAAACTCCCTTCCCAAATGGCATACAACGGAACGTTTGTCATCCACTGTTCTTCCTTATAACCGGTTAATGAAGTCTGGATGGCTTTTGAAGGTTTGTACTTTTCGCAAAACAACCGGAAACTCTTCGCTTTCAGGTCTTCTCCCGATTTTACTTCAACCGGAACTCGTAAAACGAGAGGGGGCGTAAATCGAGGAAATCGACCTTGCCAACCGGGAATGAAACCTGGCTGTGTAAGCCCATTCCGAGTAAGGAATCTGCGGCAATTACATGGTATTGCGGGGCCTTTTCGCAGAAATATTTCAGGGAGGTCACCCCGCGTTCCGCCGACTGTATTTCGTCGAAAACAATCAGCGTATCTTCCTCTGTTATCGTTGTTTGGGCCTGTACCTGGAGCATCGTGATGATCCGTTCAATATCAAAATCAACGGAGAAAATATTTCGTAATGCCGGGGTTTCTTCAAAGTTCACGTAAACAAATTTGGTGTACGATGTACGGCCAAACTCTTGTAAAAGCCATGTTTTCCCCACCTGTCGGGTATCGTACTCCTTAAAATTCGGACTACTGGTTAAGTTTAAAAACAAGGCCTTCGTAGTTTTTAAGGTGCAAACCAAAACGAACGAAGGCCCATGAAGTCACAGCACAAAATTGTAGCCATGTACTCTGGATATCTGGCTGGTATATCATTCAGGTTTATTCCGATAACGCAGTGACCTAAAAAAAATCTCAAAATAGAATAGAATTTAACACTGTAAATGCCGGCCTGTTGTTGTTTTACCTACATCGGCGCCAGCCAGTTGACTATCAGGCATTTCTAAAGGCTA
>Ga0265294_10007810_pt1 | contig 12605 bp, 10 predicted proteins | sample MunlanPumphouse3_FD_192504 | JGI IMG/M metagenome (GOLD analysis project Ga0265294, IMG submission 192504) | Groundwater microbial communities from a municipal landfill in Southern Ontario, Canada - Pumphouse #3 | ecosystem: Environmental > Aquatic > Deep subsurface > Groundwater | place... | reverse complement strand
TCAGCTTTGTCCGCCCCAGTTCAGGAATCGATCTTTCATATTATCCCGAGGTCCGAAAAAAGGAATGGACGAGGCAAAGGACAATTATCAATGCCGTTTTCTGGGCAGTCTATCTCTTGGGCTACGAGTTCGCTCTCCGCGGCATGTTGTTTTACACGACGCTTTACGCTTATGGCTTATTTCCGGCGATTGCCATCAACGGTGTAATCTATGCCCTCATCCATATCTTTAAAGGTCCGAAAGAAGCTTTTGGAGCTTTCTTTCTCGGAATTCTTTTGTGCTTAATTACTTATTATACGAACTCAATTTGGGTCGCCTTTTTCGTTCATGTCGTGATGGCGGTCGGCAATGACATCAAGGCTGTAAATGCCGTCAATAAAAGCAAAAAAACAGCAAAAAGCCAATAAATGTATGGTTTTTGCTACTTTTTTATAGTAGACTGACTATTTTTTCTTCGATATCTTCTGGTTTAACCGCTGGGGCGAAACGAGCGATAACTGCGCCATCGCGGCCGATGAGAAACTTCGTAAAATTCCATTTGATGTTTTTGCCAAGTGGCGTGCTCTTCTGGCTCTTTAGATATGCATAAAGAGGCGCTTCGTTTTTGCCGTTGACTTCAATTTTGGAAAACTGCTTAAAACTCACATCGAAACGGAGTTTGCAAATGCTGGCGATTTCGGCTTCGCTTTCAGGTGCCTGATTTCCAAACTGATTGCAAGGAAAATCTAAGACTTCAAAACCTCTATCGCGATACTTTTTATAAAGCATTTCCAACCCATCGTATGGGGGCGTAAAACCGCAACCAGTCGCGGTGTTGACAATTAAGATAACCTTGCCTTTATATTCCTGTAAAGAAACGTTTTGTCCGGTGATATCTTTCATCGTAAAATCGTAAATATTCATTTTTTTATCCTCGCTTTTATCTTTAGTGATTTAAGCCAACATAACGATGGATATGCTGTGTATTTAGATTAATTATTAAAAGAGCGGTTCGGAAGAGTTTAAATCCAGTTTTTAACGGGCTATATTGACAATACGATAAGGATTGTGCCTCAGGAAATAGCCAATAAACCAAGTATGAGAAAAACGATACCGGTGTAATTTCTTCGCCTTAGAAAACGATAGATGGACCAAGCAAGAAGGCAGGGACCGATAATAAGCATGATGATTCCGCTGAGCATGATTAATAACTCTTATTCTTGGACATAACTATATGTGACAGGACGGTTGTCCACATTCCAGTCCGAATCCCAGGTTTCCGGCGTCGAAATGGCTTCTAAATAAATTGACAGCGACGAACAATTATCGAAACAATAACCGCCGACCCATGAGACGGATAAAGGAATGACAATTTCGGTCAGGGCTTCGCAGCCCTCAAAGGCATAATTGCCGATTTCAAATAATGTTGAAGGAAGAGAAACGCTAGCGAGAGAAGGACAATCTTGAAAGGCTGAATCTCCAATTGAATGGACACCCTCGCTAATTACTAGATTTGTTAATCCCGATAGCGAAAACGCTTCTTGGGGAATAAACGAGATACTTCCGGGTATCGTCATTGAGGTTAGAGCCTGCGTTTTTGCAAATGAGTTGATGCCAATTGCTTTGAGGCCGTCAGGAAGAATTACGCCTGTAAGCGAAATGCATTCATAAAAAGCTAGATCGCCGATTTCTTGAAGGCCCGCGGGCAAAGTTATCGAAACAAGAGCGGCGTTGCTGGAGAAAAGATAACTTGGCAGTTCTTTAATAGAAGAGCCAACCGTGGCCGAGGTCAAACCGGAATTGGCAAAAGTAGCCATGCCAAGTGTCAACACGCTATCTGGGATAGTGATATTGACTAAATTCGCGCAATAACTAAACGCTTCATCGCCGATGCGAAGCAAACCTTCAGGAAGAATAATCGAAGTTAGGGCCGAGCCATAGAAGGCGTCGGCGTTAATCGCCGTGATGGTGGCGGGAAGCGTAATATCTCCGCTCATCTGGCCTTTGATGATAACTCGATTGTTGATGATGAAGGGAATGGCTTGCCCATCTTGCCATGGCGTGCCGTCAAAGGCTCCTTCTCCGACATCGAGAACCGAAGCTGGTACAGATAGGCTGCTTAGGCTGCTACATTGATTAAAGGCGGCCGCTCCGATAACGAGCAAGCCGGTAGATAATGTAAGATCAACGGTTGCTAAATAAGCATTTCCGTCAAAGGCTCCGATTCCAATTTTAAGTAAAGTGCTTGGCATGGTGACGGATGTTAATTGCGTGTTCTGTTCAAAGGCGAAATCAGAGATACTGACAATGCCTTCGCTAATTGCGATGCTTCCTGATGAGGATTTGCCGTCGACGATAATGCGGTCATCGAAAGCAACTAAATTATCGACATTTAGACGGTCATCATGCCATGGTGTTTCGTCAAAAGCACTTCGCCCGATTTGCGTGACATTTGAAAGATAGCCATCTATCGAAGAAAAATAATCAGAATAATAAAAAGCATATTCTTCGATTGTTGTCAGCGACGAGGGGAAAGGTGATGGCTTCAAGGCTACTAGAGCTAAAAGCGTATGCCCCGATTGATTCAACTCCTTCTGGCAACACAATTGTGGAATTTGCGGAGCCTTCAAACATGCTCGCGGCGATATGGTTAAAGGAAATCGGTTCATCGAAACTGACACCATCTAATGAAGATGTCGAAGAAAAACAAGCCAAACCCAATGTTGCGACCGAACTTGGGATTGTAATCGAGAGAAGCCCGCTTGAAGCGAAGGCAAAGTCCCCGATGATTTCTAACGTCTCTGGCAAGGTAATCTCTTCGAGAGCAGAACATGATTCAAATATATGAGGTGATAGTTCAGTTAATCCTGCTGGCAAACGAACTTGAGCGAGATAATTGCATTCGTAGAAGGTGTACTCGCCAATCTTAGCCACCGAATCGGGAATATAAATGCTTAAAAGGGAATTAAGATTATAAAAGGCATAGGGAGCAATTTCTGTAACCGGCAAATCATTGTATGTCGAAGGAATGACGATTTCGGATGGCCGTTTGCTATAACCTGTCACAATATAGGATAGACCATCAGGAGCCAGGGTGTAGACCGAAGCGGCCGGAGTGGGCACACAGCTATAATTAATTGTTATGCTCGTGATATCGACGATTCCCGAATAAGAAGTAATTTGAAAATAATAGTAGTCGCCATCAATGGCGTGAGTAAACCCTGATTGCAAATTATCTCCTTGCCCATACGCCACTTCGTAAGCATCGCGTTCCCAACCAAACCAGATGAGGCAGTCACCCGAGAAGACGATGTTGTAACTCTTAATCGTCGTAATCTGGTTATCGTTCTTAATTGAGCCACTATCGGCGAGGCTCAAAAATTTGCCGTCGCTAGTCGAGGCCGAAATATAGGAAAAGGCAACGCCTTTGGGCCCGACAAAAGAACCAAAGGTCGGTGATGAAGATAGCTGAGGCGGTGTGTTGCTCGCATCGAGGGTAATCGAGTAATTGGTATCGGCCTTAATGCCACCTATGGCATTGTTTTGGCGTAGGCCGACAATTGCAAAAAGCATGGCGATAGGGAGAGCAGCTGTCAATAAATAAGCGAGGCGATTTCTATTTGTATCCATAAAAGAGTGTCCTCATATTTCAGTATATTCTTACAACTGTAAAAACGCTATCTAGCAAATAAGTGGCATGTTGCTTTTCTTTTTCTATTTTTTAATAGGCATTGCCAGGCGAATGAATTATGCTTAATAATTAGGAACACCATGAAAATGAACTCGGCCCAGATTTATCTCCGTAATGTCGTGGCTAAAAGTTTTCCATATCTCATTCTTTTGGCTCTTTCCTTCCTCTCTCTTTACGTCTTTTTTTACGAAGGTATTCTTCAGGGGGACGATATTATCTTTCATCTTGCTAATATCAGTGATGAATACCAATCTTTAATCAATCAAGGCTCAATTTCTCGCATATCGACATACTTGGGTTCAAACCTCGGAATTGGGACACGCCTCTTCTACTCGCCCCTTTTTCATCTTTTGGCGAGTTTGCTCTATGCGGCAACTCAGTGGTTGGGCACCGACGTCATAACGGCTGTCAAAATCGTGATGTTTGTCAGTGTTTTTGTCTCTGGCCTTTTTATGTACCGCTTTCTTTTAAAAGCCACGAATGGCAAGGTTATCGCCTCGACCATCGGCGCGGCGATCTATGTCTTATATCCGTATCGCATCTTTGATGCTTTATGTCGGGCCGCCTATGCCGAAGCTCTGGCTTTTGTCTTTATCCCCCTCTTTTTTAAGGGTTTATATGGTTTAGTTAACTTTAAAGAGAATATTACCGTTCTTCCATTTGTCGAGGTAATTCTCGGCGGCTCTCTTCTTTTCTTAAGCCACAATTTGACAGCGGTTTTCGGCTTTATTTTTGGTATCATTTTTCTCTTGGCAAATATTAAGAAAATCCTTGTTTTGTGCCGTGTGCGGCGATATTGGATCAGCGGCCTCATCTCGATCGCCTTATTGGTTGGTTTGATGTCGGTAGCGCTCTTTCCATCGTTAGAGTTAGTGAACAGCGGCCTTTATAATATTTCCAATCCCGACCGGATGTGGACGACCATCAGCGCCGTCACAAACCGCGTTGATACCGCCTTCAGCTACTCCGGATTTTTGAATTACTTATATATGAACGGAGCCTTTGGGGTGTCGATGGGCCCGAGCGTTTTGACTTCGCAGATTATTTCTTTCTTGCTTTTGAGCGTCGTCTTTTTCGTTCTTGACCACACCCTTGGACAGTTTAAAAAAATGCGCTACTTTCACTTTCTAATAAGTGCCCCCATCTATCTCGGCCTTATGCTTGTCTTTGCCAATCGCCTCGAAGTAATCCTCGGGGCAGCGGTGGTCATCCTATTAACTTTCGCCATCGATTATATTTGGCGTTCTGCCCACAACAAAGAGATGATAAAAGATGCCATTTATAAAGAAGTCGATTTTTGGTTTCTGATTGGCATATTGCTGCTGACCTTTGCTTTAATCACGCAGAAATGGTTCTGGCGGATCATGCCCGAACCGCTTCTGATGATTCAATTTCCGTGGCGTCTATTCGCTTTTATCCAATTCTTCGCCAGCTGGGCAATCGCGTGGCTCTGCTATAAATTTGAATATAAAAAAGCCGTTCCATATGCTGCGATTACCGCTCTTGGCTTCTGCTTGGTGGCCGGGCAGGCCTTGCCTGAAAAGCGCCTCAATATGCTTCGCGCTTTAGAACCGGAAAGCACGATGATTGTCTATCACGGCGATGAAAATTATTTTGCATATACGGCGTCCATCGGCTGGAACAAAGAATATCTCCCCCAAGTCTTTTTCCAAAGTAACTATGTTTCCGAATACAGTAACTCATTGTATTCAAGCGTCAAGTCCATAGTCAATCGATCATATGTCGATCAATATCCGCTCGAACCGGCCGTCTTGAGCGGTGACTGTTCGATCGATGTCACAAAGCGCGAGACTCCCAATTATGAGCTGGACATTGTCGCCACGAGCGAAAGCCGTATTCAAATGCCTTTAATTTTCTACCCCGGCTATCGCATCCAAGCTTACGAAGATGGCGGAGAAGCAATTGGTCTTGAGGCGTTAAATATCGATGGTCTAATTGCCTTTGACGTCGAAACCGCTTATCAAAAAATTGTCATTTCCTTTGTTGGAAGTCCGCTTGTCATATCCTCTTATATCTATTTTGGACTATCAGCACTTGGTACGGCTGGATTAGTCGTTTGGTTCAAACTATCAGAGCGAAAGAAAAAGCCAAGTGCTCTATAGGATAATTATTATCAGCTCATCTGGCCTCAATGCCGGCCGTATTATTTGTTTATTGGCCGTTCAATCGGTATAATTTTTTTGGAATTATCTCAAGGGGTTATATTATGCATCACGCAAGAAAAATCAATGATGGTTTGTATTATGTCGGCGTCAATGACCATCGCCTCACAAGGTTTGAAAACACCCATCCTCTTTCAAAGGGAATGGCCTACAATTCATATGTTCTTATCGATGATAAAACCGCCTTGTTCGATACCGTTGATCAAGCGGGCGGTCAACAATTCATGGAAAATGTCGAAGCCGCTTTAGATGGTAGGAAGCTCGACTATTTAGTCATCAATCATATCGAACCCGATCACGCTGCGCTAATCGTTGAAATCATCAGACGATATCCGAGCGTGACGTTGGTCGGCAACAAAACGACCTTTCGCCTCCTCGAACAGTTTTACAGCCCTGATTTAAAAGGACAGTTCATTGAGGTCGTTGAGGGAGATAGCCTCAGCCTTGGCAAAAGGACCTTAAAGTTTTTCATGGCCCCGATGGTGCATTGGCCGGAAGTTATGGTCACCTATGAGGAGACGGATGGTCTTCTCTTTTCAGCAGACGCATTTGGTGCTTTTGGAACACTTGAAGGCCATCTTTTTACCGATCCCGCCGAGTTTGAAAAATTGTGGCTCGATGAAGGGCGGCGTTATTACGCCAACATCATCGGTAAATATGGGACGCAAACCCTTTCCCTTATAAACAAAATCGCCAATCTTAAGATTAATATGCTCCTGCCGCTCCATGGACCCTTATGGCGCGGAAACTTCGCTCCATATGTCGAAAAATACCGTCTTTGGGCGTCATATACTCCTGAGGAAAAAGGTGTTGTCATCGCCGTCGGTTCCATTTATGGAAACACCGAAGCAGCCGTTGATATTCTCGCTGGCTATCTCGCTGATTTAGGCGTCAAAAATGTCGTCGTTCACAATGTCTCATCAGTGGACCCATCATTTATCCTCAGCGATATTTTCCGCCTCTCGCACGTCGTCTTGGCTTCCGCCACTTATAACTTTCGCGTCTTTCCGAAGATGGAGACGCTCGTCAGCGATGTTGTGGCCACCGGTGTCGCCAATCGCCATTTCGCGATTATCGAAAATGGCTCTTGGGCCCCGAGCGCAGATAATCTTATTCGCATGCAAATAAGCAAATTGAAAAATGTAAAAATTATTAACGCCGAGAAATTCACGATTAAATCAGCGCTTAAAAGCGACCAGCTCAGCGCTCTGAAAAATCTAGCCAAGCAAATCGCTGATTCAATGTAGTTCATTCCGTTTATTAAGGATTAATAATTCAAATACAGAGGGCCGATTTATGAAAGACTTTATCATCTCGACAACCCATCAACTCGAAGGTTTCATCGTCACAGAATACCTCGATGTCGTTTTTGAAGAGAGTATTTTTGGCATCAGCATTCAAACCGGAATAAAGGGTCTCAACGATATGTTCGCAGGTTGGACCGGTGAAAGGCTTAACGCGATGTCTAACCGCATTGAAGAAGTGAAGCAAGAAGTCAAAGAAGCTTTAATTGATAAGGCGGTGCGCCTTGGGGCCGACGCTCTGATCGGCGTCGATATCGAGACGACCAGAAATCTCAATGACGGGACAATCGGAATTTCGATGTCTGGGACGGCAGTTCGTATTGTCAAAGCCCTTGGCAAATAATTAATAATATCAATCATTTTGAGAATAAGAAAAGCCGCTCTTCAGCGGCTTTGTTTGTTTCTATAAAGTTTTAACGATTATAGTTTAACAACTTTGGAAGCTCTGAGTCCGCGTTCGGAATCTTGCGCTTCGAATTCAACACTTGCACCGATTTCAATGGTCTTGAATGAGCCCATTTGAAGTGCGGAGTAATGGAAGAAGACGTCTTTGCCGTCTTCACCAGTTATGAAACCATAACCTTTTTCCTTGTTGAAGCTTTTAACTTTTCCCAGCATGATAACACCTTTCTGAATAACATAACGAAGTAAACCTATATTCAACAGTTTACCGCATTAGTTTAGCATTTATTTTAAGATAAACAAGATATTTGTATTATATTTTCTCACCGCAAAAACGGAAGTTAGTCTTTTAATTTACAATATTTTCTCACCATCTAAATTGAAAAACTAAATTCCGCTTTAAAACATCGAATAGTATGGCCGCAAAACAGAAGTCAGCTTTTCGGTTATATGCTTTTAAACAACCATTTCTACGGCAACAGCAAAACCTTGCCAGTAGTCGAGATCATTCCATAAATAAGGCATGAAAATTGTCTTGATTTGAATGGGCTCAGCGGTTATATATTGATCAAATGGACAATTATTGAAGTCGCTTTCGGAATAGAGGTCGATGCAATTATCATTCTTTAAAAATAAAGCTTTGGCCGAGCGCGCACCTTGATAAGTCGAATAAGTATTCTTATTGAAAGCGTCTTCAAGAACGACGTAGGCATCACTGTCTTTATAATAGTAATTGGCATAACCGATATGGGCGTATAATTTCGTAAATTTGGATGAGTAATTAGGATAAGAAGGCGCCTTGTCGACTTCGTATTGATAATTGTAGAGTTCGGTGGCGGTTAAGGTTTCGGCTTCAATCTCAATTTCCATATTGTCAATAGCGACTTTTTCCAGAAACTCCACTCCTGGTCTAAATCTAAACATCGTGACGGCTGCCGTTAAGCGATATGAGTTTCTGAGCGTAAATTGATTGCCAATAAAACGATCACCGTGAACGTATATGGCATTATTGGCATCGACAAAGAGCAGCACTGAATCGTCAGCTTTACCGAAATAGATGGCATCAAAGGTGACAATTTTGCTAAAAGCAACACCCTTGTTGTTAAGGCTTAATGAAGAGGCGTGTTCGTGAACGCCGGCAATGCTCGGAGCATTTTCTGCAATCGTTGACAAATTGACATTGATGGCTCCCACCGATGTATAAGAAGAAAGGACGACTTCGGCCGCGCCGATATAATAAGATGGATTACCGATAATTTGATAGGAGCTTCCAATTCCGGCCCCAAACTTGTTGTAATCTGCATAATCAGCACTTACATAAATATAGCCAGTGCTATCAACAAATAGGAGTTTATATTGTTTGCCATAGGCGCTTTTTGAAGTGGCCGAGTCAAGGCGGGCCAATAACTTGCCGGTGAATTTGACATATTCAGAAGAGATGCCGACTCCGACTTCGTTAGCGATTGTTTCACAAGCCAAAGAGAGAAGGCGTATCTCATCGATCGTTTGACTTTCTAACACAGGAGTCGAATCACTACTTGAAGAATTAGAAGAAGAATCTCCCGTTGCATCTGAGGTCGTGTCGCTACTAATATCCGTAGAAGTGCTTCCGCTGGTGTCTGAAGACGAATCTAAGGAAGTGTCGCTATTAATACCTGTAGAAGTGTTTTCGTTGGTGTTTGAAGAAGAATTTAAAGAAGTGTCGCTTGGATTTGGCGTGACACAAGAAGAGAGCAATAACGCCGCCGCCAATGATAGTAGTGTGATATTTTTAAATTTCATGTTTGTTCCTTTTGTGAAAGTATACTATGTATTGATTTATAAAAAAACCCTAAAAATATCTTTTTCCTTGCGAATTTGTCCATATCTTTAATTAGAGTAATGATTTTTACTTTACACATGTCATATTGTTATAATCAACCTATACCCTCAAGGAGAAAAAAAGAAAATGAACAACTACTTCGCCTTTATGCGAGGAACAACGGAAATGGACCGTCTGCGCCGTTTCAACGTCATCATGGGATTCTTGCATCTCGTGCAAGCCATCGCCATGGTCATCCTCGCCGGCACCGTCATTCAAAAGATTGCCGAATTTCAGCCGAACATCGTCCAATTCTACATTGACTTCGACCCTCTTCAACAAACTCTTGTCGTCAAATACAAAACTTTGTTTGCCCTTCCGTTTGGAATCTTTGTATCGCTCTTTTTATTCATATCCGCCGGCGCCCATGCTTTGATTTCGTTACCTAACGCCACCTATCGCATCTACGAGAGCGATTTGGGCAAAGGCATCAACCGCTTCCGCTGGTTTGAGTATGCTCTGAGCAGCTCGGTGATGATCGTTTTGATTTCCACTCTTTTTGGCGTCAAAGACATCGCTTCATTAATTCTGATTTTTGTCGTCAACGCTTCGATGAACTTATTTGGCCTCGTCATGGAACAATTAAATGTCGGCGCGGACAAGAAAAACCTCAAATGGGGTCCTTTCGTCTGGGGTTCCGTCGCCGGTCTCGCCCCTTGGGCCGTAATCCTCATTTACATGTTTGGAACCGGAAACTATGATCAGGTTCCATGGTTTGTCTGGGCCATCGTCGGGACTTATTTCGTGGCTTTTAACACCTTTCCGGTCAACATGATTCTTCAATATCTGAAGGTCGGTAAATGGTCAAACTACCTCTACGGTGAGAGAGTCTATATTATTCTTTCTTTAGTCGCCAAGAGCATCCTCGCCTGGCTCGTCTTGTTCGGCGCGATGCAACCAGCTTAATTATCAATCACTTTATAACGTTAAAAGCGCCGCAGAACCGCGACGCTTTTTATGCATAGTAAGAAAATATATAAATTATATTTATATAATTAGTACTGAAATAGGCGCTTCTCCTTACTTGAGAAACAAGAAAACCAATTAAGCGATGGTTTTTTCTTATTTTGTCTATCTATCAATATATAGTACAATAATCGTTGTTTTGCATCAGGGGGTATTTTTATTAACAAAAATAAGGTATTAACAACATCTGTCATTGCAGGTATGCTATTTGCCTTTGCGGCAGCGCTTTTAGTAAATGCCAATCTGCAAAAAGAATATAAACACGGAGATTATGTTTTTAATGAAAACGCATATTTCGTTGAAAGAATAGATGATCCTACCGGATTTGTAAAAGCCCACAAATTTATCACACCAACCGATAATAAGTATAATACTCAAAAAACACGTTCTTTAGGAACGAGTTTAATCGGTGATATTGAAAGCGTCTGGAATGCATATACAGGCGAGGGCACGAAAGTTGCAATTATTGATGATGGATTTGATTATACTCATCCTGAATATACAAGAAGCGATGGAACCAGCGCCATTTTATCTACTAGTAGATATTATTATGTCAGTGGCAGCTCAGTGCTTTACCAATCCTACTCTACTAATCCGGCAAGCATTGGTGAAAGCTGGAATACTGAATACAATGAATGGGATACTCACGGAACCGCTACATCGACGACAGCTGCTGCCCCGATGAATAACGGCGGTGGCGTCGGAATTGCTCCTGATGCCGATATATTGGCACTAAAAATAGATTTCTCGTTTGCCGCTGTTGATGCCGCGATAAAATACGCGATTACTCAGGATGTTGATGTCATCAATATGTCTCTCGGCGCATATGCTCAAAGTTTCGAAGATGGTTTTGGAGATTCACAGACCGGACCTTCAGGAGTCGCCACATATTTACAAAGTGCCTGCCAACAAGCCTATTATGCCGGAATTATTGTTGTCGCCGCGGCCGGCAACGAAGCGACTGATTACAAATCATACCCGGCATGTAATTACAAAGTAATTGGCGTTGGCGCTATTGGCGATTGGGACAGTAAAGGTAACGCAGACGCGTTAGCAGAGTTTACTAACTATGTTGGCGCATCACAAACCGGCGAAATAAATGTCGATATATTAGCTCCTGGCTACGTTTATACAGCTCATAAAACCGGAACAGAAAGCAGTCCGACGCGGACCTATGAAGATACTCAGGGAACATCTTTTTCTAGTCCAATAATCGCGGGTGCTGCTTGTCTTTGGAAACAGAAATTCCCAAACGGAACCCCTGATCAATTTTTAACCCAGCTTCAAAGTTCTGCTGACGGCAAAGATTATTACACGAGCAAAATGGTTCCTGTTAGCGGATGGTATTCAAGACTCAGTGATGCCGGTCCATCCAACATAACAAACGGCAGACTAAATGTCGCTAATTTGATGAATGCTGATGATCCATATGTAACAACAGTTCAATCAAGCCTAAGCATTTCTGTTGGCGAACAACGTCAGATCGATTTAGACACCTATAACGGCACGATTACGTATAGTTCTGGTAACACCAGCGTTGCCACAGTGAATAGTAGTGGCTTAGTTGAAGGAAAAGGCCCTGGAAGCACAACAATTACTGTCACTGCTACCAAAAACTCCAAAACAGCTACCGACACTATCAGCGTCACTGTCGATAGTGCGGTAGCGACGACATCAATTGCTTTTGAACCAAATTCAGTAACCTTAAATACAGGCCAGACATATAACGCCGAAGAAACAATTATGGTTACTCCGAGTAACGCTTCGCGCATTTTTTTGTTTGATAGCTCGAACGATAGTGTTGCGACAGTCAATGAAGACACCGGTGTTGTGACTGCTGTTGGCGCTGGCACAGCATCAATTGATGTCATCTCGGTTTACGGCGAGGGCGATGATACTTTAGCCGTTACAGTAACAGCAACTAGCTCCGGAACTTACACAATTGGCTGGGGAACTGCTTCGGGGGATAATGGAACCTTCACCAACTTCTCTGCTGTTTCAGGAACCGCCGCCGGTTTCTTATCCTATACAACCGCTCAAAACAATGCTTCAAGCGCTCCCGCCTACAATGATTCAAGTAAAGAATTAAGACTTTATTATGCTTCAAATGGATCTGGTTGCAGCATCACGATCGCCCCTCTTGCGGGAATGATATATACCGGCTTTGAAATAACAACCTCAAGTGGATATTCTCCAACCGTTAAATATTCAGTTAATGA
>Ga0265294_10007809_pt1 | contig 12606 bp, 12 predicted proteins | sample MunlanPumphouse3_FD_192504 | JGI IMG/M metagenome (GOLD analysis project Ga0265294, IMG submission 192504) | Groundwater microbial communities from a municipal landfill in Southern Ontario, Canada - Pumphouse #3 | ecosystem: Environmental > Aquatic > Deep subsurface > Groundwater | place... | reverse complement strand
TATATATGTTGTATTCTCAATATATAAACGTTCGCCGCATTACGAATAACTGATGTAATAATATATTTTATCCGTAATTCTTTTATTAGGAAGCTCTTCTACAATCCAGGCAAGCTAAAAATAGAATCTAGAATATTATAGTTAAAGGGGAGCCAGAATAAATCCTGAATAAAGAGGCTAAATAACTCATAAAAGAGACTAAAGAATTCAAAATACTGAAAAAATCCATTGTAGAAGGAGAGCCCAAGGGGGTAAGGTAATGGGGTTATTTAAACGAATGGAAATGGTTTTTAAGTCAAAAATAAACAAAATGATCACCCATATGGAAGATCCGCGGGAGACTCTTGATTATTCTTATGAAAAACAGCTTGAAATGCTGCAAAATGTAAAACGGGGGGTTGCTGAGGTTGTAAGTTCTAAAAAACGCCTTCAACTCCAGCGGGCCAAAATTACAAAAAAGCTCGAAAAACTCGAAAAACAGGCAAAGGAAGCAATTGCTGTTGAGAGGGAAGAGCTTGCAAGGCTTGCCCTTGAACGAAAAGCTGTTTTCCAGCAGCAAATTGCAGACATAAATGCGGAAATCCTTGAACTTGAAAAGCAAGAAGAAAAACTCATAATTTCTGAAAAACGCCTTTCAACCAAAGTGGAGATTTTCAGGACCCGAAAAGAGGCTATTAAGGCCCAGTACTCGGCAGCCGAAGCTCAGGTTCGCATAAACGAGTCCTTTTCTGGCATCAGTGAAGAAATGGCTGATGTGGGGCTGGCTCTGGAAAGGGCAGAAAATAAGATGGAAGAGATGAAAGCTCGCTCGGAGGCTTTGGATGAACTGATGGAAGCTGGCACTCTTTCAGAGCTTCCAGGGCAGGGGCAAGACGAAATTGAGAAGGAACTTTCCAGAATCAGCAGAGAAAAAAAGCTTGAATCCGAGCTTTCTAAACTCAAAGCCGAAGTTGGGAAGGAGGAAAGCCAATGATCATTAGGATTATGGAAGAAGGACAATTTCGCATTTCTGGAAAACTCTATGACGAGCTGAATGCACTGGATAATAGAATCGTAGATTTTGTTGCGGAAGGGAAAAAGGAAGCTTTCAAGCTGGAATTTTCCAAAATGATAGAAGTAATCCGAACAAAAGGAAAACCTCTTCTGCCAGAGGAACTCCTGGAGTCGGAGATCATTGTTCCTCCTGAGGATCTGAGTTTTGAGGAGGTAAGGGAGGTGTTTATTGGCTCCGGAATTTTTGAAGCCTGAATAAAAGAATTTCAGCCTGCTAGCTTTCATCTCCTAAGAAGCATTGCCCGTAGGCTATCGGCTGCAATTGCGGCTCGGTCGGCAACCTCCCCTATTTTTTCTACAAGATCCGTGAGATGGCAAACTCCAGCTCCTCCAAAAGTCTGTTCATTTGCAAAGATTTTTTTCAAAAGTTCGCTTTCAATAAGATCCACCTCATGTTCCAGTTTTTCGACCTGGGAGACGAGAGCAAGTGTCTGCCTTACGTTTTCTTTTTTGTGAGGCATTTTAAGGAAGCTATAAAAGCCTGAAATCAGAGTTGAATATACCTTAACGGTTTCAAGCACGGTTGTCGCAAGTCTTAGGAATCCCCTTTTTATATTTTCTGGAAGAGTTGCGGGGCGTAAGCTCATCCAGTAAGCTGCACTTTGAGCAACGTTAGGGATTGCGTCCTGTTGATTTATGAAAACCAAAACAGCTTTTGGGTCAAGAGGAAGTACAAAAGAAGAAGGCAGATTTTTTCGAAGTTCCTGCTTAAGAGCATCGGCTCGGGTTTCAAGCAAATCGATTTCAGTACTCCGAAGCTCCACTTTTTTCATATCCTCCACACAGTAAGCTTCTACAGCTTCCTGAAGCTTTTGAGCCGCAAGCACCCCTTTTTCTGCGTGCTCCTTAAATGGAAGCTGTGGAAAGCTAAAAATCGGTCTGAGCAGAATCTGAACAAAGTTCTTAAACCTCATCCTCTCAAGCCCCCTAAAAAGAAACAATTCTTCTTCTCTGAAATTGCTCCTTTTTCTGCCCCTAAAAGCAGAAATGAGAATAAAGTTAAAGTAAAGGTAAATGTGAAAAAAATTTCAATTTTTTTAAATTCAGGAAAGCCCCTGTCTTTCAGCGGGTTTGAGGGTCCTGAATTTTTCAAATTCCCCAACCTGTCTTAATAATATGCTGACCTTTGCAAAGCGGTTCAGCCGATCCTGCTTCCTTTCAGCTTTTCTGGCTTGGTAAACCCTAACCGAGCGCAGAAGATCAATTTTTCTGAATTCGGGCCAGTACGGGGCACAAAAATAGGCTGCGCACTCACTTCCATTTGCCTGCCAGGGCAGGAAATTGGAGACTCGCTCATCTCCTCCTGTCCTGATAATCAGATCAACATTTGGGACTGCAAGGTCTGGAGAAGGATAAAGATATTTTGAGATCAGCTCTTCGTTTACGGCTTTAAGGGACAGCTCTCCTTGTTTTATCAGCCCTGCAATTTCGCGAACTGCCTGGATTATATCTTGCCTTCCCCCGTAGGCGATTGCCACATTTAGGATAAATTTTTCATAGCTTTCGGTCCTTCTTTCAAGCTCTTTTATAGATTCCAAAAGGTAGGTCGGCAGACTGACTCGGTCTCCGATTACCCTGACCCGCATTCTTTTTTTGTGAGTTCTTGGGTCTGTCTGAAGTTTCTGAAATTTTTGGTCTATAAGCTCAAAAAGCCCGTCTACTTCTTCTTCAGAACGTTGGAAATTTTCCGTGGAGAAAGCATAAAGAGTAAGTTGCTTGACCCCTATTTCATAGCACCACTCAATCACTTTTTCCGTAGTCTCGGCTCCCATGGAATGCCCAAAGCTCCTTGATTTTCCATATTTTCCCGCAAACCTTCGATTTCCGTCCATGATTACTGCAACATGCAAAGGAATTTCAGAACTTCCAATTTCCTTTGCGAGCTTCTGCTCATACTGCCTGTAAAAGACCCGGAACATGCGGTTTTTCAAAACAACGAGAGGAACCTTAAAAAGCCTGAACACCCCTGCTCCCTTTTTAAAATCCGTATGCACACTTCCTTTTAAATATATTATATATGCAAAACCAGTGGATATAACCCAAATTTCTAATAAATTCCATTTGGGGGCCAAGTATTTAAAGATTCTTTTACCATTTATTTACTATATTTTTCCTGTTTTTTTTAAGCCAAATAGAATCAATTTTTTTTCTACAAATCCTCCTACAAAAAGAAACTGCTTCGGCCTGATCTCTGAAACCTCATAAGGTTAGAGAGCCAGAAGAAGCCTAACCTGTAAAAAGTTTGCATCTTAATGCATGAGAGAATTTACAGGCTCCATTTTTTAAAAGCAGTACCGTTTTAAAAGCTATACTTTGAGCAGAGCAAGAAATTAAGTTGTGATCTTTAATAATTTTCCAGAACGGATCCAACGATATTTTTGTAATTATCCTTAAGGGAATACACATTGTGATCCCCTGTAACGTTGATACTCAAAATTCCAAGTCGAGTGTTCATCAACCCGACCATTGCTGACACTCCCCGGTAGCTTACCTCAAAGTTTCCTTTATCAAGGAACTCAAAAACTTCACCGGTCGTGAACTTATCTCCGGTCAGGAAGAGATTGAGCACAACCTTTCGTATCCCGCTCTCATCTCTGCCGAGATACTTAACTAATCTCGCTCTTACCCTTTCTTCCGCAGTTTGCAGTCTCAGACACCTCAGTTAATGATAATTTCAATTATAGCGATTCAGATTATATTATTATAATTATGAGCTATAAAGCTATGTGAAATGAAACATTTCAAGCTAACTAAAAGCGATACCCCTATATCTTTATTGTTTATATATTTTAGGATTGAAGACCCTGATGCGAAAATTCTTGGCTTCATATACTAAATATTTATTACAATGTTTAAGGGGAAAAATTCAAGAAAGAATTTTACCTGTTTTGCCTAGTTTTTCTTTTTCAATCTAAGTTTTAAGAGGCCCCTTTTACTTAAGAGTGCGAAATTTCATAAGGTATAAGATCAAAAAGCGGATTTTGGAACAAAAGTAAAGTATAAGCTACAGCTGTATAAGCTACAGATAAAAAGAATATAAACAAAAAAGCGCATATTTGTGAAAAAAAGAGTCTGGAGCCAGCTCCACCATGAAAAATGAAACCACTATTCCTGAAGAATTAAAAAAGAGGGTGCTTGAAAAAATCAGGCCCGATGCATCCGAAAGAACTCGCCTTCTGGCCGTCCAGGTCGAATTGGCCGAAAAAGTAAATAGAGCCGCCGAAACCCTGGGGATAAAAGCTGTCTTTGCAAAAATGGTGGGTTCGGCAGCAAGGGGAACCTGGCTTTCTGGGACCCATGATATTGATATTTTTATCAGTTTTCCGGAGGAGACTTCCAGAGCTGACCTTGAAAAAAAAGGGATGGCTGTTGCCCGGGAAGTTGCAAAAACCGCAAGCCGCATTGAAGATAGACATGCTGAGCATCCTTATCTGAATATTATTTACAAAGGCTTTGACATTGATCTGGTACCCTGTTTTCGGGTGGCTTCAACTTCCAGCCTGAAGTCCGCAGTTGACAGAACCCCTTTTCATAACGAATTTGTAAAAAAAAGAATAAAAGGCCTGGAAGCTGAGGTTCTTCTTCTCAAACAATTCATGCGGGGAAGCGGAGTTTATGGCTCGGAACTCAAAACCCGTGGTTTTTCGGGCTATCTAACAGAACTTTTGGTAATCAATTACGGCTCTTTTGAAAATACTCTTAAAGCCGCAGCTTCCTGGAGTCCTGGCGAGTTTATTGATCTTGAGGCCCATGCCTCACTTTCTCACCCGGATCCCCTTGTTATGGTGGATCCGACTGACCCGAAACGAAACGTAGCCGCAGCTCTTTCCTTGGATAAATTCTGCCTTTTCATGGCCTCTTGCAGAGCTTTTCTTAAAGATCCCACATTTGAGGCTTTTTTTCCAGTTCCGGTCAAACCCTTAACAGAGGCGGAAATCTCTGAGAAAATCAAGGCCAGACAAAGTGCCCAGCTGGCTTTGAGCTTTAAAACTCCTGATGTTGTGGAAGATGTGCTTTTCCCTCAGCTCTACAAATCAGAACAGGCAGCTGTAACTCTGCTTGAAGAATATGAGTTTTCCCATCTCAAAAGCGGAGTCTGGGCCGGAAAAACAAAGACTATAATTTTGCTCGAACTTATCTCAAACAAGCTTCCCAAGGTCAAAAAGCATATTGGACCTCCGGTATGGTTGTCTTCTAATGCGGAAAAATTTAGAGCCAAATACGAAAAAAAAGAAGACGTCTTTTCTTTTTATATAGAAAAGGGGAGATATGTAGCTGAAATCAAAAGAAAATACCCTGAAGCTGCAACTCTTCTCAAAGCCAAGTTTCCGGATTGCCCTCTTGGAAAGCACATTGGAAAAAGCGTCAGGCAAGGCTTTGAGGTTCTGGAAAACGAAGAGCTTTTAAGATTAGAGGATCCTGGTTTCAGGATATTTTTGAAAAAATGGCTCTAAAAAATGAGTTTTTTCTTTCTCAATCCAGAGAAAGCAAGCCTTCAATTCTTTTTTGGTAAAATAGATATTGTTGGGCATAGCCGCAATAGGGTCCGAAATATTTTCGGCCCCAGGCTCCCATGCGGCTCAGGCTCGGGCTTTTCTGAATGAAATTATTATCTATGTGGTAGTGCTGGACAAGCTGCCGGATATGAGTATCTACAGGAAAAGCTTCCATTTTTCCAAAAGCAAAAAGAAGGATGCAGTCCGCAACCTTTTCCCCTATACCCCGAAGTTTCATAAGGCGGTTTTTTGCGGAAGCATAATCTATCTCGAAAAGAGAGGCAAGATCCAGTTCTCCGGAATTTACCAGCTTTGCCGCGGTCTGCACTCGGTCCCGTCTAAACCCCATTTTACATTGATCAAGGAGGGCAGAATCGGCTCTAGCAAGAGCTTTTGGTCCCGGAAATGCATAATAGCCTTCTTCGAGTTCTTCTCCAAAATATTCACTTAAACGCACAATTCTTTTCTGTATGGTTGGGATGCTTGACGCTGTTGCCAGCATGTAAGAGATAAGACACTCCCAAGGCTCCTGTCGAATAAGGCGAAGCCCTGCATATTTTTCAATTGCTCTTTCTATTAAAGGATCTTTGTTAATGCTTTTATAAATCAAGGGCAAATCATCATCTAGCCGGAAGTAGTGCTTGAAAAACTCGGGTGGAAAGTTTGAGTCTATCAAAAGGGTTCCGTTTTCCTTTTCCTGAGAAATTCTTACAACTTCTCCCAAAACGACTCCAGTCCAGAGTTCTCCTTCCCGGCTCCAGCGAAAAACCTGTCCGCAATCAAGGCTGTGGTTTAGATTGAAAAGAGAGGTTTTAAGCCTGTACATGCAGTTCCAATCTCCTTAAAAAAAAACTTGCTGTAAAGGTATCTCCAAGCCCTACAGTCGAAACCGGGGTTTTACAAAGAAGAGTAGGAAGCATACAGAGAGTATAATCTCCAAAATGAGCAAAGGCTCCTTTTTGGAAAGGTTTTCCTTCAAATGCTTCCAGAAATTCTTGGACTTTGACTTTTCCAAAATTGCTTCTAGGAAGAGAGGCTGCAACCTCTTTTACAAAGTTTCTCCCTTTTAGTTTTCCGGAAGCTGCAAAGGCAGCTGCACAGCTGAGCCCAAAATCAAGCGCTTCGAATTCTTTTTTAGGAATCAAATTTTCTTTGCTGTCTATGTCCATTTCTTCATAACCATTATTAAGCTCTTTCTTTTCCTTAAAAACGCTCAATCCAAATTCCCGTGTATGAATAAGGAGGCGAGAAAGGTCGTATTCAACTGCAAGAGTCAGGGCAGCTTTTGAAAGCCTCTGGATATTTCTTTTAATTATTTCATCTTGTGGTATTTTATGCAGGGGTTTAAGCATTGCAAGTTCTTCTTCATTCATGCCAAGGCTATCGGAAACTTCAGCAAATTTTACAAATACATCTCTGGCTATTCTCAGACTTGAAAAATGTCCTAGTTCCACATGCACTGCGAGTTTTTTGTTTTGAGTCTTCCAGGTCTTTATTTGCGAGAAAGCTTTTTCGAGCCTGTCAAGATAGGTAAAGCCTTCCGGATAGTTTTCAAGCAGAATATGAAAACCTGAGAGAAGAGCTCCATCCATTTCCTTTATATGCTGCAAGGCATAGTTCTCAAAAGCTGGGTTAATATAAAGCTTCAGGTTCAATTCGTCAAAGCTTGCAATGAAACGATTTTCCCTCGGGATTGAAACTTCTTTTCCAAAAAGAGAAAAACGGTCTCCTTTTGAAAAATCAAAAACGAAATGGATTGGGGCTTCTTTTTGCCTGATAAGCTTTGCAGAAGTGTTAATAGTACTGGGTTTTTTTCCGGGCAGCCCCGGAAACTGAATCCCTTTTTTTGAAAAAAGGGAAAGCTGAGCTTTTGAAGGAACCGCAATGTTTGAAACGACTTTAAAGGCTCCGAGTTCAGAGAGTACATTTGCCATGATGCCTGCGTTTCCGCCCATTCTAACCAGGGACTTTTCAAGATATTGATCTTTTAGAAAATCAAGGACCAGAGGGCTTTGCCCAAGCCATTCAGCTCCGCAGCCCATTTTCATACAGCGGGCAAGTCCTGCTGCAAAGTCTGAGAGAGAATTTATCATCTCAGGCGGCTTTTCTATTTTTTTAAGAATTTCAGTCCGGGCCTGAAAGAAGGGGTTCGAATTCAAAAGTTCGGTAAATTCCTCTCCTCGAATCCTATATACCGAGTCAATGTTTACGTTATAGCCGCAGAGAATGTTCATAAGCCTAGCTCCATTTTCGTTTTAATCCTAAATATTTTGAAGGGGATTCATTGGGAAAAAGGCACCCCCTGCTTAAAGCTCAAGCTGAAAAAACCCTCGTTTCCAAAGTTTGGCTTCCTTCTTTTCTTTTAGAATTCTTCCCTTTTTCTGCCAGATTTTGTTTCATAAGGGCTAACATTCCCGTAAACGCTCCGGCCGAAATCGTATCTCCAATCCCAACAGTAGCTTTAGGTTCACTTACAACTTTTGAGGGCACAAAAACAGCATTATGATCCCGTCCATAGACATACCCATATTCAAATTCATCTAGAGTACAAAGTTTTCTCCCTACACAGTATAATTTGAAATTTTCAAGATCTTCAAGGCCTTTTTCAGAAACCGGAACCTTTAGACTCGCTTCACTTTCAAGCAACCCTTCGACCTTGCCGTGCAGAGCCTTGGTAGCTGCAAGGGTGGAGGCAAATAAAAGCGCGTTTCTATGTCCCTTTAAGTTCAGAGGGTGCCCTTTGGCCAACACGCAGATATAAAAGCCTAGGCAGTGCACATGCACCCTTTCAAGGGCAAGGGCCTGCAAAAGCCTGACTGCTCCTTGGTATAGCGCAATTATTCCATTTTCTCCTTTCTTTATGACAGCATAGGAAAGTTCCTCTTCTCCAAGTACATTTAAAGCATTTGCAACTTCTACAGTGTCAAGCCCAAGGGAATGGATGCGGCCTGCGATAATTTCTTTCAGGATGGTTTTTCGAATCAATCGGTTTTGTATGGAAGTCAGTTCGACATGAAGGCGGAGCCCCGGATTCAAAGCTTTGAGTTTTTCAATAGCTTTTACTGAGTTTCCCACATAATCGCTGTAAGTTGCGCCGTCTTCATACTCTTCTTTAATCATCTGATAGCCTGAAAGAATCGCTCCGTCAAGCGGGCCTAAGGAATCTAGTGCTGCATAGATTTGCTGGTCCATCTCTAAACGCAGCCATTTTGGCCTTGAGGAGAGAATAAGCCTGTTGTCTCTTGGAACCGTGAATTTATCTGTCCCGCAATCCACGAGCATTCCTTTTGAGTATTCGAAAATCCAGTTGACCTTGGATCCGATATTCGGTTTGAATGCTTCTTTTGGGTGTTTCAGGACAAGTTTTCCCCTCTCAATTTTTGGATGCAGAAGATTTTTTGTATTTGCGAAATATCCAGCCTGTTCTTCTGAGAGCCAGGGAACGTACGCCACTACTTTTTTAAGTTCAAGCCTTGCCAGCAGGTTGGTAATTATGCCTGCCTGCCCTCCCATGCGGGCATAATCAAACCCCAGATTTTCCTTAAGCCAGGAATGGATCTCAGGCGTGTAGGTCGGAACCTCAGCGGCTTTTCCCTCCCGCATGGAAAGCAAAAGTCTTGCAAGGATATCAAGGGGCTCTTTGATTTCTCTTGGGTAAAGCTCAACCCTTTCCTGAAGGGCGTCTTTATCAAAAAGTTCCAGAAGGTGGCAAAGGTCTTCCGGAGTTAAATGTTTGATTGCATCAATATTGCTGTTGTAGGCTACAAATATCCCTTCAAGATAGGAAAGAGCCTCTTTTATCTCAAAAAAGGCTTCTTTGTGGCGTAGTTCCCATTCTTCAAACTCCATTTCCTCAAAAACCCCCAGGGCTTAATCCATAAAAACCGCAGAACTCAAAATTATTCTCAAAATTATGATATCATATTACTTCAATTTAAATAACTCCTTTGTAAAAGCCTTCCTCCAAAAGGTTTTTTAGGGGTTGCTCCCAGAATCGGGGGCTTTGTAAACCAGAGTTTAGGTTGTGTATTCGGCATTAATCCTGACGTAGTCATAGCTAAAGTCACAGCCCCAAGCTCTTGCCGCTGCTTTTCCTAACCCAAGCTCTACAGTAATTATGATTTCTTTGCTTTCCATTACCTTTTTCAGGCTTTCAATACTTCCGGCAGAATCGGATACTTTTCCGGATTCTACAAGTTTGACTTCGCTTTCTTCTTCAATTCCCCCCATAAAAGAAAGAGAGACTTTTTCAAGGTCAAGTTCAGCTCCAGAATAGCCTACAGCAGCCATAACTCTTCCCCAGTTTGGATCTTTTCCAAAAACTGCGGTTTTGACCAGAGGAGAGCGAACAACGGCTTTTGCGGCAAGCTTTGCATCCTTTTCCGTCTTTGCACCTCTCACTCGAACTTCTATTAGTTTTGTTGCACCTTCTCCGTCGGCTGCAACCTTTTTTGCAAGGGAGCAAAGGACATGGTTTAGCCCTTCTTGAAACTCTTCCAAAGCTTCCATTTTGGGTTTTATTCCGGATTTGCATGTTGCAGTCAAGAGCACCATATCGTTTGTACTGGTATCGCCGTCGACGACTACCATATTAAAACTCTCATCCGTAGCTGCTTTAAGGCTTGTGTTTAGCAGGGCTGCAGGTAGATCTGCATCTGTATAGATAAAAGAAAGCATGGTTCCCATGTTAGGCTCAATCATGCCCGAACCTTTTGCAAGGCCTCCTATTTTTATCCCGGATTCAAGTTCGACTGCAACTTCTTTTGGAAATGTGTCCGTGGTCATTATGGCTTTTGCGGCAGCGAGACTACCTTTTGGGGAAGCTTCAAGGCCTGCTATAACTTTTGGAAGCTGGGCCTTTATTCGGGCAAGGTCAAGCCTGTGGCCGATTACTCCTGTTGAGGCAACTCCAATGGCTTCAGGCTCAATGCTCAGTTTTTCGGCAAGAAGCCTGCTCATAGCCTTTGCATCCTCAAAACCTTCTTTTCCCGTAAAGGCGTTTGCATTTCCACTATTTACAATCAGGCCTGAAAGCCTGTGTCCGGCCTCAAGCCGCTCTCGTGTCAGCACAACAGGCGCAGCCACGACTTTATTCCGTGTAAACACGCCTGTTGCAGGGCCTTCGGCCAGAATTACGGAAAGCCCGTATTTCCCCTCTTTTATGCCGTACGCGGAAACTCCGGGGACGGCGCAGATTCCTCCCTCGATTTCTTTCATGGATAAAGCCTCATTCAGAGTTTTGCAAGTCCCTGTATAATATCTCCTCTGGTAATAATTCCCACCACTTTTTCATTTTCCATGACAGGCAGCCTGTTGATTCGCTGCCTGACCATAAGCTCCGAGGCCTCTTCTATGGAGGCTTCGGGGGATACGGTATACACTTCGGTTTTCATAATTTCCCGGACTGGCTTTGCCCCCACATCCGAAAACACCTTTTTGGTATCCTCCCAGCTTAAGAGTTCCCGGATAGGAACTTCAATGACCTCAAAAGGACTGGGGAGCCAGAGTCCCCCTTGTTCGGGCAGGATCAGGAATTTCAGCAAGTCTCCCTCGCTTATAATTCCCACAAGTCTGCCTTTTTCGAGTACGGGAGCTCCACTAATGTTTTTCTCTTTCAATAGTTTTGCAGTTTCTCGGACCGTGTCTCCGGGCCCGCAGAAAACCACGGCCGTATTCATGATTTCTTTTACTTTCATTGTCTCTACCCCTGTGATATTCATAATTTTTTTGAAGCTTGGAAGCTTCTGAGCTCCAAGCCAGAACCTTTTTTAATTGTTTTCCTTCCCTTTTCTTTTTAACTTTATTCAAGGGGCTGCTGCAGGCAGCCAGAGCCCCCGGGTCTCCTCAAGTCCAAGCATGAGATTCATATTCTGAATCGCCTGTCCTGAAGCTCCTTTTACAAGGTTGTCGATTGCTGAAATTACTACGATACGCCCGGTTGCAGGGTCCACTTCAAAGCCTATATCGCAGAAATTTGTGCCCCTGACAGCGCTTAAGCTTGGGACCCCTTCAACAAGTCTGATGAAAGGCTTTCCCTTATAAAATTCCCGGTAAAGAGTCTGGAGTTTTACAAATGAGACCGGCTCTTTTGTGAAGAGATGAGCTGTGGTAAGGATTCCTCGAATCGAAGGCACCACTTGGGGGGTGAAATTTATGTTTTGCAGCTTTGTATCAAGTCTGTTTAACTCCTGATATATTTCAGCTCTGTGCCTGTGAGAGGTTAATTTATAGGGAATGACGTTTTCTGCAAGATTTGGGTAATGTGAGTTTACACTCGGCTTAAAGCCTGAGCCTGAAATTCCGGTTTTTGAGTCAAAGACAGCAAGTTCTATTAGCCCGGCTTTTGCAAGCGGGGCTGCGGCAAGCGAAGCTCCTGTAGGAAAACAGCCCGGATTTGCAACAAAAGTTTCTTTTGCAACTTCGGGATGTAATTCTGGAAGTCCGTAGACGGCTTGTCTGCCTTTATCTCGATGCTCTACTTCATACACTTTTTCAAAAACCCCGTCCTCAAGCCTGTAGTCCGCGCTAAGGTCAACGACTTTTATGCTTCCTTCAGCAAGCAGTTCCGGCACATAGTTCATTGCCGTTTTGTGAGGAACTGCAAGGAAAACAACATCGCAGCGTTTTTGGACCTCTTCCATATCAGGGTTTTCATATTCAAGCTCCAAAAACCCCTGAAGATGAGGATGAGTTTCCGTTACCGGCTTTCCAGCAAGGCTGCGGGATGTCGCAAGCACGGGCTCAATATCGGGGTGGTTTATAAGTAATCGTAAAAGTTCGCCTCCAGTATAGCCTGAGGCTCCTATTATTCCTGCTTTAATCATGATCCTACACCTGCTAAGGAATCAACTCCCCCCTAAATTAAAGTTTTTATCCGGAAAAGGGCTCCCTCGCTGAGCAGAGGTATAAAATAATGAAATATATAAAGTACGATAAATAGCTCTGATAAATAAAGAAAAAGAGAAAATGGGAGGGCTTAGCCAAAGAAGAAGTTAATAATTAAGGAAATATATTTCCGCTTGCTTAGGCGCAGATTTTTTTCAGGCCCTGAAGGATA
>Ga0265294_10007808_pt1 | contig 12607 bp, 9 predicted proteins | sample MunlanPumphouse3_FD_192504 | JGI IMG/M metagenome (GOLD analysis project Ga0265294, IMG submission 192504) | Groundwater microbial communities from a municipal landfill in Southern Ontario, Canada - Pumphouse #3 | ecosystem: Environmental > Aquatic > Deep subsurface > Groundwater | place... | reverse complement strand
GGTTCCCTGCAGCAACAGGGAAACGATGGTGATCACAAAGACAATATTGAAGATCCACCGGGCACCTTCTATTCCTTCTGCCAGTGGCATGATGGCAAAGATGATCGGCACGGCGCCCCTGAGCCCTACCCACGAGACATAGAGCTTATCCCGGAACCCTATCTTGCGAAAAGGAATAAGGGTAAGAAAAACCGAAAGGGGACGGGCGAAAAAGGTCATAAAGAGAGCAATGAAGAGTGCCGGAAACAGTACCTTCAACAACTCGGCCGGATTCACCAGCAGTCCGAGGGTGAGGAAAAGCATGATCTGGCTCATCCAGGCAAAGCCATCCATAAACTTCATGGAGGTTCGCTTGTGTACAAACCGGGAGTTTCCGATCACCAGGCCGGCAATATAGATGGCCAGGTAGCCGTTTCCCTTGACAAAGTATGTGGCGGCGAAAATAAAGATACCCAGTACCAGCAACAGAACCGGATAGAGGGAAGCGTTGTCCATGCGGATACCGTTGATCAGCCGCACGGCAAGACGTCCCATGAAATAGCCGATCAGCGCACCGACAACCAGCTGTAGCAGGATGTTGCCGATCACCAGGAAGAGGTTGGGGTCTTTGCCCGACTGGATGATCCCCATAAAGAGGACCGTAAGCATGTAGGCCATCGGATCATTGCTACCGCTCTCCAACTCCAGCAGAGGACGGAGATTATGCTTCAGCACCAACCCCTTAGAGCGGAGGATCCCGAATACCGATGCCGAGTCGGTAGAAGAGACGGTGGATGCCAGCAGCAGTGCCGTCAGCAGGCCGACACCCAGTGCGGGGAACATCTTTCCCGAGAGCCACCAGGTAAACAGGGCGGTAATGATCGCCGTAAGGAACACCCCCAGGGTAGCCAGCACCACCCCCGGTACGATCACCGGCCGGATATCGGAAAAACGGGTATCAAGCCCCCCCGAGAAGAGAATGATACAGAGACAGAGGGTGCCGATGGTGTGAGCGGTCTGCACATTCTCGAACATCAGTCCGAAGCCGTCGGAGCCGAAGAGCATCCCCACCAGCAGGAACAGCAACAGCACCGGCACGCCGAAACGGTGACCCGCCTTGCCCACCAGCATGCTGATAAAGAACAATACCGACCCTGTAAGTAATAATAGCTCCGTACCGATGATCATGATCTGTTGATTGATTGTGTGAAAGAGACCGATTGCTCCGTCACGGTGAGTTGCGCCCGCACCCCCATCACCAGGGGATAGTTCTCCCTGACATGTCCCACAGGAAAACCGAAACAAAGAGGGAACTCATACGCTTCCACCACAGCTCGTATCGACTGAAGAAGAGGGGCATCCATCTGCTCATCCTCCTCATATTCGGTGAATCGGCCGACGATCATGCCGCCGATCCGGTCAAAGATACCGGCAAGTCGGAGCTGGTGAATCATCCGGTCCACCTTATAAGGAGTCTCCCCGATATCTTCCAGAAAGAAAATGCCACCTTGGGGGATTTGGACAAATTGTGTGCCGAGCAAAGAGGTGAACACCGACAGGTTGCCGCCGAAAAGCCTTCCGGTGGCTGTGCCGGTACGATTCATTAATCCGTGCTCTCTCACGGGAAGCTGATACGCCACCGGTTTGCCGGTCAACACATCGTGAGTGAACTGCACGGCTCTGTCGCCGGCACCCTCCTCAGCCAGATGCTTCGCCATCGGTCCGTGCAGGGAGGCGATCCCGTGCAGCTGCAGGGCGGCATGGAGAGCGGTGATATCGCTGTAGCCGACCACCCATTTCGGGTACGCCCTGATCGCGGTGAAGTCGAGAGAGGGAAGCAAGTGCACCACTCCGTAACCTCCACGGGCGCAAAAGACCAACCGCACGGCAGGGTCATCGAACGCCAGCTGCAGGTCAGCCCGTCTCTCCTCCACCCTGCCACTGAAACGGCCCTTTGCGCTGAGCGCATGTGATGCAATCTCCGGTTCTAATCCCCACTCTCTCAGCACTGCAACCGCACCATGCACGGTTTCCGCATCGATCCTGCCCGCGGGGGAGAGGATCACGGCCCTGTCGTGGGGCCTCAGGCCGGGAGGTTGTTTCATCACGTCAGGCTGTTACTTACGCATCGATGTTGGCATAGGTGGCATTCTCCTCGATAAACTCACGTCTCGGGGCCACTTCTTCGCCCATCAGCATCGTGAAGATGATATCCGCGTCGGCGGCATTCTCAATGGTCACCTGTTTCAACAATCGGTTCTCGGGTTCCATCGTGGTATGCCACAGCTGCTCGGCGTTCATCTCCCCGAGACCTTTGTAGCGCTGGGTATGGATGGCGTTCTCGTTGCCGTCGCCATACTGGTCAATGAAATTCCTCCGCTGCTGTTCGTTGTAGCAATACTCTTCCACCTTTCCCTTCTTACAGAGATAAAGCGGCGGTGTGGCAATATAGACATACCCCTTCTCAATGAGTACGCGCATATAACGGAAGAAAAAGGTAAGGATCAGCGTATCGATGTGGCTGCCGTCCACATCGGCATCCGTCATCAGGATGATCTTATGATAACGGAGCTTCGCAATGTTGAGCTCCTTGGTGTCCTCGTCCGTACCGATGGTGACCCCCAGCGCCGTGTAGATATTCTTGATCTCCTCGCTCTCCAGCACCTTGTGCGGCATGGCTTTCTCCACATTGAGGATCTTACCGCGCAGTGGCAGGATCGCCTGAAAGATGCGGTTGCGTCCCTGCTTGGCTGTGCCCCCGGCAGAGTCACCCTCCACCAGGAAGATCTCACTCACCTCGGGATCCTTACTGGAACAGTCGGCCAGCTTACCCGGCAACCCGGCACCCGAGAGGGGTGACTTGCGCTGCACCATCTCCCGCGCCTTGCGGGCCGCCTGACGAGCTGTGGCTGCCAGGATCACCTTCTCCACGATCAGCTTTGCTTCTCTCGGATGCTCCTCGAGGTAATATTTCAGTGCCTCACCGATAGCCTGATCCACGGCACCGATCACCTCGCTGTTGCCCAGTTTGGTTTTGGTCTGTCCCTCGAACTGCGGCTCCGCCACCTTCACTGAGAGCACGGCGGTGAGCCCCTCACGGAAGTCGTCGCCACTGATCTCCACCTTCACCTTCTCCAGCATCTTGGAGTCTTCGGCATATTTCTTCAGGGTACGCGAGAGCCCCCTGCGAAAGCCGGTGAGGTGCGTTCCACCCTCAATGGTGTTGATGTTGTTCACATAAGAGAAGATGTTCTCGTTGTAAGTATCATTATAGGTCATCGCAATCTCAATCGGGACGCCGTTCTTCTCGGTGATGATATGGATCGGGTCCTGGATGAGCGAATCTTTGTTTTTGTCGATGTAAATCACAAACTCCTCCAATCCCGTTTCCGAGAAGAACCGTTCGGTCCGGAACGATCCATCCTCACGGGGGTTGCGCTTGTCGGTGAGCGTGAGGGTCAGTCCCGCATTCAGGAAAGCCAACTCCCGCAGGCGGGTGGCCAGCGTGTCGTACCGGTATTCCAGGACGGTAAAAATCGTGTCATCCGGTTTGAACGTAACAATGGTCCCCGTCTCGTTGGTCTCTCCCTCGATCTGCACGTCGGAATAGGGCTTGCCCTTTGAATATTCCTGGACATAGATCTTGCCGTTGCGATATATCTCCGCCTTGAGGTAAATAGAAAGCGCATTCACGCACGATACGCCCACCCCGTGCAGACCACCCGACACCTTATAGGTGCCCTTGTCGAACTTGCCACCGGCATGGAGCACCGTCAGCACCACCTCGAGTGCCGACTTCTTCTCCTTCGCGTGAAAGTCGACCGGGATACCGCGTCCATTATCCTTCACCGTAATGGAATTATCTTCGTTGATGATTACATTGATCTCAGTGCAATATCCGGCAAGCGCTTCGTCAATCGAGTTGTCCACCACCTCATAAACCAGATGGTGCAATCCTTTCTCGCTCACATCACCGATATACATGGCCGGGCGCTTGCGTACCGCTTCAAGACCTTCCAATACCTGGATATTTTGTGCGGAATAATTACCGCTAGCCGATTTCTTCTCTTCTTCTGACATGTTTTTTCTTAATTATAACTCTATATGTATGAACGCCTTACGCCGGATGGCATGACTTTTCTAAAGCCGAACAAATATACGAAAAAAACGCCTCTTCTCCAACCCTTTTTGTTTTTTTTAGGGGCAGACCTTTCCCGATGGATACAAAAAAAACGGACACCGGGTCCGCTTACTGATTCAACTGCATGAAGGCGACGCTTTTAGATCGCAAGATTGATGGCGGCCCGGGTCATGCACCCCTTTGCCTGATTCCATACACAAAAAAGCCGAACAATCCTGCCCGGCTGTTTTTATTTTTGCATTCCGCAGTAATCAGCTTAAGCTGTTCACATGCGAGGCCAGCTTTGACTTCAGGTTGTTGGCCTTATTCTGGTGAATGACATTCTTCTTCGCCAACTTATCCAACATGGAACAAACCTCGGGATACATCTTCTGTGCTTCCTCTTTTGAGGTCAGGGCACGAAATTTGCGCACTTTGCTCCGGGTGGTACGGGAAGCATACCGGTTGGTTAATCGACGTACTTTGGTCTGCCTGATTCTTTTGTCTGATGATTTGTGATTTGCCATTTGATTGACGCGTATGTTTAATTCTTTATTATGAGTAGCCCATAGGGGAATCGAACCCCTCTTTCCAGAATGAAAATCTGATGTCCTAGCCGATAGACGAATGGGCCATTTTGCGGGCGTGAACCCTGGCTCAACGGCTTGCCGTTTTAAATGCGGGTGCAAATATAGAGCCTTTTTCCGAAAGCACAAAACATTTCTGTGATTTTTCAGAAAAATCTTCTCCCTTCTCACAGCTTCCTCTTCTATATCAGAGAAAAGATAATTTTGTGACATGAAAATTGGTTTGCTCATTTTTTTTTGCTATTTTTGCACCCCGTAAATTCAAAACGCAATACATCAATAATAATATAATATGAAACGTACATTCCAGCCCTCGAACAGAAAGAAAAAGAACAAACACGGGTTCCGCAGCCGTATGGCTTCCAAGAACGGGAGAAAAGTGCTTGCATCCCGTCGCGCCAAAGGCAGAACAAGGTTATCCGTATCGGACGAAAATTGAGAACGATCTATCCCATCAAGCAGGAATACGTCTGGCAGCGTATTCCTGCTTTTTTGTGTCCGCCCCTCTCTTTTTCCACCCTATACCCACTCTCTGTCTTTTTTTTTCGTACTTTTGCATACGATTTGGCTTATACAGCTATTTGATCGATCGTTATGAGTAAAAAACAAAACGTGAAAACCTTTTTTGGGAACAACATCATCAGGAATCTGCTGATGATCATCGCCACCGGCATGCTGCTGGCGCTCCTCGCCACACTGTTCCTCAACCTCTACACCAGACACGGACAGAATATGGGGATCCCCTCCCTCGAAGGGCTCCAGGCAAAAGAGGCCAACGCCATCCTGCATGCAAAGGGATTGCATGCAGAGATTGTGGACTCCATTTATTCCCTCGACGGGGTACCCGGAGCCATCATCGATCAGATCCCTAAGGCGGGAAACAAAGTGAAGAAAGGACGCGCCATCTATATTACCATTTACTCCCGGAATCCCCAATTGGTGGCTGTACCCGGGTTGGAGGATTATTCCACCCGTCAGGCCACGGCACTCCTCACCTCAATGGGATTCAACCAGATCTCCATTGAAGAGATCCCGTCGGAATATGCCGGACTGGTGGTGGCAGTGAAATACCGTGGCAGGACATTGGCAGCGGAAGAAAAAATACCGGCAGCCTCCCCCCTGACACTGGTGGTCACAAGGAGCACCGCTAACGACTCCCTGCAGTTGAACGATGAATATGCTCTTCCGTCGGATCCGTCGGACCATGGAGAAACGAACCGTTCGGGTAAGGGAACCATTGATGATACATTTTTTTAACGGGGTGACTTGTGACGGACAATCTATTGGATGATACCGATCTTCTTCCGGAGGAAGAGGCGTTTCCCGATTACAACGGGGAGGAGAATCAGCGATATGTGCATTATCGGTTTGTCGCGGACAAGGGACAGAACCTGCTACGGATCGACAAGTTTTTGTCGGTACGGATTGAGGGGATCTCCCGCAATCGCGTCCAGCAGGCGGCGGACGCCCACTGCATCCTGGTGAACGACCAGCCGGTGAAAGCCAGCTACAAGGTGAAGCCGCTCGATGTGATCACCATTGTGATGGACCGTCCCAGGCATGAGCTGGAGATCATCCCCGAAGATATCCCGCTGAACATTGTGTATGAAGATGAGACCCTGATGGTGATCAACAAGCCTGCGGGCATGGTGGTCCACCCCGGCCACGGGAACTACACCGGCACGCTGGTCAACGCAGTAGCCTACTACTTGCACAAGGAGGATATCACAGAGCCGGATGATCCCCGTCTGGGGTTAGTGCACCGCATCGATAAAGATACCTCGGGGCTGCTGTTGGTGGCCAAGACACCCGAAGCCAAGACGCACCTCTCGGCCCAGTTCTTCCACAAACAGACCAAACGCCTCTATGTGGCACTGGTCTGGGGCGACCTGGCAGAGGATAGCGGCACCATCGAAGGGAATATCGGGCGCGACCCGAAAGACCGGATGTTGATGCGCGTCTTTCCCGACGGCGATCAGGGCAAACCGGCAGTGACCCACTACACCGTGCTGGAGCGGTTCGGATATGTCACGCTGGTGGAATGCCGGTTAGAGACAGGCCGCACCCACCAGATCCGCGTACACATGAAACAGATAGGACACCCGCTCTTCAACGATGCACGATATGGCGGAAACGAGGTACTGAGAGGCACCCACTTTGCGAAATACAAACAATTTATCTATAATTGCTTTACTCTGTGTCCGCGTCAGTGCCTGCATGCCCGCACGCTGGGGTTTATCCACCCCCTGACCGGGAAAGAGATCAACCTGGAGAGTGAGATACCGGATGACATGCAGCAGGTGATTGACCGCTGGCGCAGTTACACGGCATCGAGAGAAATATATAAAGGATTCACAGATCAGTCCAACAAATGATGAAACGAAACATTGCCATTGTCTGGGGAGGATACTCCTCCGAAAAAGTGGTTTCCGAGAAGAGTGCCGCCGGCATCTGCTCGTGCATGAACAAAGAACGGTACAATGTCTGGAAGGTGAGAGTCGACCGTGATGTGTGGGTCGCCGACGATCACGGAACCTTCGTCCCGATCAACAGGAACGATTTCAGTATCCTGACAGACGAAGGCCACATCCGGTTCGACTATGCCTACATCACCATCCACGGCACGCCCGGGGAGGACGGCACCCTGCAAGGTTATTTCGACATGCTGGCAATCCCCTACTCCGGCTGCGGCGTGCTGGCATCGGCACTCACCTTCAACAAATTCACCTGCAATCACTTTCTGAAGAACTTCAACATTGAGGTTCCCGCCTCCATCGTCCTGAGAAGGGAGGATCCTCTTTCCACAGCACAGATCATCGCGGCCTTGGGACTGCCGCTGTTTGTGAAACCCAATGTAGGCGGATCGAGCTTCGCCACCACCAAGGTGAAAAAAGCGGCACAACTGGAAACAGCGGTAGCCGAAGCATTCGGGGAAGCACCCGAGGTGATCATTGAACAGTTTGTGACAGGCAGGGAGGTGACCTGTGGCTGTTTTGCCACCCACAAGGGATTTACCATGCTGCCGCTCACCGAAGTGGTCACCTCTAACGAGTTCTTCGACTACAATGCCAAGTACAACGGTGAGGTGGAAGAGATCACACCGGCACCCCTTCCGGAGGAGATGACGCTCTCCGTACAGCAGACCACCGAACGGATCTACCACCTTTTGGGTGCTCGGGGAATCATTCGTGCCGACTACATACTAAACGGCAACAGGCCGGTGCTGCTGGAGGTGAACACCACCCCCGGCATGACCGCCACCAGCTTCATTCCACAGCAGGCTGCCGCCGCAGGCTTGTCCATGACCGACCTCTTCACCGATCTCATTGAAACTGCCTTCCGCACAGATTGAACCGCTTCATCCCCCAAAAAAACGAGAATGGAAACGACCACAACCGCCCTGTTCGACGACATCCGCCCCCTGCACGACAGCGAGGTGGCAGAGACCATTGCCGCACTGATCGACGACCCATGGTTCAGGCGTGCCGCCGAGACGTTTATCCAACCCTTCACCTGGGAGCAGTTCACTGTTGCCCTGTCGGCCTGCAAAACCAAGGAGAACTTCCAGCACTCCATCATCTACCCGGTCATGAAGCAACTGATCGGCAAGACCACGGCCGAGATGAAAGGATTCGGATGGGAGAAAATCGATCACCATGCCGGTGGCCTCTTCATCTCCAACCATCGCGACATCGTGCTCGATGCCGCCTTTCTCAACATCCTGATGTTCGACCAGGTGAGGCCCACCACGGAGATCGCCATCGGTGACAACCTGCTCATCTATCCCTGGATTGAAAAGCTGGTGCGCCTCAACAAGAGCTTCATCGTGAAACGCGGTGTCTCCGTACGTCAGATGCTGCAGGTATCAAAGCATCTCTCCGACTATATCCACGATACGGTGACCAGACGCAACCAGGCGGTATGGATCGCCCAGCGCGAAGGGAGGGCCAAGGACTCGGACGACAGGACACAGGCCAGCCTGCTGAAGATGCTCACGCTGCACAACAGCGCGCGGCCCCTGGAGACACTGAAGCAGCTACACATCACCCCGCTCGCCATCTCCTATGAGATCGATCCGTGCGACTATCTCAAAGCCAGGGAGTATCAGCTGAAACGGGATCATGCGGACTATCGGAAAACAAACGCCGATGATCTGGAGAACATGATCACCGGCATCATGGGCTACAAGGGCAGGGTTCATTTCCGGTTCGGCGACGGCATCAACCCGCAGCTGGATAATATCCCGGCCGATACTCCCAAGAATGAGCTGGTGGAAAAGGTGGCGGCCATCATCGACCAGGAGATCTACCGCCATTACAGCTTCTTCCCGTTCAACTATGTGGCATATGACATGATGACCGGTGAGCGCCGCTTTGCACAGGAATACAGCGAAGAGGACCGCGTCCGGTTCGAAGCCTATCTGCAGAAACAGATCGAAAAAATCAAAATCCCCGGTCGCGATGATGTTTTCCTCCGGAAAAAGATGGTGATGATGTACGGAAATACGGTCAAGAACAGCCTGTCGGTGCCCTAAACCGTTTTGCAATGAGAAAAGGGATGATCGTGCAGACAGCCTTAATGCTTTTCATGCTCCTCACGGGATGTGAACAGGAACCACTGCGACTCGACGATTATCTGGTCGATTTCGCCACCCGTGTCAGGGTGGCAAACAATTGCCGTTACCGGTTGGACAACAGCCGCCTGCTGATTCCTCAGGAAGATAGCAACTGCTCCGGTCCCAACGGGCAGCGGGTCGTCATCAACTATTCCTTCCTGCAGGGAGACACCATCCGCATCAACTCCGTCTTCGACATCTTCACCGGCAGCATACAGACAAAGGGATTCCCGGAACAGTATGCATCAGACCCGGTGAAGATACAAAGCGTATGGACGGGAGGCGGCTACCTGAACATGATCGTCGAAACAGAGTACCACAATCGTCCGCACAAGGTGGCCCTCTTCAGGGATCCTTCTGCGGTCACAGTCGATCTCTGGTTCAGTCACTCGCGCGACGAGGATCCTCCGGGGTATCCCGAAAAGATGTACGCTTCCTTTTCACTGGATGCACTCCGCGGTGAGGACAACAACGGGCCGATTTCCTTCAGACTGTTTATCTATACCCTGACCGGGCTTCGTGTCTTTCCCTTCACACTGCCGGAATCGGCTCCTCTTCAATAGTGAAATCGATCGGCAGCAGACACTTCACATTCACCTTCTCCCCCCCGTTTTCACCGGGTGTCCAGCGGGGCATCAGTCCCAGCACGCGGATGGCTTCATTGTCCAGCTGCGGATGCAACCCCTCCACCACCTCAATATTGGAGATAGAACCATCTTTGCCCACAATGAAAGAGCAAAGAATACGTCCCTTGACTCCCTGCTGACGTGCTTCCTTCGGATAACGGATGTTATGGGCGATGAACGCGGCCAGTTCCTCCTCGCCGTATGCATAACGGGGCATACGATCTACAATGGTCAGGATCTCACCCTCTTCGATGATTGCAGGATCGGTCTTGGCATACGCCCGGGCTGTGGCCGATTCCGAAGGGCATGTCTTAGCCGACATCCTTCGGACATGCTTATTGAGCTTGAAATACATGGGTACATAGCTCTCGGCACGCACAATCTGCCCGTGGTGACGCGCCGGACGCCAGGGAGGCATCAACTGCAGGATGCGCAATGCCTCTGCATCCAGCAGCGGATCGGCACGGTGAATGATCTGGTAGTTGGAGAGCGTCCCGTCCTTCTCCACCACAAAGGTGCAGACCACCAGTCCCTGAATATTGCGCTCCGCCGCATCGGCGGGATAGCTCAGGGTGTTCGAGATAAACCGGTGCATCTCGGACGTTCCACCGGTATACATCGGCAGAATATCGGGATGCTCAATGATCCTGTCACTATGCGAATGGGGCGGCTCCTGAGCCATAACCCCGGACTGCTCTCCTGACAGACTGCCTGCCAAAAGAGCAAGTGCCAGCAGAAGGGGAAAGGTGGGTAACTTCATCTGATCGTCTTGGTGTCTATATTATTCTTTGCGTGATAGCTGCGCAAAGGTACAAAAAACAACCCGTTTTTTCCAAACGGGACCCGACATCAAGTACAATTTCACACGATTTCACAAGTCGAAACAGAATAAACAGCCTTTAAAAAAAAAATTCGCTGAAAAAAGCGTACCTTTGCACCTTCAAAAGATTGTTTTATGCAGAATATCCGTAATATCGCCATCATCGCTCACGTAGACCATGGCAAAACTACCCTGGTGGACAAGATGCTCATGGCCGGCCACCTCTTCCGCGAGAACCAGCAACAAAATGAGTTGATTCTCGACAACAACGACCTGGAGCGTGAGCGCGGCATCACCATCCTCTCCAAGAATGTCTCCATCCGCTACGGCGACACCAAGATCAATATCATCGATACGCCGGGGCACGCCGACTTCGGAGGAGAAGTGGAACGGGTGCTCAACATGGCCGATGGCTGCCTGCTGGTAGTCGACGCTTTCGAAGGCCCCATGCCGCAGACACGGTTCGTGCTACAGAAAGCACTTGAGATCGGATTAAAGCCCATCCTGGTGATCAACAAGGTGGACAAACCCAACTGCCGCCCCGAGGAGGTGCAGGAGCAGGTGTTCGACCTGATGTGCAGCCTCGACGCCACCGATGAGCAGCTCGACTTCCCCACCATCTACGGTTCAGCCAAGCAGGGATGGATGTCGGGCGACTGGAAAAAGCCCTCCGACAATATCTTCCCGCTGCTCGATGCCATCATCCGCCATATCCCGGCCCCCCAAATGCTGGAAGGCAACCTACAGATGCTGATCACCTCACTCGACTACTCTAACTATGTGGGACGTATTGCCGTGGGGCGCGTTCACCGGGGAACGCTCTTCGCCGGCAGAGAGTATGCCCTCTGCAAGCGGGACGGCAGCATCAAAAAAATACGAATCAAAGAGGTGAATATTTTTGAAGGGTTGGGCAGGACAAAAGTAGATGCGGTGAATTCCGGCGACATCTGCGCCCTGGTCGGTATCGACGGGTTCGAGATCGGCGACAGCATCACCGACGCCGAGAAACCGGAGCCGCTCGACCCTATCGCCATTGATGAGCCCACCATGTCGATGCTCTTCACCATCAACAACTCTCCCTTCTTCGGGCAGGACGGCAAGTATGTCACCTCCCGGCATATCCATGATCGACTCATGCGGGAGCTGGACAAGAACCTGGCTCTGAGGGTCAGAGAAACGGGCAATGCCGACTCCTGGATCGTCTACGGGCGCGGAGTGCTCCACCTCTCGGTGCTGATTGAGACCATGCGCCGTGAAGGGTATGAACTGCAGGTGGGGCAGCCACGGGTGATCATCAAGCAGATCGGGGGCGAGGAGTGTGAGCCGGTGGAACAGCTGACGGTCAACCTGCCGGAAGAATCGGCCAGCAAGGTGATCGACGTGATCACCCGCCGCAAGGGGGAGATGCTCTCGATGGAGAGCAAGGGCGACCGTATGCATATGGAGTTCACCATCCCCTCGCGCGGCATCATCGGCCTGAACAACCTCGTGCTCACCCTCTCTGCCGGCGAGGCGATCATGGCCCACCGTTTCCTGGAATATCAGCCATGGAAAGGGAATATCGAGAAACGACTGAACGGATCCATCATCGCCGGCGAATCAGGCAATGCCTATGCCTATGCGCTCGACAAGCTACAGGACCGCGGCCGCTTTTTTATTGAGCCGCAGACAGATGTCTACCAGGGACAGGTAGTAGGCGAGCACACGAAGGAGGGCGACCTGGTGGTGAACGTGACCAAGTCGAAGAAGCTCACCAACGTGCGTGCCTCCGGTACCGACGACAAGGCACAGTTGGCTCCTCCCGTGGTGTTCAGCCTGGAGGAGGCACTGGAATATATCAAGGAAGATGAATATGTGGAG
>Ga0265294_10007807_pt1 | contig 12608 bp, 15 predicted proteins | sample MunlanPumphouse3_FD_192504 | JGI IMG/M metagenome (GOLD analysis project Ga0265294, IMG submission 192504) | Groundwater microbial communities from a municipal landfill in Southern Ontario, Canada - Pumphouse #3 | ecosystem: Environmental > Aquatic > Deep subsurface > Groundwater | place... | reverse complement strand
TAAACCTTTAGCAAGTACTGTTGTAGATATACTATCAGGATTTTCTAATACATCTGAGTGAGATATAGAAGAACCAACAGTAGTTACAATACCTTCGCCAACTCTGGCAATGATTGTTTCTTCTCCTGCTCCACCTACCAGTCTTTCAATATTAGCCCTTACCGTTACCCTGGCCTTTACAATTACTTCAATACCATTCTTAGCAACTGCTGATATATTAGGAGTTTCTATAACTTTAGGGTTTACACTTACTTGAACAGCTTCCAATACATTTCTGCCTGCTAAATCTATAGCTGCCGCTCTTTCAAATACCAAGGGTATATTGGCTCTTTGTGCTGCTATTAAAGCGTCTACAAGTGTATTCACATTACCGCCTGCTAAATAATGAGCTTCTAATTCGTCAATGTTTAAATCAAGACCTCCCTTTGTTGCTTTAATCATTGGGTTTACTATCCTACTTGGAACCACCCTTCTAAGCCTCATCCCAATAAGAGTAGAAATCTTGACTCTAACTCCTGAGAAAAATGCTGTAATCCATAAACCAACGGGTACAAATGTAAAAAATAAAATTAGCAGTATAATTATGAAAATTGCTAATCCTCCTGTTAATAATAGTTCTGGCATATTAAATCCTCCTTACAAATATTTTTGATCCTTCAACTTTTACTACCTTTATCTTATCATTTCTAACTATAAAACCACCATCTGACAGTGCGTCGTATTTGTTACTTCCTATTTCAATAAAGCCAATAGGTCTAAGGTCAGATAAGGCAGTGCCTTCTTCACCTAATAAGTGTTCCATATCTTCAGATGGAATATATCCCTTATCCTTAAGCAGTTTATTGCTTAAGATTATATTGTTAAAAATTTTACTCCGATAACCTAATTTTACTAATATTATTACCACAATTGTCGTCAATATTATTGCTATACTTAGTGATAATACAGCTACACGCAAATTAGCCATTGCCATTATTATTCCTATGATGATGAAAATTATCCCAGAAATACCAGGCAGACCGAATCCAGGTACCATGCCCTCAATGACTATTAGAATTAACCCTATTACAAAAAACGTTAGCGATATCCAATTAGAATTACCAGCTAAAATATTGCCTCCAAAATATAAACCAAAGGCAATTATGCTTGCTATACCTCCCACACCAAAACCAGGAGTAAATACCTCCACTGCAATTCCAATAAGTCCTATTGCTAATAATAAAGTGCTTAAAGTAGAACTCGAAATAGCTTTTGCAAACTGAACTTGTAATCCCTCTTCTACTTTAACAATTTCGCTTCCTTTAATGTTAAAATTATCCAGTATACTTTGGTAATCATTCGCTATTAAATCGGCTATACCATATTCTAATGCTTCATTGCTGGTTAAATTAATCAATTTACCTATTTCATTAATACCTTCTATTTCAATGTCCTTATCTGCCATGGCTTCAATTATGTCGGAATTTCTACCTCTATACTGGGCAGTATCTCTTAATATGGCTCTCCACATAGACAATGCTTTTTCAGTGTTTGGAATAGTTTCTGCAGATCCAATAGTAGCATTTTTTGCCATAACAACTCTTTCGCTTGCTATAGTAATAAGTACCCCCGCAGATTGAGCATTGTTATTAACAAATGATATAGTTGGTATATCTGTACTTATTATGGAATCTTTTATCTGTTGGGCCTGGTCAATTAATCCACCATAGGTATCTATTTCAAAAATTATAGCTTTTGCCCCTTCATGCTCTAATTCTTCAATTGTATTTTTTACAAAATAATTAGTTGCTCTATTTATTTCGCCTTTAATTGGAACTACATATACTTTATCACCTGTATTAACTTCTGATCCAAGTGCTATTGAACTAAGCATTAACAAAACTATCAAAACAATTCCAATTTTTCTTAATTTCATCTACGACCACCTCCTTAATATATTATAAGTCGTCATTTACTATATACCCATATTTCTACTTTCTAAAATAACATTATTTTCTTTTTTCTATTATAATTTCAGAGTTCATATTCACACTCCTTACACACCTTTCTTTTATTATACATGTTTCAATTAAACATTTCCATTATATTACTTTTTCGTAAGACTTCTCTTCTTCCTCAAGCTTTAACGTCTATTTTTTCAGCCAACACCCTCAATCTTTAATTCTTGACATCAATACCACGCACTCCACATGCCTTGAAGCGGTCTCGATACAGCTACATAAGTAAAACTTTCCACCGCTTATATCAGCACAAGCGGCTCCAAAAGACAGAATTGATGTCATGGAAAGCGTCCGTTTGATTAAACATATCGACCGTCTTATAGTGTTTGTGGAAACATGTAGATGAACAAATCACCAGTACCTACGTTCCTTTTCATTAATTATATAGGAGATCAATTGCTCGCGCAGTTCCTGTTTGGTCAAGGAATTTACATGCTTTTCTATTTCATTATATTCTTCCTTCCGATGCTGCTCTTCTTCTTTTTCATATTCTTCTGCTTCTTTAATTACCCGATTTGCTTCTTCAGGATAAACATTAAAATATGTTGCAACCATATGTTTGCAAATAACTCGTCTACCATCTGCAAATGGACAGGTACACTTTGACTTTCTCGGATGTTCAATATCTATTAACACATGATACAGCTTATCATTGCTGCCCAGCACTTCACTTTCAAATATGTTTTCATCTACCTGCTTTATAGACAAAATTCTCTTTTCCTCGTAATAATCCATTCCCCGCCACAGAGAATTCCTACTCGTCAAATTAATTAAACTCATAATGATCTCCCTTAAAACTGAAATTTGTCTTTTAAAACGCATCCTCAGACAGTATCTCAATCATATCTCTTAAATATTCAATCCATCAACCCACATTGTCAGTTCTTCACGGCTGACGTTCTGCTTGAACACCTTCCCGTCAAGCAGCTTTGCTCCTTTGCAGCTTGGCATTAACTTTTCGTTGGTCTTGCCCATACCACTCGAACCGGAAGTGGCGAAAGGAATAATGGTCTTGCCTGTCATGTCATAGCTCTCAAGAAAGGTATTAATAATCGTCGGGGCAACATACCACCAGATGGGAAAACCGACAAACACGGTATCATAGTCATCCATATTGTCACACTTACCCGCAATAGCAGGACGGAATGCAGGATCATTCATCTCAATGCTGCTGCGGGATTTCTTGTTTGTCCAGTCAAGGTCTGCCTGAATATAGGCAACCTCCGGTTTGATTTCATAAAGGTCTGCGCTGATAACCTCAGATAAAGTTTCTGCTACTTTCGCGGTCACTCCGCTTGCAGAAAAATATGAAACTAATTTTTTATTCATTGTCAGTTCCTCCTATCATACACATAGTTTAAACTCCAGATTTTAAAAAAGTTGTTTCATTTCTAATTTCACAAATTTTCATGATTATTTTACAGTATGTATTGAACATATGTTCTAACCGCATCATATCATATTGTATACAATTAATCAATAGTTAATATACTGATTTCTATGAGAATGAGTAATATTTAACCAAATATGCAATTGAATGTTTCATTTTATTCTAAAAGAACTAAAAAGCATGGTAATTCATTTTTTCATGAATTTCAAGCTTTTAATGTTCTATTGAAAGTAAATGCTAAAAATTTTAAATTAACGCATATCATTGAAAACTTCTGTATGAATATTAAAAATAGTTTATAACAAAAGGGCAGAAGTAGTTTCCAATGTTAAAAAATATTTTTTGCCCCGAATTTATCCAGATCACATACCCTGAATTCTATACCCGTTGGAATTACTAACAGAAACCTTTATCTTATTCACATTGTAATTTTGAAATCATAAAATATAATAGATTATATATAGAAGGAGTTTCTATGATTTTTTATGATAATATTAGTGCTTCTAATCAACCGCAAAGAAGGACTGAGGTTGTAACAATTGGAAGGTTAGCCCCTGATTTTATAGCCCCGTCTACTCAGGGCTACGTCAAATTGTCTGATTACAGAGGAAAATGGGTTGTATTAGCCTCCTATCCATTTCCGTTTGATGGTGTGTCCACTACAGAAATAATTAATGGTGCACAAAACTACTCAGAGGTATTAAAAAGAAATGGATACTTAATCGGTTTAACTACTGGTAATCTTAGTTCGAATTTAGCTTGGGTAAAAGATATATATGAAAAAATAGGAATAATAATACCTTTTCCAATAATTGCTGATCATGATTTAGTTGTATCAGAATTGTATGGCATGTTAAATCCTGATAGAATGTATGAGGAAACTGTGAGAGATCTTTTTATTATAGATCCAGCAGGTAAAATAGCTGCAATCATAACATACCCAGCGTCTACAGGCAGAAACAGTGAGGAGATAATAAGGGTGCTAGACTCTCTTCAAATATATGAACAATATAAGTTAAAAACCCCTGCAAACTGGAAACAGGGAGAACCTGTTGTATTAGATAATGTAAGATCAAATGAAGAATTAATAAACAGGATGAATAACAAAGAAGCATTAGGTTACTATTGTCCTTTTTGGTATTTATGTTTTACTAACATACCAGCAGAAAATACAGAAGAAGCTTCTCCAACACAGTGAAACTATGCAAATACATGATATTAAAACAAAATTAAAAAGTTACGCCAACGTTTACATACAGTCTGGAACCAATCGCGGAACCGAGCAAAATTAAAATTCTGACACCTTCGACCAAATGACCACTCACCAATCACTACGTGATAAATCCAAGTCAGAGGCAATGGTTTTTACTGCCGGCCAACAGTCCTGCCCTTTGCCAGCACCATTACGTCCAATAAATCAATCATTTAATCCACTTCCTCATCAGGCTTTTCTATTTTCTCGCCAAATGCCATTTGTGTAAGCTTGTCGAACATTCCTTTTGGAGGGATCGCAATACCCTGTGCTTCAACCGAAGTCGCCAAAATCCCTATTAGTAATGGAATAGACAGATTGTCAATATGAATAGTGTAATGGGAAGATGCAAATGGAGATAATTGCATTAAAGACCAATCAATTATTCCACCTTCCCACGCAATTTCTAATAAACTACAGAATCCCCATATGCCCCAACAAATGTCTGTTAGTTTTGGAAAAAAACCATAAAATATACTAAATGCTCCGATTAAAATCCATACTGCAGGAATCTTAGAAATACCCATAATAACAACTTGCCAAAACTCGGTTCCAAAATTATTTGTTACCACACTAAAGACAATCCCCCCAATTAATCCAATTGCAATTAGTATAATTGCTGAACCAAAGAGAGCAACAAGGATAAAACTGAACATATAGGATTTTCTATTTATTTTCTTATCTAATATAATTTCATTACGACCATCAATTTCTTCTTTTTTTAGATTATTCATTGCTATTAAGGAGTATAGGCCAACAAATATGGACAAGATATAAAACACAATATTAAGAAAAAGTAAATCCATTGTCATTCCTTCCATCCAATTTTCTCCTGCAATTTCTGCAAATGCAGAACTAATGCTACCTGACATACTAGGAGAAATTGAAGCAAAGGATCCAATTACAAGAATAAAAGCAACTAACCAACCCATAAACATTCCCCTATGAGTTTGCCATGCTAATGCAAGAGAGCTATTAAAAGTTGGCTTTGCTTCTGCCGGACCAGTTTGATCCATAAAAATTGCTCCCCCTATATCTCTTTTTGTAGATAGGAAATAAGCAAGATAAACTGGAATTATTGAAATTACTAAGCAGTAAACTACCCCTAAAATATTTCCACCTGAAAATGGAGTAGTAATTCTAGTCCAAGCAATAGGAGAAAGTAATTTTAGAAAGGTATCTCCTCCCCCTATATTATTTAATATATTTATTAATAAACCTAACCCCAGAAATACAATTCCAATATTTCTTGCGTCTGAACTACTGCTTTTTAGTTGGCATGCAATTAATCCGACTCCTCCATAAAATATTCCTGTGAAAAATAAAGTGACTCCAAAGGCTAATACTCCTTTTACGTCACCACCAATCAACTTCATTGGTATAGTCATCAATATACTAGATAGCAATGTTGATAAGATTACAAGAAACATCACAGCAGTTATATTAGCATATCGTCCTACGCTAAATGAACGGATAAGTTCGGTCCTTCCATTTTCTTCGTCTGTTCTGGTATGCTTAATTACAGTAAATATTGCTCCAATTCCAAGAAATAGAGTAATAGGTGACGCTGCTCGCCATAAAGTTGAACCTACAAGATCCAAGGACATAATGGGGCCATGAACTGCAGATATTAAAGCATCCTCATTAAACTCATTAAGGAAAGAAACTATGTCTTTTCCATCGCTTAAAGAAATAATAGTGATGATATGAAAGATTAATATTAATACCGGTAGTAATATCCAGATAAATAGTCTAAATCTGTCCCTCCTAAGATATAAATATAATAATTCTTTGGTGCCGACAAAATATTCTTTTTTCATATTATTTTACTCCTTTACTTCATAGTGTCGCATGAATAAATCTTCTAAACTAGGTGGTTCAGCAGTGAAAGAAGACACATTTATGCGTGATAATGTGGAAATTATGGAGTTAATTGCATCTGCATCCGCTGAAAAACTATATTGATTTTTGTTATGAACAATATCATGAACACCAGGTATATTTTTTAAATCTTCTAGGGTATCATTTGTAGTCACATTTACTGTAGTTCTGGTTAGATGTTTCATTTGATCTAATGATCCTGTTTCCACTATTTTCCCATTGTTAATAATACTAACGCGATCACAAAGTGATTCTACTTCTGAAAGAATATGGCTTGATAGAAGTATTGTTTTTCCTTTTTCTTTCAACTTTCCAACACATTCTTGGAATATCACTTCCATTAAAGGATCCAAACCAGAAGTAGGTTCATCAAATAAGTAAAGCTCAGCATTACAAGAAAAGGCGGCTATTAAGGCTACTTTTTGCCTGTTCCCTTTTGAATAGGTCGCGGATTTTTTCGTAGGGTCAAGTTGAAAATTATCAATCAACTCCTCCTTTTTATTTAAATCAAGTCCTCCATGCAAACGACCTAAAAAGTCAATAATTTCTCCCCCTGTTAAATCTGGCCATAAACTAACATCACCAGGAACATAAACTAATTTTGAATGAAGATTGACAGCATCCTCCCATGGATCTTCGTTCATTAAATAAATACTTCCAGAACTTTTTCTCAATAAACCTAATAAAATTCGAATGGTTGTTGACTTTCCAGCACCATTGGGTCCTATAAACCCATGAACCTCCCCCTCTTTAACAGTTAAATTTACACCTTTTAATGCTTGAAAACTTCCAAAATTTTTTGTAAGATTACCAATCTCAATTATATCCATTTGACTATCTCCTATTTATATGTTTTGTAGTGATATCATCTATTTACTCTATATTAATATATATCAAGCTATATTGTCAAGGTATTTTGTAGTTTTTAATTGACTTACTCTAAAACTATAGATATAATATAGTAAATGGAGGAGATTTTTATGAACGGATATGAGAGAAGAACAAAGAATAAGCAAGATAAAATTAAAGGTGCTGCTTTAGAGTTATTTAATGAATTTGGGATAGATAAGACTAGTATTAATGAAATAGCAAAGAAAGCTCGTGTTTCTCCAGCTAGTATATATAATTATTTTAAAACAAAAGATGGATTAGTAATTGAGGTGGCAAAAGATATAATCAAATCTACTATTGAAGAAAAGGAATCCCTCTGGAATAGTGACCTCCCATTTAATGTATTGTTAGAACAGGCAATAAAAAATCAAAATGTATTTATTAACCCAACCAACTTAGAATTTTTAAAAAAATTTATTGAGGAAAGTGACGATGTTAAAAAAGTAGCAGATGATGTTTTTAATAAACGTTATCGTGATATATTGGAAATATTTATAGAAAAAGGTACAAGAGAAGGATTTATCAAACGGAATATTTCTACAAAAGCTATGATGTATTATCTAAGAATGTATCAGGAATTGGTCCAAGATCCTGAAGTAATTAATTCTGAAAACCAAGAATTGATTGGAGAATTATATGATTTAATGCTATATGGTTTAGTGGGGATACCTATAGAAAATAATTAAATATGAAGTCAATCATTATTTCATCTACAGTCTTTTGTTGTCAATCTATTCATAATATCGCACCTCTTTCTTTATTTCGAAATTATACTTGAACAAAATTTCACCCCAAAAGTTAAATTTATTTTCTAACTTTTGGGGTGAATTTCAAGATTTAAATGTCTTCTATGATTAATCCCTTTCTTGTTTGATATTAGTGATGTAAAGTATAAAAACTAAATCCACATATTAATATTCCTTATTCAAAAAAATCTTTACTATAAACCACAGTTCCTGTAACACGCTCAAGACTACCATCTTCCAGTTCCAAAGCCATGAACGATTCATTGGGTACATCAAATGGTTAATTGCTATATGCCTTAGGCACGCAAACCATCATCAAGTTTCTTAAACAAAATATCTAGTCGTGTTCACCCCACGCTCCAGGAGGTACAACAATATTGTTTCTATTCTCATCATCCAACTCTGTAACAATTTGATTAATCGCTGTCAGGTCAAATGAGTCTGAATTGTAATAGATTCCGATATAAATGCCTGCTCAAACCTGACGCCTAGCACATCAGCGATGGCTTTCAACTCATCCAAGGTTACCGTTTCCCGTTTTAATTTCTTATTGAAATTCTGTGGAGTCTGACCAATACGTCTAGCAAGTTCCGAAACGCTTATATTCATTTGCTCACACAGTTCTATCTAATTAACTATAAATAATTCATGTTTCAATACTCTACTCTTCCATACCATATAATATAATTTATCTATCAATTTATCAACTCAAATTTCCACTTTTTCTCTGTCATCACTCAAATTACCCTATGTATGCATCGTGTTTTTCTTTTTACGTAAACGCCAAACTATAAAGATAACAACTGCCAGAACTATTAAAATAAATGGCGAAAACATCATAAGTGTCATAGGTAGATAAGGGCTTCTTAAAGTGCTGAGAATATTTTGATACCAGTTTTCATCAATAACAATCTCCAAATTTTCTTCGGGAAGTGTATCTGAAACATACTGATATATGCGAGTGTCAATTTTTTTAAACTCCAAATTACTGCTTGATATAACCGGCATATCCTTGTCAAGGTTTAAGTTAATCGTTATGCCTCCAAAATCTTTCCACATAGCGGCAGGCGCAAGATAGTATTCAATCTCACCTCTTTTGACATTGAAATCATAATTAGGATATCCACCAAGTCTGTAACGATAAGAAACTACTACATCATATTCCTCATTTGGTGCGAAATCCATTTCAAAAGTTATGGTATCAACTGTCTGCTCCTCGTTGTGACTTGCTATCTGGTCATCTGTAAGCACATACTGCCAATCATCTGTTTTTATTTTTATATCGTAATATAAAACATAACTTTCTACTGCGAAAGATGTGTCTTTGTCATTGACTATTACCTTTACACCGCTATTTTCAATGTTTGGAGAAAGAAACATAGATTGTGTGGAGATGCTTTCATCAGTAGTATTCTTCATTTTATAAGTCGCAACAATATTCGCTTCCGGACCGTCAACTGTAATATCTAATACCTCTGATAATACTGAAATTGTATCGTTTTTCTCAAATGTTATTGATGAACCAATATCCGCATTTTCGGGGGCTGCCATATTTGCATAAGCAGCTTGAGGAATAGACAATGCGAAAACTAAAACAAATGCAAAGATTAAGCTAGCTTTTTTCATAACACAAATCCTCCCATTCTGTTTCTCACACAACGCTCTTATCATATCTGATGTTGTCATGATTTACCTCCACTAATACAGATTTTATTATAAGCCTTTTGGTCTTATATTCTCCATTCTCATCGTTAGGATTGCCCTTGCCACGAACCGCAATATAGTTCATAGGCGGCACTGTCACAATGCCCGGTTTTTTTGGCGGCAGGTAAAATTCTTTATATTCTTTTTTAAAATCAAATGCCATAACACTACCCTCGTTTCTTTCGTTTCTTTCTTTTAGGTTCTGGAAGTTCCTCATACATTGTTTCAAATAAGCTTGTTAAAAAATTCCTGTCATCGATATCCTCAATCAAAACCATATCCTTTGCTCCTTCATATGGCGGCTCTAATGGTGCATCGGGCAGCATCCGCTTTACGCTATCTAATATCTGACAACCTTGACAGCTGATCCAGTACAAAATCAAAATACTCTTTTTTCGTCGCCATTGTCTATTCCCCAGTAAATGAACCGATCTCAATCAGATTTCCTTCCGGGTCAGCAATATAACAGGTACGTTGACCCCATTCTTCTGTTGTGGGTGGCATCACCGCCTGTGCACCTAATTGCACTACTGTTTCAAATGCCTTGTCCACCTCTGCATAATTAGAAACAGACAGTGCAATTTCATAATGACCGTTGATTCCTTTAGCATAGGAAAAGCTTCTGCCTGTCATTTTCTCAAAATCTGATTTTCTATAGAGCAGAAAAAGCGTTCCATCCTTTTCCAAAAATACATTCGATGTGTTTTCATCTTCCTTGATTTCAAACCCAAGTACATCACGATAAAATCGCACCATTGTCGGCATATCATCTACCATTACTCCAAATCCGTCTAATCTCATTTTTCATTCCCCCTTATTTGTTCCATGATTCCAATAAATTTTTTCTCATTTGCTATTTCATTTGTAATATAGATTCCATTGTAAAACAGTGCAAAATTTGTCCATGCAAACGGCACGTTCTGTGCTTTTTCTCTGCTATCTATTTTAATTGTTGTGAGTGTTATGCCGTTTTCCACTGCGTACTGCTCCAGTATCGGCACATACTTTGCAGTAAATGGACAACCATTCGTATAATATAAGGAAAATCCCTTAATATCATTTTGGAGTGCTTTTGCACATGCTTTCCACTTAGGTGGCTGTGCCTGTGATGAAAAAGGCAGATACAACAATTCATAAAACGGCTCCGCAGTATCTGCAAGCTTAAAACCTTTATATACAAGATATTTTGGATCTGATAGAAATGGTTTCTTCTTAGCTGAAGAAATCACGGTAATTCCCGCTTTCCCTTTCTGTTTCGCATCATCAATACACCTCGTAAGCAGGTCATTCGCATATCCATGCCCTTTACACGAACCGGATATCCAGAAACAGTTGATGTGCATATAGTTATCTGCCTCTATGGGAATCCATGCGTTTTCGGCAGGGATATACTCAATAAAGCATTTTCCTCGAATATCTGCTTTCAGAAACACGAGTCCCTCTTTCATTCGGTCTCGCAGCCATTCCTTTTTTGAAATTACCTGTGGGTCTTTATTGTTTGATATTGCACAGCAAATATGTTCTTTTTCAATATTGTCCGCTGTCAGCTGAATATACTCCATTATGAATACCTCTCTTTCATTTTTTCTATAATTTGCTGTATTTCATTTTTGATTTCTTTAGGTTCCAGCAGCTGAACCTGCTCTCGAAAGGTCAAAATCCATGTGATAAGATTTTCCTTGTCTGTATAATCTGCATGGAAAAGTAAAGACCCATCTTTCTGTTCTTCAAAGCAATGTGGACCAAATTCTTCAACCAAGCGCCATTTGCATCCCGCATCAAACAACGCTTTTACAGGAATTTCACCTGGAAATATATATTCATTCGTTAAATCCGGCAAAGGAACCAATATCTTCACAAATGCCGTTTCTGACAATCTGAGGTTGTCTAACCGGTTCAGTTTAAACATTCGGAAATCTTCTCTTGTCTTGCACCACCCCCACACGTACCAGTTTGACCATCGAAAGATAAGGTAATATGGCTGTATACACCTTTCGCTTTCTCCATGTGGAGCATAATATCGAAACTGCAATTCCCTGCAATGATCGATTGCATTTCTGATTAATTCGATTTTAGGAGCAAGAGATTCCTTATACCAGGAGGATAAATCAATAAGAATAGACTGATTGCCAGTCATAAAGTCAGATGTACCTGCTGCCAGTTTTTCCATTAACTGTCCATATCGATTCGTTCCATTTACACTGTCCAGACTTCTAAGCCCGGCAAGAATATCCTTCATTTCTGTATTCGTAAGAAGGGTTCGCTCCAATTTGTAGTTATCCATAATAGAAATACCACCATTCACGCCCTGCTTTGTCACAACGGGAATCCCAGCTTTGCACTAATCCTCAATGTCACGATTTATCGTTCGTCTAGAAACCTCAAACTGATTTGCCAGGTAAGGGGCCGTCACCGTCTCCCTCTGCAGCAGTATGGACAAAATTCCAATCAATCTATCTATTTTCATGTCTTTTCCTTTCGTTCATGGTAAGTATATCACGCAAAACACGACAGCTATATGTCATGTTTATTATAATCTTTTTAGCGGTTACTTTCAATCCCCTATAGGAAACACCTCGCATGAGAAGAATAATCAGAAATAGAAAGTTAATACAGTATGTTTTAAAGGGGTGGCAGCCATTACCGTTGGCCAGGCTGGATTGAACGGATGGAAAAAGCAGAACTTACACGCTCAATGTCAAAGAAAGGTTGTTCACCTGATAACTCTGCCTGTGAAGGCTTTT
>Ga0265294_10007806_pt1 | contig 12610 bp, 18 predicted proteins | sample MunlanPumphouse3_FD_192504 | JGI IMG/M metagenome (GOLD analysis project Ga0265294, IMG submission 192504) | Groundwater microbial communities from a municipal landfill in Southern Ontario, Canada - Pumphouse #3 | ecosystem: Environmental > Aquatic > Deep subsurface > Groundwater | place... | reverse complement strand
GTTAAACTATTAGGCTTAGAAACACAAAACCAACCTCAAGTAGCAGTTCAGATCAATAACGTTGTTAATAAGCTAAAAGACCAATATGACATTTAGCCTTCTTAGCTCAACGGAAGAGCAGAAGTTTTGTAAACTTCAGATATCTGTTCGACACAGATAGAAGGCTCAATAGTGTTGTGTCCTTGTACCTCTAGCGACTCACAACACCGCTAGAGATATATGGAATTTAAAGGATTAAATTATAAGAGGGCTATTGAGGACTTGTTTACTATTATCGACAAGGAATCAAAGATAGTTCCCTTTAAATTAAACACCATTCAGGAGAAGTATTTAGTCGAGGACGCTACAGGGAGAGATGTTATTTTAAAAGCCCGACAACAGGGCTTCTCAAGCGTTATTCTGGCTGTCTTTACTTTAGACTTTTTACTCAAAGAGAATACTCGAAGTGTGATTGTGGCTGATAAGGCTGATAATGCTTCCGAATTACTTGATAGGGTTAAGTTTTACATTAAGAGCTTTGAAGATAAGACAGGAGCCAAAGTCCCGATGAAATATAACTCTAAATATGAACTTTACAATGAATCTAATGGCTCAAGATATACCATCGGTACGGCTGAGAACAAAGAAATAGGCAGGTCTAAAACTATTACCAATCTTCATCTATCTGAGTTTTTCTTCTATCCCAATCCTGAAGGGTTATTTGCCGGGATTATGCAAGGTGTGGTCCCAGGAGGCAAGGTTATCATTGAATCTACTGCTAATGGGTTTAACTATGGAAAAGAATTTTGGGATGCTTGTGTACTTGGAGAAAGACCTTTTAACCCTTTATTCTATAAAGCCTCAGATTTCTATTCACCGGAGTTTTTAGAAAACAAAAGAAGAGAACTGGGTAGGCTTTTTGATCAGGAATATCCAGAGAGTGCTGAAACAGCCTTTTTAACCAGTGGTTCTCTTTACTTCAATTCAGATGCTTTAAAAGACTACCTATCAAACATTCAGGAACCGATTCGGGAGGGGTTATATGTTTAAAATCTATCGTGAATTAGAAAAAGGGGAGTTTATACTTATCGGTGGAGATTGTTCTCAAGGGGGAGCTGACTACAACGCTTGTGCTTTTATGAGTAAAACTAAACACGACTTTCCCGTCATCTATCATCATAGAGGAGTAGCCGCCCAGATGACTTCTGATGTTTTTCCTGTCTTAGAAAAAATCTATGACCAAACAGGAATTCCACCAGTCGTAGCCTTTGAACGCAATATGGGAGGTGCTAGTGAGATGGAGAGACTTAATGTGATGAATCGCTATGCTAAGTATAAACTCTTTGTCATGCCCTCAATAGGAATGGTAGAAAGTAGTGAGAGCAATCAACTGGGCTATTCAACCAACGCCTCAACCAGACCAATTCTTTTAGGTGATTTTAAGAGAGCCATAGATGGAAGGTCAATTAAACTCTACGATAAAGATACCGTTAATGAGTTGTATTCATTCATTGTAGGGAAACAAGGTAAGCCTCAAGCTGAGAGTAATGCTCATGACGACCTGATTTTCTCTCATGCGATTGCCTTTCAGCTCTATCAACAATGCGAGACCCCAGTATCAGACGTAGAATTTGGCTCAGAGTTTCCAAATGACTTATTATTTAATGATAAAGGACTCTACTAAATTAAATTTAATGGAAACCAAACAACAAAACAACTGGGCGCATCTAAAGATAGCCGAAGAAATGATTAAACTTCCCAATGGAGTGTTCTATTTTGAAATAAGAGTCAGTAATAAAATAATCTGTGATGTTGTTTTTAGAGATTTTGAAGATTATGCTAAGCCCCAAAAAACTTGAATTCCATGCCATAGTTGAAAGAAAAGCCCAAGAGCTAGAGTATGGCTCGGCTAATTTTACTTTAACCATGAAAGATGGCGAACCGGTTATCAAAACACTTCAGATAGTTAAGGTTAAACGCTATAAGAACACAGATAAACCTTAGCTATAAACTAGCAGTCTATTGCTTATTCTGCTAAATTATGTTATAATATAGCAGTTGACCACCAAGTGGTGTTAGTTTTTAGAGTTTTTACCGTATAGAAAGCGGTGTGAACCCCCGTAACAGGGGGTATTTTTATGGACACAATATCAAACACAATCAAACAAAGGAGACAAGCAGCTGATGATTCACTCGTCAATAAGAGGGAAATGTGGAAAGAACACGAGAATTTGTTTTTAGGTAATTTAGAAGACCAAATCAGTGAAACGACCAAATCTAAAGTCTTTGATCACAAGATTTCCACCTATATCATCGAGTCTGAGGCTCGGGTAATGGCACAAGTTCCTGTTGGGAAAGTGAAAGCAATTTCTAAAAATGACATGGGAGCCTCAGCTCTGATGAACCTTATTTTAGATAAATACGTTGTCCCTAATGCTAATGCTCAACTACCATTTCTTGTAAAACTCCGAATGTTACACCGTATGAGCAAAATCTATGGAAACGCTTTTTATATGGTGGACTGGGATGTTAAACAAAATGGTTATGTCGGTCCGGATATGTGGCTTATCTCTCCTTGGGATATTTTCCCTCAAGTAGGAGCAACTTCATTAGAAGACTCAGATTATGTGATTGTCCGTTCATGGAAACCTCTATCTTTCTTCGAGAAACTTCGTAAGACTGATGGCTATAAGAATGTTGATAAAGTCATTACTAAGTTAAAGCAAAGCACTGGAGATAAACAAAACCGTGATTCAGATTCTAAGACTCAACGTGAAGAGGATATGGAGGCCGGAGTCAGTGGGACTAAAGGTGATGGGTTCTATGAAGTCTTGTCGATGTATGAACGTGATAGGTGGGTAGATGTCGTCCCTGAAGCTGAATATATGGTTATTCGTGATGGTAAGAATCGAGGTATTGAAGGTGAACTACCAGTAGGGAATAAATGGGCCATTCCTCTATTTGAAGACTTTATGGGTATGGGAGATGTCGAAAGGGGGAAATCAATGCAATATGTGATGAACTCAGCCTGGAATCTAGCTTTAGATTCAGCTAAGATGTCTATCTTCCCTCCGGTTATATTTAACAAAGATATTATCGTCCCCTCATCGATTAAGCGTGTTGCCGGAGCTAACTGGATTGCCCGTGGTAACCCAGCCCTTGCGGCTCAAGCAATTCAATTAAGTCCTCAAGGGATTCAAACCTTCCAAAACATTTACCAGAGTGCCAACGCTGCCCTCTTAAATCAGTTTGGGACTACTGATACTACCGTTTCTTCAACTGTTGATAACTCCTTTGGTAAGACACCTCAAGCTCTTAAACAACAAGCGGCAAGAGAAAACTCGCGAGACGCTTGGGATAAATTCTATGTCGAGATTGCTGTCAATCAGATTATGAAGAAGATGGTCAATCTTATCTCTCAAAAACAATCTTCAGCTATAAGTGTCCGACTATTTGGAGAAGAGATAAAGACTATCCTTAAAAAGTATCCTGAAATGCAAAGTCAATATGACGAGAAAACAGGCAACCTAAAGATTAACAAGAGTCAAACAGGCTCTATCCTCTATGACTATGAAATGGTTTCAGGGTCGTCATTCGCTGTTGATAAACAAAACCAACAGGATAATGTCCTAGCTCTCTTAAACCTCTTAATTCAGAACGCTCAACCCTCTCCTCAAGGTGGGGTTACCTCACCTATGATTGAAATTCTACGAGCTGAAGGGACTAATATCAAATTTACTAAACTCTTAACTCAACTAGTCTCTGAAAACGTCAATAACTGGGATGAAATCATCGAAAGTCAAGGTGCCGAAAAGAGTCCTGCCGAAGAAGACGATTTAGCCATGCAAGAACATCAGCAACAATTTATGGATTTAGTGGCTCAAATGGACAATGGAGTCAATCAAATTCCTCCACAACCCACGCCACAAGGAGGAATAGATGTCGGCAATCAAACCGGACTTCCACAGTATTAAGGGAGTTTGGGAACAAACTAAAAACGCTGAATTGGAGAAGAAGGGGATAGACCCCCAAGACGCTGCTTTTCATACGTTATCGCAAATGGAGGTCTGGACTAATCTTAAAAATTATATCCAAAGCCTAAAAGAGGGACTCGATGCTCAATTAACTGTCGCTGTCGATTCCGGATTAAGTCGGGAAGATATCGGCGATAGGACCATTATGGTTACTTTGGCTAAGGGTCTCCTAAATTCGATTATTAATAAAGTGGAGGACTCTTCGGAAGTAGTCGAGGAGATAAAGGATGACAAATGAGAATCAAGACAATTTATATCAAACCAACCAAGACACTACTGGAAAAGATGAAGTACATAACGACTCACATCTGCATCCGAAAGAAAGTAGTGACCCTAGTGAAGTCCTGAACTTTAACAATCCGTCTTTTTCCTTTGTCCCAAAAGGTTATCACGAATGGCGACAAAGAGGTCCTTACTGCGTGTGTACTAGCTGTGAACTTGAACATGCTATTTATGTCGGTATGGATAAGTTATTAATTGGAATTGACGAAGAAGGTCAACCAATTCTTAAAAAAAAGGTTTAACTGGGTACAGGTTCCTCCTACCTGTATCCAATTAAGTCTTTTTACCTGATCCGTAGAAAACTTACGTCTCGGAGAACGATACCTCTGTTTAATAGTTCAATATGCAATGCCAGAAGAACCAAATTTGATGGAAAACGAAAACGTTGAGGTCGAAAACAACGAAGCTGAATCATCACCAGTAGAAGAAGAAGCGACATTAGAATCAGAAGATAGTCAATCCTCTGAGGCCGATCAGCCTGAGAGTGAAGAAACCGAATCTGAGGAAGGTGAAAAAAAGGAGACGGGTGCGAGCAAACGTATCCGAGGACTAGTTAAGGAGAAAAAACAACTTCAAGACCAAGTCGAAAGTCTATCCTCAAAGATAGAAGAGTTTACCGGTGGACTCAACAGGTTTGAGCCAAGCGTACCCCCTTCGGGTAGTGGTGAACGTGAACTAACTTTGGACGACCTTCGGGCTTTAACCAGAATGGAGATTGAGAAAGAAAAGGCTATCAATCGCATAAATTCTGAGGCAAAAGAAGCTGTTGCCGCCTACCCACAATTAGACCCTCAAAGTGATAAGTTTGACCCCGACTTGAACGCAAGTATTACAACTGCTGTTTATCACGCTGTTCAGGGAAATCCTAACACGTCGGTTACCGCCCTAGTGGCTAAAATGATGAAACCGTTTTCTAAATCAGTAGAGAGTGCTGTCGCTTCAGAAAAAAGTAATCTCGCTAAACAGGCTGCCGAGTCTGCTATGAGACCTTCAAGCCATGTCGAAAAGGCTGAGAAATCAGTTGAAGATATGACCATTGAAGAAATCACAGAAAAATACGGAAAAGTTTATTAATTCTATTTAGTTAAAATATGGCTGCTGAAACCACAACTCTACTTTCTAATGAGATGATGACTTTGTACTCCAAAGTCTTCCTCAAAAGAAATGAATGGGAACAGGTGATGGAAGAAGGCGCACAGAAACAAACGAGAAGTCAAAATGAAGGGAAATCAATTCTTTTCAATAGATATGCTCCTCTTTCTGTTGCTACTACTCCATTAACCGAAGGTACTAATCCTTCCGAAGTGTCCTTGTCTTCAAGCACAGTAACCGCCACTCTTTCAGAGTACGGTTCTGCTGCAAAAATTTCTCGTTTCTTATCATTAACCTCGGTTGATGTACGAAATGCTGAAAAAATTGCTTTGTTTGGACAGAACATGAGGGAAACTTTAGACACCTTAGTTCGTGATAACGGTCTCGAAGGTGGTACTGCCCGATTAGCTGGTGGAAAGTTGCTGATTTCTGATGTCGCTGCAAGTGATGTCATCTCAGCTGCTGAAATCCGCAAAGTCGTGCGTACTCTCGAAGCCGCTTATGCTCCAACTTATGAAGATGGATATTTCATCGGAAAAGTTGGTCCTTTCGTAAAAGCAGACCTATTGGCTGATAGCACTTGGATTAATTCCAAGGTTTACTCCGATGTCAAGAAATTGTATCGAGGTGAAATGGGCGAACTGTATGGTGTCCGATTCTTGCTTAGCAAAAATCAAAAGACAACCACCAGTACCGCTACTGTCTATCATAACTACATTCATGGTAAAGATGCCTTTGGTATCTATGACCTTGAAGGGGATCAACCAAAATTATACATAACCCCCAGCTCAAACATTGATTCTTACAATGCTGCTGGTCGTTTCAGTATGATTGCATGGGCTGGTTCCTTTGTAGCTCAAGCCTTAGTGTCTACTTGGATAAGTATTCTAAAAACTGGGGCAACTCAGTAATAGTTACTAACCACACTGGGGTTCATTCGTGGACTCCAGTAGGTTGTTAATTATTAAAAGGAGAATATGCAAAAACGTTTAAAACCCTCAGAAGGGTATTTAGTTATTAAACCAATAGTTGAGGAAACTAAAACAGCCTCAGGTATTATCTTGGCCGAAAAGTCTGACATTCATCTTGCCGTTGAGGGGGAAGTAATTGCCATTAATGGTGAAAACCCTCCCTGTAAAGTTGGAGATACTGTCGTCTATCAAGAGTGGAGTGGTAAAGATTGGAACAAACAATTAATTTTAAAATTTGAAGACATAATGGCGGTGGTGGAATATGTTTGACGTTTCACGAGTTGAAGACCTTGCTCACCTTAAAAGTCTTTTTTACAAAGAAACTAATCCGATCAAAAGAGGGAAATATAAAAGCATGATAAACAAACTCTTAACTCAAAGCAAAGATACTATCGAAAAAAGAGCTTATTTAGTCAATGCTATTCGTGGTGGCAGGACTGGAGCAGTCAAAGAAATATCAAGTTACTTATTCAAAAAAAATGGTGGACACGACGTTCCGGACTCCAATTAAAGCAGTAGAAGAAACTCCAGAGGTTATGCCCGAAAGAGCAGACTCTAAACCTTCTTTAGACAATGAGTCTTTTCTGGGTTATGAGATGGAAACTCAAAAACCCTATCTCTCGGAATACTTTAATGTCCAAGAAACGTGGAACGAACCCATGGCCGGATTTAAGGAAGACTTTGATGTCATAGATTCCTACTTCAAAGACAAAATTAATCACGGAGAGATGGAAGATACTGTCGAAGCTGTCAAGGAAAAACTTAAATGGATTGAAAAGATGGTTAATATAGACAAGACCGAGAGAACGGTTATGAAAATAGAAAAGATCAAAGCCTTTATCAGGTTTTTAAAAGAAACCGACTTAATAAAAGTTAATGGAGCTAAATATGCGACAAGGTAAACCAATTACATATCAAACTCCACAAGAGTTACTTCTAAAAGAGAAATAAAATTTAGTTGTATGTTAGCAGACACTATACATAACTGCTAAGTGGTGATATATTACATCAGGTAATAAATTGAAATATATTTTAGCCGTCCGTAACAGGGCGGCTTTTTTATGTAAATTTAATGAAAAAAACAGGAGTAGCAGTTTTGACATACAATAGGCCAGATTTTTGTAAACAGACCTTAGAATATGTCAAGAAACTAAAAAACGTTGATTGTAGGGCTTTACATGATGACGGTTCTGATAAAGCGGATTATACCGAAGTATTTAATACCTATTCTAAAGATTTTCACCTAATTAAGACAAAAGAGAATGGAGGGGTGGCAAAAGCTAAAAACAGAGTCGTTAAGTATCTCTTAGATGAGGGGTGTGAATATATCTTTTTAATTGAAGACGATATTTTAGTCAAAGATGAAGACTCTGTAACTAAATACATTGACGCTTCTATTAAAACAGGGATAGAACACTTAAATTTTCATAATCACGGTCCAGCTAATAAAGTCGGAGCTGTTAATATCGGTGAAGTGATAACCCTTTGGCCTCATTGTGTTGGGGCTTTTTCTTTTTATACTAAAAAGTGTTTTGAAGTAGGCTTTTTTGATGAACATTTTATTAATGCTTGGGAACACGTTGAACACACTGGAAGAATAGCTAAAACTGGTTTAACCACTCCTTTTTGGTACTTTGCTGATGTCACTGGCTCGGAAAACTTAATGGAAGAAATACCTAATTCAATCGAATATTCGTCTATTAGACACACTCCGGAATGGACGAAGAATATGGAGGAGGGACTTATTTATTGGAAGCAGAAGGATGGCTGCGGATTACCACCTAAATCTTATGCAATGTAGATCATGTAAACATGAAGGACTTGAAAGCTTAATTAATCTCGGTTCGCAGTATTTATCAGACTTTAGAACTGATGATATTAAACCACCTAAATATCCACTGGAACTTATGCGTTGTCCTAATTGTAACTTTGTTCAACTAAAAGAATCCGCCCCTTTAAGTGAGATGTACACCCCAAACTACGGATTTAAGAGTGGAGTCAACGACACTATTAAAAATGATTTAAAAAGTATTGTTGACGAGGCTAAGACCTATACTAAGGGAAAAATAGTCATGGACATCGGGGCTAATGATGGAACTTTACTTAATAATTACGACTCTTCTTATTATAAGATTGCTTTTGAACCCATTACTAAACTTGCCAATCAGATTCAAGCCCAAGAGGTTATCAACGACTTCTTTTTCCCCATTAAAGCTAAGTGCGACATCATCACTTCTATCTCGATGTTCTATGATGTTGAAGACCCTGAGAAATTTGTCCGCGATGTTTCTTCAATGCTCAAAGAAGACGGGGTATGGATTATTCAACAAAACTACTTTTTAACTTCTTTAAAGTTAAACGGCTACGACAATATCTGCCACGAACATATCGGTTATCACACTCTCTTATCAATGGAACACTTACTTAATCGTCTCGGACTGGAAGTGGTCAAGGTTTCAACCTCAATGATTAATGGTGGCTCATTTAGAACTATTGTTAGATGGAAGGGACATAAAGTCGATTCTTCTGTTTCAAAACAGCGTCAAATAGAAAAAGATTATAAGCTCGATACCTCAGAGCCTTATGAGAACTTTTCCCTAAGAATTGAGGAAGAAACTAATAAACTCAAAGAACTTTTAGATAAAATTAAAAAAGAAGGAAAGAAAGTCTATATCTATGGGGCTTCGACTAGGGGGGGGACGATTTGGCAATACGCTGGACTTGATGTCAAAGACCTGCCTTATGCGGTAGAACGTAACCCTGAAAAAGTGGGAAAAAAGATTGCTTCGATTGGAGTGCCGATTATTTCAGAAGAACAAGCCCGACAAGAGAAACCTGAGTATATGTTAGTTTCAATTTGGTTTTTTGAACCCGAAATTAATAAACGTGAATCTGAATATCTTAAAAACGGTGGACATTTGATTTATCCATTACCCGAAGTTAAAATAATATGAAAAGAAAAATATTAGAACCCAAAATATGTCTAAATTGTGGCAATAAATATACAAGAGAGGGTAAGGCCGCCTCTGATTTTAAGGCAAGTAAGTTTTGTTCCAAAGGTTGTTATTTTGAATACAATCACGGTGAACATCATGCATTGTGGAAAGGTGGCATAAAAACTAGGCCCGACGGGTATATTCGGGACAGTAAAACGGATAAATACATTCATCGATTGGTAATGGAAAAGTTCTTAGGAAGATTTCTTAGAAACGATGAGAACATACACCACATTAACGGAAACACTAGCGATAACAGAATAGAAAATTTAAGAATTCTAAGTAATAGTGAACACAGAAAATTAGAGGTTGCTGTTGAGGCAAGGGATAAATATGGAAGATTCAAAAGGGCGTAAAGTTGCGTTAATTTCTGGGTGTACCGGCCAAGATGGTTCTTATTTAGCTGAGCTTCTCTTAGATAAGGACTACGAAGTACACGGGATTATTAGACGTGCCTCAACTTTGAATACGGGTCGGATAGACCACCTCCTAGATAGAGTCAAATTACACTATGGAGACCTCTCAGACGCATCATGTATTGATACCCTAGTAAATTCTCTTCAGCCAGATGAAATATACAACTTAGGGGCGCAGAGCCATGTTCAGGTGAGCTTCGAGATACCCGAATACACATCAGATGTCGTAGCTTTAGGCACTTTAAGATTATTAGAAGCCATTAAAAATTTTTCACCTCATACAAAGTTCTATCAAGCCTCTTCCTCGGAGATGTTTGGTAAGAATACTGAAGTCCCTCAATCAGAAAAAACCGTCTTTCATCCGGCCTCTCCCTATGGCTGTGCTAAACTTTATGCCTATTGGATTACAAGAAACTATCGAGAATCTTATAACTTATTCACTTGTAATGGGATTTTGTTTAATCACGAATCCCCAAGAAGAGGGGAACATTTTGTTACCCGAAAGATAACCAAAGCGATTGGAAGGATTATCAAAGGAACTCAAGATAAACTCTATCTCGGGAATATCAATGCCAAAAGAGACTGGGGATACGCTAAAGATTATGTTGAAGCTATGTGGCTGATGTTACAAGGCCAACCTGATGATTATGTTATCTCAACCGGTGAAACCCACAGTGTTAGAGAATTTGTAGAAATCGCTTTTAAAGAGATGGGGATGGAAATCACCTGGAAGGGTGAAGGACTTGAGGAAAAGGGTTATTTTAAGGATAGATGTTTAATAGAAATTGACCCGAAATACTTTCGTAAGAACGAAGTTGAAATTTTGCTTGGTGATTCAAGTAAGGCACAAAAGTTATTACATTGGAAGCCAAAAACCTCATTTAGAGAACTAGTTAAGTTAATGATTCAAGCCGATTTATGATTGATATAATCGTCCCTACCTTTAAAAGAGCCAGTAAACTCGAAGCCTTTACTAAGAACACCCACGAGAACACCACTGTCCCTCATACCCTCTCCTTTGTAACTGAACCTGACGATCAAGAGAGTATCAATGAAGTCAAACGTTTGGGTGAGAAATTAATCATTTCCGAAATCCCTGGATTTCACACAGGGGCAGCCAATACTGGTTACCGGAAGACTAAAGAACCTTATTTAATTATCGCTAATGATGATTTCTTCTTTCATAAAGACTGGGACACTTTAGCTCTTAAGGAATTTGAGGGACCAATCATGGTCTGCGGACTTAATAATGGCAATGGACATTCGGGAACAATTTTTCTGATTAAAAGAGAATATATCGAGAAACAGGGTGGAACCCTTGATGAACCAAATACAGTTTTCTATTCAGGCTATCACCATTGTTACGTTGATGACGAAATGAGAAACACCGCCTTAAAAAGAGGGGTTTACACACAATGTCCTGAATCTATTGTAGAACACATGCACTTTTCTTTTAACAAGTCTGAACTAGACGACACCTACAAAAAAGCAGGTTCTTTTCTCGAAGCAGACCGAGAGCTTTATTATAAACGTTCAGCTTTGTGGCTATGAAAATTCTTGTCCTAGAAATAAATTATAAGTTAGGTGAAATGTTAAGAACTTCAGGGGTGGATTTTCTACGCCTTATTCAACCAATGAAGTATTTACAACAGAATACTGGCTGGGAGATAGAACTGCGTAAAGACCCATTCGACGGCTACCCTGAAAAGAACTGGCGTGAGATAGCTAGAAACTTTGACATAATCTACACTGGATACAATATAGACAAGCCCGAAGGCTATATTGAACTCCTATTTGCCTGTCTTAAAGAAGGGACTAAATTAGTGGTTGATGTTGATGACAATATATTTGAGGTCGGAGATGATAACCCGACTTATCCGAGATTTAAAGACGGGGCTAAAGAGGGGGTGGTGATTCGGTCAATCATCGAGAACAACCCTTATTTAACCTGTACCACTCAAGCTCTAAAAGATAGAATTTTACACTTTACTAAACGCCCGGCTGATAGTATCGAGGTGCTAGATAATAATATCGACACCACAGTTTATGAAGCTACAAAACACAAGAAAAATGTACATCTGTTCTATTCGGGGACTCACACCCATAAACTAGATGTCAATTTACCCGAGTTTAAGTCCGCCCTAAAAAGAGTAATGTTAGAACATCCAAAGCTAGAATTTCACTCAATAGGTATGTATGAACCTGACTTTCAAATCATGTTTGGTAAGAGATATAAGTTTATTGACGGCTCAGCCAACTATCCTACCTTTGTGAATATTTGGCGAGATGAGATAAATAATGTCGGGATTGGCCTTTGTCCCTTACAGACTTCTTTTTTCGCTCAGTCAAAATCAGCCGTAAAGAGATATGAGTATGGAGCAGGGTGGCTTCCAGTAGTGGCGAGTAAGGTTTTACCCTACACGAATGTAATTAAAGATGGAATAGACGGATTCTTATGCTCCACTGAAGAAGAATGGTATAGAGCTATTACTTTACTAGTAGATAACCCTACTTTAAGAAAGAACATGGCTATTGCTTCTCATAGATACGTTATTAATCACAAAGAAATTCATAAGGGCTGGATAAAATATAGAGATTATTTTGAAAAAATCTACACTCCTAAGATTATTGCGGACAGAGACGTAACTTTTACTAAGTTAGTTTAGTGGTACATTAGCAGTCGATTGACTTTATTGCTAAATTATGCTATAATAAGCACAATAACTCGATACTCACAATGTATGGGATAAGAGTCGCCTGAAATGGCGGCTTTTTTCATATCAGCCCGCCGTCACAGGTGGGTTTTTGTTTTAATGGAGGATTTTATTTTTTTAATTTTA
>Ga0265294_10007805_pt1 | contig 12611 bp, 6 predicted proteins | sample MunlanPumphouse3_FD_192504 | JGI IMG/M metagenome (GOLD analysis project Ga0265294, IMG submission 192504) | Groundwater microbial communities from a municipal landfill in Southern Ontario, Canada - Pumphouse #3 | ecosystem: Environmental > Aquatic > Deep subsurface > Groundwater | place... | reverse complement strand
GATCATGGCCCGCTGATCTTCGGAAAAGCCCTGAACCGCTACGGACGAAAGGAGCTGGCCCGTTGTCTGGCATTTGTTCCCCAGTCCATTCCCGCGGACTTCCCTTTTACCGTGCGCGAGGCGGCGCTCATGGGCCGATCTCCGCACCAGGGCATCCTTGGCCTGGAAAGAGACCGCGACATGGAGATCGTCGAACAGGCCATGGATTTTACCGAGGTGCGGCATCTGGCGGACCGGAGAATCGATCAGCTTTCCGGCGGAGAGCGCCAGCGGGTGTTCATCGCCCGGGCCATCTGCCAGGAGCCGAAAATCATGCTGCTCGACGAGCCCACCGCGTCCCTGGATCTGTCCCATCAGGCGAGGCTGATGGACCTGCTGGACAAGCTCAAGCGCGATAGGGGTGTGACCGTGGTGATGGTGTCCCACGATCTGAACCTTGCCGCCATGTACGCGGACCGCCTGCTGCTGCTCAGGGCCGGAAAGGTCGTCCGCATCGGGCCGCCGGACCAGGTGCTGACCTTCGGCGCCCTTGAGCCCGTCTACGGATGCACGCTTCTGGTCGACGTCAGCCCCCTGGGCAATTTCCCGAGAATCACCCTGGTTCCGGAACGGTTTAAAACGCTGAATTCCGGCGGCGGAACTTCAAAATAAACCCCGTTCTTCAGACGCTGCCGCGGCATATTTGTTGAAAGTCCTTCATTGAAATGCCGTTGCCTTTCGCCGGCATGTGAATATCCCCAAAAATCAGCATTTAGCGGGGGGGCAGTTCGGTTTTTCCCTTGGCTGCCTGCGTTCGCCGGGCTTATAAGAAAATTTCTTGTCCTTGAGGTGCACGCCTATTATTTTTCGCATCTGTATTATGTTCCATCGTTTTATAGTTTATTGGAGACGCAGGGGGCTATCAAGCATTCTTGCCATGCGAACCAGAATGCAAAAAGAGCTTGGTTTGCAGGTTAAATACAATCGTATTTATTCACTATGCAAGATGTGACACCAAATACGTTCGCAGGTGACCAGCACGTTGGGCCTTACCCACAAATTCCTTGACATTTGTAGCCGATTGGCTACAATATTGCCATGATTGAAGTTCGCAAAACCGATGCTTTTGCCAAATGGATCGATGGATTACAAGATATTCGTGCTCGTGCACGTATCCTTGTCCGGATTGAAAGGTTAGCGGCAGGAAACCTAAGGGATGTAAAGACTGTTGGTGAGGGTATTTCGGAGTTAAGAATTGATTATGGCCCTGGATATCGGGTGTACTTCGAAAAGATGGGACAAAAGGTGATCATCTTATTGGCTGGCGGCGATAAAAAGAGTCAGTCTAAGGACATCAATACTGCCTTGCGTCTATCTCGAAACTTATAGGAGCAAACCATGGCAAGAACAAAAACCAGCAAATACGATGTGGCGGAACACCTTCGCACCCCAGAAGAAATGGCGGCCTATTTAGAAGCCTGCCTTGAAGAAGCGAATGGAGACGCAGCGTTTGTTGCCAAAGCCTTAGGAGATATAGCACGTGCCAAAGGCATGACACAAGTGGCGCGAGATGCAGGTTTGTCTCGTGAAAGCCTTTACAAAGCCCTTTCAGGAGAACGGACACCTGGATTTGACACAATATTAAAGGTTGTTGGCGCTCTTGGCTTGAAACTCCATGCGGAAGCCAGACAGGGGTAAAACGGGGACATTTATGATTTTATGCTTTACAATGGCAATTATCTGATTTTAGACGATATTGTTATTGATCGGTGTTACAGAGCCATTAGGTGATCTCCGCAATGGAGCCAACGGCATTAAAAGGTTTCAAAAGCATTTCGGACCGTAAAGATAAATCCGGTATTTGTCGGAAAAGAAATATCCGGGAGGATGGCATCATGGCAAACAGGAGGTTCGAAATGTATCAGAAAAAGGGGGCAGGTCTGCTGTTGACCCATTAGCCCCTAAATTAAAGATCTCGTAAAACAGCCATGTCAGAAAGGAAGATCCGGTCCATGAATGCTCATGATTATTATCAAAGTGTTGCCGGCAGGCTGAAACGCTGTTTCCGGTACTGTGATTACGTGGTCGCCACGGGCAGCGAACTGATTGCCGCCGGAGCAGATCCGGCCTTTCCGGCCACAGCCGAACCCGTCGAGCGCCTTGAGGAACTGACGGTCGAACGCGGCCTTCAGGTCCATCTTCCCATCATTGGAAAGCGGTCTCAAAGCGTACTGATGCCGATAGATCTCGAACTGTTTCTCAAGGACGAAAACCACCTGCTGTATACCAACCCGGAAAGCCAGAAAGCGCTCTTTTCCCACCTGATTCCGGTTTTCCGTTTCCTCGAGAATTTTTTCCGCTCCCGGGGCCTTCCCTACCTGCTGGATTATACCCCCTCGGGATGCCATATTCTGTTTCATAATCTCCTGGGAGAGCGCGCGACCGACCAACTGGTTGAAATCGGCTGCCTGGAAGAGGACCTGATTCGGGCCTGCGACTACCGCGATCCGAACGATATCCGCCGCCGCAACGGCGTTTCGCACGAGGCGGCCCGCGCGTTCAGCGGACTGGGAAAACTGGCCGAATACATTTCCCTGGTTACCATGGAGGCATTCAAGGACAACGAATCCCGGGGAATGTTTCCCGTATTTATCTCGGATGCCCTGGATCGCAGCATCAACTTCGACAACTCATGGAGCGAGGGCTCCCCGTTCATGCGTTCGATTCGAAGCCCCTTCAGTCTTCACAAAAAGAACCTGGAAAAATACGGCATCGTGGGCCGCGGCCCCCTGGTGGATGTGATCGGCGCCTGCTTTGACGGCTCACAGGCAATTGAAGAAACCGATATGGACCACATTCTGAACGCCATGTGGAATCTGGAAAACGCCTCGAAAGATGCACGAAAATTCTCCGGCCGCATTCCCTGTTCCAATGACACCCTGATTGACCTGATTCAAGAATACAAAGCCTCCGATCTGTACCGGTTTCATGAGGACTTTGACGGGCAGAAAGACATGCCCGCAGGCAAGGCCCTGGAGCATGGCAGGCGGGAGACAAGGGTTCCGGACTGGGCCAGGGACATCCTTCATCATCCCAACCCGAGAGCGGTGCAGCCGAAAAACATGATCGGCCTGATTTATGATTTTTTAATCCGTGCCGAGTGGAATCCCCGGCATATCGCCAATATCCTGCGCGATCTGTATCAGAACCCTTCGTTTCAGTGGACTCAGGATTTTTTCAAGTATCCGGCCGTAGAAAAAGCCAACTTCTGGACCAGGACCTACAGCGCGGCAATACTATGGAAGCAGGGCCGCCTGAGCCTGTAGACAGCGTCTCTCCGCAACCGGGCCAACTGGAACGCCCATGCTTCATGTGTTTCCCCATCTTATATTGGATATCCCGGCGCCAAGGCGGCGACTGTCCCGGCATATTGGTTGAAAGGCCATAATTGAAATGCGGCTGCCTCGCTGGCGTGGGAATACCCTCAAAAATACCCATTTCGCGGGATTCGGTTCGGTTTTTCCCTTGACGGTTCGCTTTCGCCGGGCCTATAAGAAAATTTCTTGTCCTTGAGGCGTACGCCTCGTACTTTTGCATCTGTATTATGTTCCATCGTTTTATGGCCTGTTGGAGAGGCATGGAAGCGGATTCGCCAATCGATTTTGTCAAAGACCGGACATTCCGGCTAAGGCTTGCAAGCATGAATGATTCCGAAGAAACAACCGAACTTCGTGAACATCGATTTCCTTGCGGCGCTGTTTTGGATACCGAAAGTTAGATGCTAAGACCTGAAAATTTAGCGTGAGAGGATCTTTGATGGCGCCGCACGATAAAAAGGCAGGAGCAATTCCAAGCAACGGCCCTGCCTTCGACCATATCATGGCGCAAACATTGGCCCTCGACCTTGAAATCACTAAAGACGGTCAAAAATTAAAGCACATCGGCGCAATTTGTCAGGGTCAAAGATTCGAATGGAAAGGCGCAACAGGAACAGCTCAAGCGCTAAGGGACTTGGATGCTTTCGGCGATCAAGCGCGGTACGTGCTGGGCCATAATATTTTCAACCACGACTTGCCGTTTCTCAAAGCGATTTCCCCGGGGCTGCGGCTGCTGGATCTCCCCGTTATCGACACACTGTATCTCTCTCCTTTGGCCTTTCCCCAGAATCCATACCACCGGTTGGTGAAAGACTACAAGCTGGTTCGGTCCTCCTTGAGCGATCCATTGGAAGATGTGCGTCTGGCCCTATCCGTATTCGAGGATCAATGGGCAAGCTTTACGAATATGGGCGAGCGTTGTCCGGAGATCCTGTCTTTTTATAAACACTGTTTTCAAAAAGGTCGTTTCAACGGTTTTAGCGGAAACGGGCTGGCCGCAGTGTTCAATTTAACAGGGGCCGGGTGCATCGAAAACGATTATCCGGCGCGGGATCAATTTATCAGATTGACGGATGGGCTGGTATGCCGTCAAGGGGTGGACCGCGCTTATGCGGCGATGGATCCGGCAGGGCCGGAGGCGCCGACAGCCGCATACAGTCTGGCCTGGTTGAGGGTGGCCGGGTCCAATTCGGTTCTTCCGCCGTGGGTCAGACATCAGTTTCCTAAAGTGGTTTCGTTTTTGAAAGCATTGAGAGACATCCCCTGCGGGTATGCATCGTGTGCCTATTGCCGGCAGACGCATGATCCTGATGCCCAATTAAAGCGATTTTTCGGGTTTGACGCGTTTCGCAGCACGCCCCAGACCTTCGATGGCGCAAGCTTGCAGCGCGAGGTGGTTTTAAAGGGGCTGCAAAATGAACCCCTCATGGCGATACTGCCTACGGGTGGCGGCAAATCCTTGTGTTATCAGTTGCCGGCCCTGGTGCGTCATGTGCGGCGTGGGCTGTTGACCGTCGTAATTTCGCCCCTGCAGGCCCTGATGAAAGACCAGGTCGACAACCTGATCAACAATACCGGCACCCCTTTCGCCGCAGCCATATATGGCCTGCTGACGCCGCCCGAACGCGGAGAGGTCATCGAGCGGGTGCGAATGGGCGATGTTGCCCTCTTGTATATTTCCCCCGAGCAGCTGCGGAGCCGATCGGTCAGACAGGTTCTGGCGCAGCGGGAAATCGGATGCTGGGTGTTCGATGAGGCGCACTGCCTCTCCAAATGGGGCCATGATTTCAGGCCCGACTATCTCTATGCGGCGCGCTATATTCGCGAACTCTGCCTGGAGCAAAATCTGGACCTGCCGCCGATTGCCTGTTTTACGGCCACAGCCAAACCGGATGTGATCGAAGAAATTACCGCTTATTTTCAGTCAGAGTTAAAGCAGTCGCTGCGGTTGTTCGAAGGCGGCGTCGAGCGCGAAAACCTTCATTTCGATGTTCTTCCGGTGGGAACCGCTGAAAAGCTCGAGCAGGCCTTTGACATTGTTCGACAGCATCTCGATGAGCACCCTGAGGCCAGCGTCATCGTGTACGCTGCCCGCAGAAGCACGACCGAAGAGATCTGCGATTACCTTGTCCGCAAAGGACTGAACGCGGAATATTTTCATGCCAAATTGGAAGCCCACGAAAAGCGGCGCATCATCGAAGAATTCGTGGCCGGAGAGATACGGGTGATCTGCGCCACCAATGCGTTTGGCATGGGAATCGACAAAAGCAATATTCGTCTGGTGCTGCATTACGATCTTCCGGGATCCCTGGAAAACTATCTGCAGGAGGCCGGTCGCGCCGGAAGGGACATGAAACCGGCCAATTGCATTCTGTTGTACGATTCGAAGGATTCCGAAAAGCAATTCGGGTTAGCCGCCCTTAACGAGCTCAATAAGGACGAAATTCAGCGCATCCTCAAATGTCTGCGGCGCGGCAAGCGTAATAAAGACAATGAGATTGTCATTACAACCCAGGAACTGCTGCGCGATGAAGAACTGGCCAGGGTTTTTGAAAAGAATGGCGGCAGCAACGATACCAAGGTGCGCACCGCGGTATCCTGGCTGGAACGGGCCGATTTTCTGGAGCGGAACCAGAATCAGACGCAGGTGTTTCAGGGTAAACCGCTGGTGAAAACCATTGAGGAGGCCGAACCGATCATTCAAAGGTGTAAGCTGCCGCAAATGATGCAGGAATTATGGCGCGGGATTTTGTTTGTTTTATTTAACACAGCCTCGAACGCAGGTCTGAGCGCGGATGAGATCGCCGAAAGCCTGTTTCCATCTGCAAACCGGCTCAATGAACTTGAACGTCAATTTGGCCTTACGGCCGCGCAGGTGGTCATTTACGCGATGCATGAAATGGCTGCCGCCGGTCTGCTGGATCAGGGCATGATGCTGTCTGCGTATGTGCATTTAAAAGGCAAGAAAAACGCCTCCAGGCAGCTGGCGATGGTTTGTACTCTGGAAGAACGCCTTTTGAAGCTGATGCAGGAAGAGGCGCCCGATGCCGATACCGGCGGCTGGGTCGATCTGGATATCAACCGGTTGAACCAGCGCCTGCAAAACGACGGCGAAGAAAGCAACCCGGTGACTTTGAGGCAGTTGGTGAAAGGTTTGATGCAGGACGGCAAGGGACTGGCCGGTTCGCATGGAAGCATCGATCTTCAGCATGTCGGCGGGTCTTTATACCGCCTTGCGCTTCAGCGAAGCTGGAGCGCTGTTCAGGAAACCGCTGCATTGCGGCGCAGTGTGGCCGAGCTGATTGTTCGGGTGCTGGTCGAAAAGGCAAAAAACCTTCTGACCGATGCGCAGAAAGGCACGACCAGTGAAGTATTGGTGGAGTTCGGCGCCAACGAACTGGATGATGCCATTCGCCACGACCTTTTTTTGCACAGCAAAATTCAAAAGCCGCTTGCCGCTATTGACCGTGGACTGATGTTTCTGCACGATCATAAAATCATCGCGCTGCAGCATGGTCTGGCAGTGTTCCGGCAGGCGATGACGATCCGGTTGAATCCACAGCACAAGCGTCGTCAATATACCCTCGGCGATTACAAGCCCCTGGCCGTGCATTACCGAGAGCGCCGCTTCCAGTTCCATGTCGTTCTGGAATATGTGAATCTGGCATTGGACAAGGTTGCGCGGGCCATTGGACTGGCTTTGGATTATTTCTCAATGCCGCGGCAGAACTTTATCAAGAAATATTTTGACGGGCGGCAGGAAATCCTTGAGCGCGCCACCAGTGTGGAGTCCTACCGTCAGATTGTCGAAAGCCTCAACAATCCGGTTCAGATCGGCATCGTGGGAAGCGCTGTTCGATACAACAACCTGGTGCTGGCAGGCCCCGGCGCCGGAAAAACAAGGCTGGTGGTTCACCGGTGCGCCTATCTCCTGCGGGTCGAACGGATACCGGCCAGCCGGATTCTGATCATGTGTTTCAACCACAATGCAGCCGTCGCGCTTCGAAAAAGGCTTGTGAATTTAGTGGGAAAGGATGCCCGCGGTGTTACCGTGGCGACGTATCATGGCGCGGCAATGCGCCTGGCCGGTCTCTCCGTGCGGGAAATGATGGACAGAAACAGGGCAACGGAAAACATAGACTTCAATGCCCTGATAAGGGAAGCGGTGGGGCTGCTTAAGGGTGAAAAAGAGATTCCGGGCCTGGACCCGGATGAGGTGCGTGATCACTTGCTGCGGGGCTTCAGTCATATTCTGGTGGATGAATATCAGGATATCGACCAGGATCAGTACGACCTGGTTTCCGCTATTGCCGGCAGGTCTTTGGAGGAAGGCGATGGACGACTCGCGATTATGGCCGTTGGCGATGACGATCAGAACATCTATGCTTTCCGGGGCGCCAATATTGGATTTATCAAACGATTTCAGGAAGATTATCAATGCGGCACAATTTACATGGTGGAAAACTACCGCTCCAGCGATCATATCATTCAGGCTGCCAACCAGCTCATTGCCAAAAACCGGGACCGCATGAAAAACTCCCACCCCGTCCGTGTTGATCGTCAGCGAAAAGCCGAACCCAGGGGCGGAGATTGGGAGCCGAGAGACCCCGTAAGCCGGGGACGCGTTCAGCGCCTGATTGTCAAGGATTCATTCCATCAAACTCTGGCGGTCTATGTAGAGATGGAACGTTTGAGGTCATTGAAACCTGAATTGGATTGGAGCTGTTTCGCAATACTGGGCCGAACCAAGGTTACCCTGGATATGATGCGCGCTTTTCTGGAGAAAAAGGGCGTTCCGATCAGGGTGGGGTTGAAGACGGGTTTGCCGCTGCATCGCGTTCGCGAAGTGCATCGGTTTATCTCGAATCTGAAAGGCAGAGAAAGGGAGATACGCAGGGCATCAGAACTCTTTGTCTGTCTGCCGGATGAACAAACAAATGGCTTTTGCAATAACTGGACGGAGATGCTGAAAGAGATGATCCAATCGTATGTGGATGAAACCGCGGACACGGAATTGCCGGTTTCATATTTCGTCAATTGGATTTACGAAGCCGTCTTCGAACAACGGCGAGAAAAAACGCTTGGGCAAGGCGTTTTTCTAAGCACTGTGCATGGCGCCAAGGGCTTGGAATTCGAACACGTTTTTATTCTGGATGGGGATTGGAGATGGCCCGCCGATATCAAGCGGCAGGAAGAAGAGCGCAGACTGCTTTACGTGGGTTTGACCCGTGCAAAAGAAACCCTGAGCCTGATGGAAATGGAAAAAAAGGGAAATCCTTTTATCTCGAATTTACAGGGAGATTTTATTTTTAAAAGAGAAATGACCTGTTGTCACGATGTTTGCCGTGAGGAAATTTGCCGAAGATACAGTGTCATGAGCCTGTCCGATCTCTATCTGAGTTATGCGGGGAATTTTACACAAGACAACATGATTCACAAACAATTGGCGATGCTCGGCATGGGCGATCGTTTGCAGCCAATTGGCAACGGTTCAGGCATCGATCTGAAAACCATGGACGGGTATTGCGTTGCAAGACTGTCTTCGAAAGGATGCGAGCTGTTGTCCGGAAAATTAAAAGAGATTGTTGAGGCGCGAATCATTGGCATGATTCAATGGTCTGCCGAAAGCAGTCAGAAAGAGTTCCGGCAGAATTTGAAAGTCGCTTCATGGGAAGTGCCACTATTCGAACTGATCTTAGATAGCAGTGAAGCCGCTACCGCATCCTCTCCTCCTGATTGGTAACGGGGTACAAGAACACCCATGTATTCATGCGTTTTCTTTGTTTCGAAGTCCGATAGCAAAATGAAAAGCCGAGACAATCCAGAATAGACGCTCCGGGCGCCAGGGGTCACAAGCGAAGCACAGGCCCGCTCATGGGTTGTCAAATCCTTGCCGCATAATAGCCGCAGAGGCCGTGAACACCGCCGCCGGGGGGCGTCGATGAGGAGCAGATGAACATATTGCGCTGAGATGTCCTGTAGGGATTGAGGGATGCAACCGGCCGCGTATAGAGCTGAAAGATATCCTGTTTCCCGCCGTTAATATCCCCTCCGACATAATTGGGGTTGTATGTTTCCATCGCCGTCGCGGACATCGTGTTTCTCGCCAGGATGACCTCCCGAAAACCGGGAGCGTATCGTTCGATCTTACTTTCGATTATGTCCGCCATGTCGGCGTCTGAACCATGAGGAACATGACAGTATCCCCAGACCGTGTGCCTGCCCTCAGGGCTCCGTGAAGGATCGAAGAGGCTCTGCTGCGCAAGAATCACATAGGGCGCTGACGATACCCGGCCTTTGTTAACGCAGCGTACGGAAGCCGCGATCTCCTCATACGAATTGCCCAGGTGAATTGTACCCGCCTTTCTGCATATGCCGGCTCTCCAGGGAATCGGTTCTTTCAAGGCCCAGTCCATTTTATAAACGCCCGGACCGTAACGGAATCCGGCAAGCCTTTGCCGGTAAAGTTCCGACAGACCCAAACCGCGGATATGCAGCAACTGCCGGGGGGTGACATCAAAAAAATAATACGTTGCCCGCGGCATATCCTCCAAAGCATGGATTGGTCTGCCCGTGATGATTTCGCCTCCGCCCTCCAGAAAACAACGGGCCAGGGCGTCGGACAGGTTCTGCGAGCCGCCTTTTACGAACGGCCACCCGACTCCATGGGCCAATGTCGCAAGGATAATGCCGAAAGCCGCTGTTGCGGGCTGGTGAAGGGGAATCATCGAATGGGCTGCCAGCCCGGCAAAAAGCGTCCGCGTCCGATGGCTGCTGAACTTTCTTTCTCCAAGCCCTTTCGCGGAAAAAAGGGCGCTTGAGGCAAACCTGGCCATCAAAAAGGGATTAACAGGAGACGGGACCGGCCTTAATATTGCGGATAAGAGTTTTTCATGGCGTTCGACCAGGGGCTGAAGAAGACCTTTGTATGCCCTGCCGTCCTGACCCAGCGCGTCGGCCGTGATGTCCAGGGAACGGTGCAGAAAAACGGCCGATCCATCCTCAAACGGGTGGGCCAGCGGTATTTCGGGATTGACCCAGGAAAGGCCGTATCGATGGAGCTCAAGGGGCCTGAAGACGGGGGAGAAGGCCCCCAGGGGATGCGCCGTGGAACAGACGTCGTGCACAAAACCGGGCAGCGTTAATTCCGCGGATCGGCATCCGCCCCCGATGGTTTCCTTGGCTTCCAGAACAATCACGGCGGGGAATCTTCTGCCAAGCGTAATGGCGGCGGCCAGGCCGTTAGGCCCGCTGCCCACGACGACCGCGTCATAATGAGGTTTATTCGACGTCAATGTATTTAGATCCTCATGCATGTTTTTTCCGGGAAGAGATCATCTTTTTCAGCAGATGCCACGGCATGTACGGAGAAGAGCGGATGGCGCCGCAGTACCAGATATTTCCCGCCTCGTTCCACCTGAGACGGTTGTCGATCAGGACATTGGTCTGTTCGACCCTGCCTTGAACGCCGAGGCGTGCGGCAAGATTGCGGAGGGTCTGATGCCAGAATGTATCCTCCTTTTGCGCCGCACCCAATCGAAAACCCATCTCCATCAAGGGATCGGCGGGCCGGATGAGGGGATGCACCTGGATGATCGTTTTGCCGTTCTCACGAAAACTGCTGAAGTTTATCCATCCGTACAGCATGTGACCTCGAATCGTCGAGAAGCAGAAGGTGTCGTCATCGGCGTAGATTACGAAGATGCCGGTCGCCATCACCAGCGGGCCCGCAATGCTGAGATTGAGGAGCGCCGGCGTACCGGGTACGATGGGACCGCCGCCGGAGGTCATCAGGCGGTTGCCCTTCGGCCAGAAATCGGGAAATTCCTTGCGCCACAGAGAGATGATCTGTTGCGGCTCCACATCATTATTGGTGATCTGAAAACGGTATTTCTTGTCCCAGAGGCGGCCGAATCCGTGGACGGGGCTGGTGACCGGCCTGCCGTTTGCGTTGACGTTCATCGCCGTGGCCGGGACATCCTTGATGGCGACATGCGCAACGTTCCGCGCCCAGCCGGGGGCCAGGGGCCCCGTGTAGGCCTGGAACTCGCGGTCCAGGGGCTGAACGCCCGCCGGAAACGGACGCCGGCGCAACGCTTCATTTTCGGTGTCAAAGAGCTTGATCGCCTGATCAAGGCATGCCAGGCGAAAAACATCCCGGAAGGGTTCACTTAGATGGCAGGCGCCAAGCCCGATCTCCTTTTGCGCCAGTTTGGCTGCATAAGCGATCAGGAGGGTTGCTCCTTCGGAATCCATGTGGGCGAGATCGGCAAAATTCAAAAGGACGTTTTTATATTTTCCCATTCCCGCATCAAATGACCGCAGCAACGTGTTTTCGCAAGCCCTGTTGAGGAGTCCCCGTATATCCAGAATCAAGGTGTCCCCGTCGGCAATCCTGGGCCTGATGGCGGATTTGTCTTCAGGCATAAAATGCTCCTTTCACTGTTGCACGATGTAAGGTTTATCAATCATCCAGCCATGCTGGGTAAGGTATACACTTTTTTCCACATTTTGAGAGAGAGGTAGCCCGCAATCTGGTAAGGTTTGGGATTGTCGAAAAACCAGCCATTGACCGGAAGGAGGGCTGCAAATACAGAATAGCAGGAGCGGAGGAGAAAGGAAAGCGGCAAAAGGAGTTCGGATTATCGGGATCGAGGAAGAGAATCTTCACCGGCGCCTGGATAAGACAGCTCGGGGAACAGTCAAAGAGACCTTGAACGGGTTTATGGGCGCCGAGGCGGTTCGCATTTCAGCTGAAGGATCTCTCTTGCTCTTGCAACAAATTCCTGAGGATTTTCAGGCGTAAATCGCAATTGTTTAAAGAATCCATTGGTTCTCTTGATTCCGACGTGTTCATTGAAATCCGCCAGATCAAGTTTCAAAGCCCAAAAAGCGGCTCTAATGACCGGAGGTTTGAAAATATCTATGGATATCAGATCTTCCTTTTGAATGACCATTTTTTTGGGAAAAAACGGGAATCTGCATCTCAGCTCAATTCTATCGCTGTAAATGCAATACTCATTGCCGATGCTTTTCCGGGTCGGTCTCGATTTATACAAAGGCGTACCGGTGTTTTTCAATTTTTATTTCCGACCAATGAAGGTTGGTTCTTGAATCATGAATAATTGTTACAACGCACAAAATTTAAAAACAATTTTAATGTCTTAATCAGATCCGAGTTTCCGGCCCAGTTGATATGCCTCCTGAAGCAGATCCGGCTGCTTCTGAATATCTCCCGCACCGAACGCGCTCCCA
>Ga0265294_10007804_pt1 | contig 12611 bp, 8 predicted proteins | sample MunlanPumphouse3_FD_192504 | JGI IMG/M metagenome (GOLD analysis project Ga0265294, IMG submission 192504) | Groundwater microbial communities from a municipal landfill in Southern Ontario, Canada - Pumphouse #3 | ecosystem: Environmental > Aquatic > Deep subsurface > Groundwater | place... | reverse complement strand
TAGAAATATAGGCTGTAATCAATGAAAGAAACTGTTCCCCGTAACGCTTTGCTTTTATTTTTCCGAAACCGTGGATTTTCAGCAGGTCTTTTTCTGTCTCCGGTAGATAATCGGCCATTTGCACCAGCGTTTTGACCGATGCGATGATGTATACCGGCAGGTTCTCCTCTTTGCTGATGGTATTGCGCAGCTGAACAAGCTCACTCAACAGTTCGGGATGGATCGATTTTAATTGCACACCACTGCTGTCGCGACTGTAAGAAGTCATATTGAAAGCTGGTTTTCTGAACCGGTTCCGTGCCTGGTAATAAGCTTCCACGCTGAAATTATCGGCCGTCGCGCCGATCAGGTGTTTTTTAAGTGCCGAGGCAATGAAGATGGAGGTGATGGCCTCGTCATACTCCAGTGCATTCGCCCTGTTATCGGTGGTCGCAGCTGACTCCCGCAAGGTACGCAGCAGCGTCTCCATTCTGCCGGCGAAATAGGTGGAGGATGCCTGAATCCGTTCCGTAAAAAATGCCGTATCGACAGGTGTTTGTCGAACAATTTGCTTCAGTTGCATCCTGAATTTGGCGGCCACCTGCTCCAGATCAGTCAGCTCTTTATAGATTTCACCCACAAAAGAAACAGTTCCTTCGCTGAAGGAGGATTCATTTCCTTTGGTTGCGAAATACCAGGAACGTGCCATCTGATGCAGCGGATCGAAATCGTACAATTGCAGCAGCAATATCGTTCTGAATTGTTCTTTTGCCGATAGCAGTTCCGCGGCTACCTGTTCCTCCTCAGGCTTTGCCGAAGAAAAACGGACAACCTGTTCGTCCAGTCCAATGCTATAACGGTTAATCGGACTTTTTAATACCAGGTTGTGGAGCGAACGGCAGCGACTCAGTGCCACATATACCTGACCGGGAGAAAAAGCTTTCCCGGCATCTATGATCGCTTTGTCGAAAGTAAGTCCCTGACTCTTGTGGATGGTGATGGCCCAGGCAAGCCGCAGGGGGAGCTGTTCGAAGGTGCCGATGATCTCCTCCTCCACCGTTTGATTCTCCGGGTTGGTGGTGTAGCGGATATTCTCCCAGGTTACTAGCGGGACAGTTATTTCATCGGCATCATCCTGACAATGTACGGTAACCTCTTTGTCGCTAATGGAGGTGACGGTGCCAATTTTTCCATTGAAGAAACGACGGGGTGTTTCGTTGTCGTTTCGCAAGAACATTACCTTGGCGCCTTCTTTCAATTCAAGCTGTTGTTCTACCGGGAACGCATTCTCTGGAAACTCACCTTTCACCACCGCTTTGAACAGATGTGCCTTTGTGGTGATTTTTTCCAATTCGGTGTTGTTGATGTTGTCGGCACTTAAATTATGCGTGGTAAGCGTGATATAATTCTCTTCGGGCGACGGGTTAAAATGCGGTTCGTAACGACTTTGGAGGAGGCTGAACCCTTCTGGTGAAAGGGCGTCGTTCCGCACTTCGTTCAAAACCCGGATAAAAACGTTGTCAGACTGCCTGAAGATCTTGTCGAACTCCACATAAACCGGAGGAGCTTCCTGCATGACACGACTGTGAAAAAAATAAATCCCCTGGTAATAAGCAGAAAGTATCTGCCATTCATCCGTCTTGGCCACTGGTGACAGCTGGTAGAGGTCGCCAATAAAAATCATCTGTACACCGCCAAAGGGGTCGGCACGGCGGTGACGCACATGACGCAGTACCGTGTCGATGGCATCCAGCACATCGGCCCGCACCATGCTGATCTCATCGATCACCAGTACCTCCAGCTCACGGATTACGGTGCGGCGGGCACTGCTCATCTTCATGCGGGCGATCAGCGCCTCCCGTCCGGCCGGGGTTGGCGTAAAAGGCGTAAAAGGCAACTGGAAGAAGGAGTGGATGGTGGTACCGCCGGCGTTGACTGCAGCCACGCCCGTGGGAGCCACTACCGCCAACTGCTTCGTGGTCTCGGCACGAAACTGTCGCAGGAAGGTGGTTTTTCCTGTTCCGGCTTTTCCGGTAATGAACAGGCTTCTGTTGGTGTGGGTAGCAAATTCCTTTGCGCATTCATATGGAGAGAACCCGGACATATAGTGAGTTTTGTTGTTGACAGGACAAATCTACAAAAAAAAGGCGGGCTCTTTAAGGAATTGTGGCAAGGAATCCGGTTATCATGAGTACATTGATAAAATCAATAAAAAAGGCACCTACTACAGGAACAATGAAATATGCCACGCGTGAATAACCAAACTTATCACAAATGGAATCGAGGTTCGCCATGGCATTTGCAGTAGATCCCATGGAAAATCCGATCAGCCCCGACGTGGAAACAGCTGCATCGTAATCTTTTCCCAACACAGGAAAAGCAATAAATCGGGGGAACAGATACATCAGCACGACTTGTGCCAGCAACAGCATCATCAGTGGTAAGGCGAGCTCGCTGAGCTCCCACAGACGGAGTGTCATGATGGCAATTGAAATAAAAACATTTAGACAAATATCACCCAATAGTTGTATTTCAGGATTTAAATCAAAGTTGCCTCGTGCATCGAATATGTTGCGGATGATAGCCGCTACAATCATCGGTCCGATATAAACGGGAAACTTTACCGTATCGATGTATAATCCCATAAAATGGTTGAGTACATCCGTGAAAAAAACACCAATACCCATGGAGATCAAGATTAAAAAAGAAGCTTTTGTAATGCGTTCCCCATTCATTGGGATGCTATTCTCCCTCAATGCATCGATTTCCCGCTCTTCCTCGTCGGTTTTCCGGTTCAGGTAGAGCTTTTTCCTTGTTATCAGATTGTTTCCGATGGGCGCGCCCATAAGGGAACCCATTAACAATCCGAAGGTAGCAGATGCAATGGCGACCGCATGTGCTCCGGTTACACCGATCTCCTCCACCTGCGGAGCAATGGCTGCCGACGTGCCCAATCCCCCCATAAGGGCTGTGGAGCCGGTCATTAAAGCCAGTCGTGCATCTACACCCAACGGATTGGCCAATACGATCGGAATAATATTCTGAAACAAAGAAAAAATAGTTGCCAACCCAAGAAACAGCAGCAATTTTGCGCCACCCTTGTACAGTAATTTCAGACTGACGTTAAAACCAATGGAGGTGAAGAAGATGGTCATGAAAAAGCTTTGTAATGTATTGTCAAACTGAAAGCTCAACACATGAACAGATTGCAGAAATAACGTGACAAAAGCAAACAACAGCCCGCCGATGACGGGTGAAGGGATCGCGTACTTCCGGAAGAAATAGATTTTCGATTTCAACCATTTGCCCAACAGTAATAACAATACGGCGAGACCTACGCTTTCGTACAAATCAATCTGTAAAGTCATAAATAAGGTAAGTTTTGAGATGCAAAAATTATGAAAGGAATGAGAGTTGCCAAATGTTTCTAGCACAAATATAATTCCTCGCAACCATTTTGCCCAATCTTTGCTGCACAAATTTGAGGTATTGTATTACATTTGCTGTGGATATATTCAGCCAACCATCGATATGAAACAGATTTGTTTATGGATTTTTTTTGTTTTCATTTCACTGACATCGCTTGCTCAGGTCCCGCAAAATCTTGAAAGCGAGCTGGTGCTGCTCAATGTAAAAACCGGAAAGGAAACAGTTATCCTGCGAGAAAAACGTCACTTTGAAGCACCCAACTGGTCCCGTGACGGAAAATTTCTGGTCATCAACGCAGACGGAAAACTGGAAAGAGTGTCAGTTAAGGGAAAAAAACTTGGCATCATCGATACAGGATTTGCCGACCAGTGTAACAACGACCATGGGCTGACGCTCGATGGCAAGTGGTTGATCATTAGTTATAACGATCCGAATGTCACCTCACCTGGAGGCAATTCCCGTGTTTACATGCTGCCGGCTGCGGGCGGTGTACCCCGGTTAATTACCGGCAATTTTCCCAGTTACTGGCACGGTGTGAGTCCCGATAACCGCTGGGTGACCTATTGTGCCATGCGAAATGGTGAATGGGATGTGTACAAAACGAACTTTTTTACGGACGAAGAGGTGCAGCTGACTGAAGCGGAGGGGCTTGACGATGGTCCCGAATACAGCTACGACGGACAGTGGATCTATTTCAACAGCCATCGTACGGGGCGGATGCATGTGTATCGCATGCGCCCGGATGGAAGCGAACAAACGCAGCTTACCTTCGACAATTACGACAATTGGTTTCCCCATCCTTCACCCGACAACAGAAGTGTCGTTTATATCGCATATGTGGAAGACCAGCAAGGTGAACATCCGTTCGGGAAGGATGTAAAGCTTCGATTGCTGGATGTCGAGACAAAAGAATCGCGTGACCTGACTCCCGTTTTCTATGGTGGGCAAGGTACGTTTAACGTGCACAGCTGGTCGCCCGATGGAAATAGAGTGGCGTTTGTAAGGTATATCAACAAAGATGAAAAGGGTTTCAGCAAATGACCATGGTGTCAGAAAATAAAATGATCGCATGAATTTCGGAAAAGTAGACGATCCCACAGTCGTAGATTTCAGCATTCCTACCGATGATGCAGCTACGCTGAGAATTTTGAAGAGTGGAACTGATGATCCTTTTGAAGTCTATGTAGGCTGTGCCAAATGGAATAAAACCGATTTGAAGGATTTTTATCCAAAAGGTACAAAAGATGAACTCACCTATTATTCCCGGCAGTTCAATTCCATTGAGATGAACTCCGTGTTTTACAATATGCCGAAGGCTGAACAGGTGTTGAAATGGAAAAATAAGACGCCGGAGGGATTTAAGTTTTTTCCGAAAATTACCCAATCGATCAGTCACATACGGCGGTTGGACAATGTGGAAGAGCTGACAAAGATCTATTGCGATGCCATTTCCCACTTCGAAGAAAAGCTGGGTGTTTGTTTTCTACAACTGCACGAAAACTTCGGCATCAAGGGGTTAGACAAGCTGAAAGCATTTGTAGCAGACTTTCCGAAAGCCATTCCGTTGGCGATTGAAGTTCGCAGCAAAGAGTGGTATCGTGACACAGATTTCTGGAACGAATACTGTCATTTTCTGGAGTCACAACATGCAGCCAATGTAATTGTCGACACTGCCGGCAGACGAGATATGATGCATATGCGGCTGACTAATTCCACCGCTTTCATCCGTTTTGTGGGATGTAATGTGGATAAAATAGATTTCGAGCGTCTAGATGATTGGATAGAACGGATTGTGCGGTGGAAAGAGGCCGGATTAAAGCAACTCTGTTTTTTCGTGCATCAGAATGTGGAAAAATCGTCGCCTCTTTTTTCTGCTTACCTGATTGAAAAAATCAACAAAAGGCTGAATTTCAAGCTGAATGTTCCAGCATTTGCAAGCGAACAGAAAGAATTGTTTTAAGATAAATATCAGATATGATGGTTAAAAGTATCGCAACACTCACACTGTTTTTGAATTTATTTCTCTGCTCTGTCGTCACGCTTGCACAGCAAAGGCCCGTTAGAATTGGTATCGATGGTTTGTCGCACGACCATATTCACGGTATTTTGAACAATCACAAGGCGCGAACCGATATTCAGATTGTCGGTATTGCCGAACCCAACAAAGAGAAAGCGCAGGCATTGGCAGACCGGTATGGATTTGATATGGGTATCGTGTATGATGATCTGGCGACAATGATTGCTGAGACCAAGCCCGAAGGTGTGGTTGCTTTTAATTCGATTTATGATCACCTGAGCACCGTGGAGATATGTGCACCGAAAGGAATTCATGTGATGGTGGAAAAGCCGTTGGCCGTAAGTGCGGAGCACGCGGATAAAATGGAGAGTCTGGCACGGAAGCACCATATTCATCTATTAACCAACTACGAGACTACCTGGTACCCGGCGCACTATAAGGCATTTGAGATGGCGGTTCTGAATCAGGAGATTGGAGCTATCAATAAAGTACTGATCAACGACGGACACAAAGGCCCTGTGGAGATCGGCTGCTCCCCTGAGTTTCTGGCCTGGCTCACAGACCCGGTGCTGAATGGTGGTGGGGCCGTAGTCGATTTTGGTTGTTACGGTGCCAACCTGATGACCTGGATCATGCAAAATGAGGAGCCTGAAACGGTGACAGCTGTTTTACAGACAATCAAACCGGAGGTATATCCCAAAGTAGATGATCAGGCGACGATCATCCTGACTTATCCGCACACACAAGCTATCATTCAGGGATCATGGAACTGGCCGGTCGATCGGAAAGATCTCTCCGTCTACGGGAAAGAAGGGTATGTCACCGTGCACAATGCCCATGACCTGGAATACCGTTTAACCCGTAATGTGCCCAAGAAGGAGATAAAAGTAAACGAATTTCCATTGGCCGCAAAAGATCCCTTTAATTACTTTGCCCATGTAATCAGGGGAGATATCAAAGTGGTGGACACTGATCTCTCTTCGCTGGAAAATAATCTGATTGTCGTGAAGATATTGGATGCTGCCCGGCAAAGCGCCTCAGAAGGGAGGACTGTTCTTTTTAAGAAATAGCTTGCCTCCCAGATATTGGTACACCCGGGTCGAAATACACAGCTGCCGATTTTGTAGCTGCCGTGCATGCGACCCTATACAGGTAGCTTCCTTTCGCAATACTACATCCGTTCGGGCACGTCGATGCCGAAAAGCGACATTCCCTTTTTGATGGTGAGCGCGATATTTTTTGACAACAACAACCGAAAATTGCGCAGGGCAATGTTTTCTTCCCGCAGCATGGGATAGTCGTGATAAAACTGGTTGTATTCCTTCGCCAGGTCGTAGATATAGTTGGCGATCAGTGAGACATTGTATTCCGTTCCGGCCTGTTTTACCACCGTCTCGAACTCAGCCAGCAGCTGCACCAGTCCCTCCTCTTTCTCTGATAGCGGGAGGTTTCGTTCAAGTTGCTCCGGTATTGTGATGCCCTGTTCCGCTGCTTTCCGCAGGATCGACTGGATGCGGGCATGGGTGTACTGGATAAAGGGACCAGTGTTGCCGTTGAAGTCGATTGACTCCTTGGGGTTGAAGGTCATGTTTTTCTTCGGATCCACCTTCAGGATAAAATATTTGAGCGCACCCAGACCCACCATGCGGGAGATCGCTCCCGCCTCTTCTTCAGAGACACCTTCCAGCTTGCCCAGCTCCTGTGATGTTTCATGGGCGGTGTTGATCATTTCCGCCATCAGGTCGTCGGCATCCACCACGGTTCCTTCACGCGATTTCATCTTTCCCTCGGGTAGTTCCACCATGCCATAGGAGAAATGAACCAGTCCTTTCCCAAACTCAAAACCCAGCATGTCGAGCAGGATGGAGAGTACCTGGAAGTGGTAATTTTGCTCGTTACCCACCACATAGATCATGGTGTGGATGGGATAATCATCGAAACGGAGCTTGGCGGTGCCGATATCCTGCGTCATGTAGACAGACGTGCCATCGGCGCGCAGCAACAGTTTCTGATCCAAACCATAAGATGTAAGATCGGCCCATACCGAACCATCTTCTTTTTGGAAGAACAACCCCTCATTGAGGCCACGGAGCACCTCCTCTTTTCCGGCGAGGTAGGTCTGTGACTCGTAGTAGATCTTGTCGAAGGAGACGCCCATCTGCCGGTAAGTTTCATCGAAACCGGCATAGACCCAATCGTTCATCATCTTCCAGAGGTTCACGGTAGCGGCATCGTGTGCTTCCCATTTGCGCAGCATCTCACGGGCTTCCTCCATCAGCTGCGATTGCGCCTCAGCCTCCTCTTTGGTGAATCCTTTTTCCTGCAAAGCCGCCAGTTCCTCCTTATACTTTTTATCGAACAGTACATAGTAATCGCCTATCAGGTGATCTCCCTTCTTGCCGGTTGTGAATGGCGTTTCTCCGTTGCCCCATTTCTGCCATGCCAGCATGGACTTGCAGATGTGGATGCCGCGGTCGTTCACGATGTTGGTTTTCACCACCCGTTTCCCATTGGCTTTGAGCACCTCACTCAGTGCATGTCCCAACAGGTTGTTGCGCACATGTCCCAGGTGTAAAGGTTTGTTCGTGTTGGGCGAGGAGTATTCTACCATGTAGAGCGGCGCATCCTCGGCTATTGGCGTGAAACCGTAATCGGTTGCAGCATCGATCGTCTGCAGCAGCTCTACCCAAACACCCGGGGCGATGGTGAGGTTCAGAAACCCCTTGATCACGTTGTACTCCGATACAATGGGTGAACTGTCAGCCAGCCTTGTGCCAATCTCCTCAGCAGTCTGCTCGGGATTCTTGCGGGATATTTTCAATAAGGGAAAAGTGACCAGGGTGTAGTGTCCCTTGAACTCTTTTTTGGTTTTCTGCAGCGTGATTTGCGCCGGATTCACTTCGACCTGGTAAAGCTCTTTGATTGCCGCGATGATGGTATTCTGAAGAATATGTTCGATTTGCATAATGAATGTAGCTGATTAAAAGCGCAAAGGTAAGAAAAATGTATTTAATGGCGTACGATATCCTGAATTACAAGACCGGAGAGGGTGAAGCCGAAGACGGCAGTGACCTGTACCATGGTACCGTTTGTTTGCGCTTTCCGGAAACTGCCATGCTCCGCTGCATCGGGTAGTGCCTCCTCTCCCTTGTTGGGAAGCAACTCTTCGCTGTAGACACAAAGAAACGGTTTTTCCGGTTTTTCATTTTTTCTCATCCGCTGACGCAATGCCAATGCTAGCTTACAGCCGCGTACCTTCCAGAACTCGGCTACCCGTATCTGTTGCGGGTCCATCTTGAGGGCCGCTCCCATGGAAGAGAAAAGTGTCGCCCCAGTGCGGGAGGCCGTAACCAGCAGGTGAGCTTTGTGGGCGAGAGAGTCGATGGCATCGATGATGTAATCATACTGCTCCATGTGAAATGACTCCGACGTTTCGGCACTGTAGATGATGGGCAGGGTGACTATGTGCGCCTCCGGGTTGATCTCCAACAGCCGTCGTTTCATTACCTCCACTTTCAATTCCCCCACCGTCAGGGTGGTAGCCGGGAGCTGTCGGTTGATATTGGCTGTTGCCACCCGGTCGGAGTCTACCAGTGTCAGGTGCATGATTCCGCTGCGGATCAGTGCTTCGGCACACCAGCTGCCCACGCCCCCCACACCAAAAAGGATCACTTTACTCGAGGCAATCAGTTTCATCGCGGCAGATCCGACGAGCAGTTCAGTACGGGCAAAAAGTTCGTTGTACGACATGGAATATAAAGATGCTTTTTAAAAAAGCCGATCCTCTTTGCAGGGAATCAGCTTCTTAATTTATTCACGAAAACTTTATTCATTCAAGTTTCACAAGTTGTTTGGAATGTATGTGATTAAAAAGGAGACATTGAGATGTTTTGTGGGGACCCATCGCTTACAGTGAGCGTAAAAAAGAGTAGCTGTCCGAAGCGAAGCAAGTTCTACTCTTTTAGCTTATGTAAGCAATGATGGGTCGCAAAAAATCGGTAGTTGATTTTTTAATCACAACATACTACATACAAAAACTTGAGTTAATAGTAGGCTTCGCTTTTTGGTTCGAAGTAGGCTTGCGGGTGCAGGCAGGTGGGACAGTTTTTCGGTGGCTTCTTGCCAGTAAATACATATCCGCAGTGACGGCAGATCCAGTCGATCTCCTCTTCCCGTACAAATACAGTGCCGTTCACCACACGTTCAAACAGCTTCAGATAGCGCTCTTCGTGTATTGCTTCGGCTTTGGCAATCATGCGGTACATGGTGGCAATTTCCTTGAATCCTTCCTGCTCAGCCACTTCGGCGAAGTGGGGGTAGAGATCGGTCCACTCTTCGTTCTCTCCTTCGGCTGCTGCCTTCAGATTCTCAGCAGTGGTGCCTATGACTCCGGCGGGAAAAGATGCTGTGATCTCCAGCATACCTCCTTCAAGGTATCTGAACATCCGCTTGGCATGGGTCATTTCCTGGTCAGCTGTTTCCTGAAAGATGGCTGCAATTTGCTCATAACCCTCTTTTTTTGCTTCTTTCGCGAAGAAAGTGTAGCGCATGCGTGCCTGTGATTCTCCTGCGAAGGATTTCATCAGATTTAGTTCGGTTTGGGTTCCTTTTACGCTCTTCATAAGTTTTTTCGTTTATTTGAATTGTTGGTCTTCAATTGAGGTGATGTTCCATGGCTGTGTAATGATGCGGGTAATATTGTTCCCGCATATCATGGCTCATCTTTACCAACAAAAATAAACAATTTTCAGTTTGGAAAAAAAATAAAAGGGTAAGGGAGGACTATTTAAAATCTTTCTAAATTGATTTTATGCCAGTTCGCTCAGTTCTAGCCAGCGCATAGTTTTTTCGTCGATCAACTCCATGATTTCCGACAGACGTGAAGATTTTTCCATCAGTTCTCCGGCAGACAGATTACCAGATGAGAGCATTTCGGTGAGTCTGTTTTTTTCTATATCCAGCTGTTCAATCTCCGATTCGAGCGATTCAAACTCACGTTTTTCCTTGAATGAAAGCTTCTTTTTTTCTTCTGATGGCCTGTTTTTTCGCGGATCGGTTTCCTGTCTATTGGTTTTTTGCTCCTCTGCCTCTTTTTTCTGTTCATCGGTTTTCCATTCCCTGTATTGGGTGTAATTCCCGGGGAAGTCCTGAATCCGTGCGTCTCCATGGAATACCAGCAGGTGATCTACTACCTTGTCCATGAAGTAGCGGTCGTGCGATACCACGATGAGGCATCCTTTAAATCCGGCAAGGTATTCTTCCAGGATGTTCAATGTGATGATGTCCAGGTCGTTTGTCGGCTCATCCAGTACCAGGAAGTTGGGGTTGGTGATGAGTACGGTGCAGAGGTAGAGTCGTCTTCTCTCACCGCCGCTAAGCTTGTAGACGTAGCTATGCTGTTTTTCCGGAGGAAAGAGAAAATGTTGCAGGAACTGCGAGGCGGTGAGTTTGCTACCATTCCCCAGGTCGATTACTTCTGCGATGTTTTGTACCACATCAATCACTTTCATCTGTTCATCGAACAGCAGTCCCTCCTGGCTATAATAACCGAAGTTCACTGTTTCGCCGATCTCAAAGCCGCCGCTGTCGGGCATTTCTTTACCGAGCAGCATCTTTACGAAGGTTGATTTCCCTGTGCCGTTGTTTCCCACGATACCCATTTTCTCATACCGGGAGAAGATGTAATTGAAATCTTCGGTGATGCGGATATCTCCAAAACGTTTAGTCACATGTGTTGCTTCAAATATCTTTTTCCCAATGTATGATCCACGGGCTGCAAGGCGCACACCCTCCTCTTCGCGGCGCCGTTGTGCCTTCTCTTCCAGCGAATAAAAGGCATCGATGCGTGATTTTGCCTTGGTACCCCGTGCCTGGGGCTGGCGGCGCATCCAGTCAAGCTCCTTCCGCATCAGATTGCGTGCACGGTCCACCTCAGTGTTTTGTGTGGTAACCCGCTCTTCTCTTTTTTCGAGGTAGTAGGAAAAATTCCCTTTATAGGAGAAAATCTGTTTTTCATCGATCTCCAGAATCTGCGTGCAGATGCGGTCCAGAAAATAACGGTCGTGTGTCACCATGAGCAGACTCATCCTGTTGCGGTTGAGGTATTCTTCGAGCCACTCCACCATCTCCAGATCGAGGTGGTTGGTGGGCTCATCCATGATGAGCAGCTCCGGTTCGCTAATCAGTACGTTCGCCAGTGCCACCCGCTTCACCTGGCCACCTGAAAGCTCGCCCATCTTCTGGTGAAAATCGGTGATCTTGAGTTGGGAGAGTATCTGTTTGATGCGTTGTTCGTAATCCCATGCCTTGAGCAGATCCATCTGCAGCAAAATCTCGTCGAGACCGGCCTGATTGTGAGAGGAAAGCATCTCCTCGTAGCGTGCAATCAGCTTCACCGTTTCGTTGTCGGCGCTGAAGCAAGCTTCGAGCACAGTCAGCTCCGCATCATACTGTGGAGACTGTTCAAGGTAAGCACATCGGATGTCGTTGCGAAATACCACCCTTCCTTCGTCGTAACTTTCCTTTCCCCCGATGATGTTCAGTAGGGTGGTCTTTCCCGCTCCATTGCGGGCAATTAGTCCGATCTTATCTCCCTCGGCAATGCCAAACGAGATATCGCGAAAGAGCAGCAGATCGCCGAAGCTTTTGGTGAGTGTGTCGATTTGCAGGAGGGGATGGGGCATATATATCTGGATTTGGCTTCAAAAGTACAAAAAACAATCGATTCAGAACTTCCATCTCATATAGAAATAGAGATCGGTCCTGTGGTTACCGTCTATCAATTCTGTGCCACTACCGATGGTATTGCGGTTGAAGTAGCGGGTATGGGCTGCTTTCAGAGAGAGGGTGAGCGTAGCAGAGACCTCATATTTGGCTGAAGCTGAAAGCCGGCAACCTTTGCCGTAGAAGGAGGGCATGTAGAATGAGTTGAGCAGATTTCTTTCGTAGGAATAGAGGCGCACATTGTAGCTCTCCGCATTAAAAAAAGCCAGGTAGAAGTCTCCTGCAAAAGGACCCTTTCCGCGATAGCCTATATTTTGGGAGAGCATGTACCCCGTCTCAGATGGAAAGTGTTTTTCGGTGCAATGGGCTACGTCGGCGGTGGTGCGTGATTCCCATCCGCTTTGGGATGCGTGCGCATACCGAATCCTGATCTTATGGGTGGCATAGGGCAATACGGAAGTGG
>Ga0265294_10007803_pt1 | contig 12611 bp, 9 predicted proteins | sample MunlanPumphouse3_FD_192504 | JGI IMG/M metagenome (GOLD analysis project Ga0265294, IMG submission 192504) | Groundwater microbial communities from a municipal landfill in Southern Ontario, Canada - Pumphouse #3 | ecosystem: Environmental > Aquatic > Deep subsurface > Groundwater | place... | reverse complement strand
TCCAAATAGAATAGAAGCATATACAAAAGAGGGCCGATGATTAAGTTCACCGGCCTTATCTTTTGTCCGGGACTATCACAAATCCGGCATTTGGAGTAATCTTTGAGCATGAAGCTCAGTCAGCCGCAATCTGCGAGATCAATCAATAATTACAGAGTGCTCAACCTTGTAAGGCGCAAGGACCGCCTTTCAAAAGCTGAGCTTTCCAGGCTTCTGTCGCTTAACAAAGTCTCAACAGGAGAAATTGTCGACAGCCTGATAGAGCAGGGCGTGATCAGGGAAACCGGAAAGCTTGCCTCTTCCAATGGGAGGAGGGCCACAGCCTTGGAACTGGTTCGGAGCTCACGGCTTGTGCTTGCAGTTGACATCGGACCGAAGTTCTGCATTATTGCCCTTGCAAACCTCGGGCTTGAACTGATCAGATTTGAAAGAATACCTACAGAAAGCCATAAGACCCCTGAGGATTTCTGCGTAAGCATAATTAAAAGCTGCATGAGAACCATCAAGCTGGCGCCGAAGGATTCGATTCTCGGCATGGCAATAACGATTCCTGCAGGGATTTCAAGTGACAGGAAGACCATTGAACGCTGCTCATTCCTCCCATGGGGCGAAATACCGATTGTTGAGGTGATGGAGAAGGCCCTTGGGATCCATGCAGTGCTTTCAAACTCTCTTGAAGCTCTTGTTCTGGCAGAGAACCTAGATGGAGAAGCCGGCAAGTGCGTCTTCTACGTAGACTGGGGCGAACGCATAGATGCGGCGCTTGTCAAGAACAAGAAAGTCTACAGCCTCCTTGGAGCATTCGGGCATCTGAAAGTATCACAGACAGGGCTTTGCACATGCGGACAGATCGGATGCCTTGAGGCGGTTGCCTCGACTTGGGCTCTCAGCCAGAGCCCGGATGCAAGCCTCAAGGACATATGGGACAAGGTGCCGCTGGGTCAGGCTCTTGATGCAATGGCAACAGCCTTTGCTCTTGCAAGCCAGGTATGCGGATTCGATACAATTGTAATCGGCGGACAGGGAAGCACAATTCCCGATGGCCCGCTTTCCAAGCTTACTGAGCTTTTTGATAAGTATCATCATCCATATGCCTCTGAGGCCGTGATTCTGCGCTCGGCGCTTGGAGAGAAAGCGAACATAATCGCAGCAGCTGATTATGCCTTGGATCAATTCTTCTTCCATTCCGGCTTCCTCGTCGGAGTGGAGGAGATGCTGTAGGAGGGAGCGATGAATCTTCTTCATCTTCGTTATGCGGTCGAAGTCGCCAGATGCAGGTCAATAAGCAAAGCTGCCGAGAACCTTTCAATGGGCCAGCCTAATCTGAGCCGCAGCATAAAGGAACTTGAAGATTCAATCGGTATAACGATTTTCAACAGAACCACAAAAGGCATGGCAATCACGGCTCAGGGCGAAGAATTCATCCAGTATGCACGTGAGATCATTTCAAGGGTGGATTACGTAGAATCACTTTACAGGAAGGATGATTCGCGGAAGCAGGTCTTCTCGATCTCCGTTCCGAGAGCCAGCTACATAAGCCACGCTTTCGTGGAATTCTCGGCAAAGCTCAACCAGAACAAGATGATCGGGGTATGGTACAAGGAGACAAACAGCCTTCTGGCAATGAGCAGCATCACTGATGAGGACTACAACCTTGGGATAATCCGCTACTGCGAGGACTATGACTCGTATTTCAAAGGCAGCCTGCGGGAAAAGGGCCTTGATTCTAAAGAGCTGCTGGACTTCACGTCTATAGCCGTCATGTCTGATGACCATCCTCTTGCAGGAAGGCAGGATCTTGGGATGTCCGATTTCGAGCCTTATCCCGAAGTCGTTCAGGGCGATCCGTACATACCGTCTCTTCCTGTGCCTGAAATACGCAAGGCGGCCTTCGATGAAGGTGGGGACAAACACCTGTTCATCTTCGACCGTGGGAGCCAGTTCGATCTTCTTTGCGGCCTTAAGAACAGCTATATGTGGGTTTCGCCTATTCCAGAGGTTATGCTGAAGCGCTATCATCTGGTTCAGAAATGGGTGCCTGACAATGACAAGGTGTACAAGGATGTGCTGATTTACCGCAAAGGCTATAGATTCACAGACCTGGACAAGCTGTTTCTGGATACGCTGATGGAAGTCAAGCAGAACCTTCAGGTGATTATCTGAAGCTCAGAGCATATATATTGGCAAGCAGATTATTCTGTCTATTTCATTGATATCTTTGACATAGAGGAAGTAACAAAAGTGAATCACTTTATATCGATACAGGCATATCGATATATCAATATAGCATTACACATTTTCTTTTATTGATGGTAAGTTCGAATTGTCCCAATGGGATAGGAGACAGATATGAACGAAGAGAAAATCGTGAACAGCGTTGAAAGTCTGGAGGACCTGATTCATAGAGTGCGCTCAGCAGAGAAAGAGTACTCTACGTTTGATCAGGAGCAGGTGAACAAGATCTTCTTCGCTGCCGCAATGGCTGCGAACCAGGCGAGGATTCCTCTTGCAAAGCTTGCAGTCGAAGAGACAGGCATGGGAGTTGTGGAGGACAAGGTCATAAAGAACCACTTCGCATCCGAGTATATCTACAATAAATACAGAGACACCCAGACATGCGGTGTTGTGGAAGAGGACAAAGCCTACGGGATAAAGAAGGTGCTGGAGCCGGTCGGACTGGTTGCAGCAGTCATTCCTACAACTAACCCGACATCGACAGCGATCTTCAAGACTCTCATTGCATTGAAGACCAGAAACGGAATCATCATTTCACCGCATCCAAGAGCCAAGAAGAGCACTGCAGAGGCCGCACGGGTAGTGCTGGAAGCTGCTGTGAAAGCGGGTGCTCCGAAGGATATCATCGGGTGGATTGACACTCCGAGCCTTGAGATGACTGACCTTCTTATGAAGGAAGCCGACATCATTCTGGCAACCGGAGGACCGGGGATGGTCAGAGCTGCTTATTCAAGCGGCAAGCCAGCTGTTGGAGTCGGACCGGGAAATACGCCTGCCGTGATTGACAGCAGCGCCGATGTGGTGCTGGCAGTGAACTCGATCATCCATTCAAAGACATTCGACAACGGCATGATCTGCGCTTCTGAGCAGTCCGTTATTGTCGATTCCAAGGTCTACAAGCAGGCTCGCAAGGAGTTTGCCGACAGAGGCTGCTATTTCCTCAATGCCGAGGAGACAGACAAGGTCCGTAAGACGATCCTGATCAACAATGCCCTGAATGCGAAGATTGTTGGGCAGAGCGCTTACAAGATCGCTCAGCTTGCCGGTGTCGATGTGGATCCGAAGACGAAGATCCTCATCGGAGAAGTGGAGAGCGTCGAGCTTTCCGAGGCATTTGCCCATGAAAAGCTTTCGCCGGTCCTTGCAATGTACAAATCCAAGGATTTCGAAGATGCGATTTCAAAGGCGATGCAGCTCATTGCAGATGGCGGTTACGGCCACACTTCATCGCTTTATATCAACACAGTGACGGAGAATGAGAAATTGGCCAGATTCTACAATGCGATGAAGACATGCAGAGTGCTGGTAAATACACCATCGTCACAGGGCGGAATCGGAGACCTGTACAACTTCAAGCTCACACCGTCGCTCACACTCGGATGCGGCTCGTGGGGCGGCAACTCGGTGTCGGAGAACGTCGGGGTGAAGCAGCTGCTCAACATCAAGACTGTGGCAGAAAGGAGAGAGAATATGCTTTGGTTCAGAGCGCCTTCAAAGGTCTATCTGAAGAAGGGATGCCTGCCTGTTGCATTGCAGGAGCTCAAGACGGAATACAAGAAGAAGAGAGCGTTCATCGTGACCGATTCCTTCCTCTATCACCATGGATACACAGCTTCGATCGAGAAATACCTCGACGAAATGGGCATCGAGCATGACACATTCTTCGATGTTGCTCCTGATCCGACTCTCGGATGTGCAATCAAGGGCACCGAGCAGATGCGTTCGTTCCAGCCTGATGCGATAATTGCTGTCGGCGGCGGATCGGCTATGGATGCCGGAAAGATCATGTGGGTGATGTACGAGCATCCTGAAGTGGATTTCCTCGATATGGCGATGAGATTCTGCGATATCAGAAAGAGAATCTACACTTTCCCGAAGATGGGGCAGAAGGCTCTGTTCATTGCAGTCCCGACTTCCGCCGGAACAGGATCCGAGGTTACTCCGTTCGCTGTCATCACCGATGAAAGATCAGGTGTCAAGTATCCTCTGACGGACTATGAACTGATGCCGACTATTGCAATCGTCGATGCAGACATGATGATGGATGCACCGAAGGGGCTAACTGCTTCTTCAGGAATCGATGCAGTCTCCCATGCTTTGGAGGCCTATGCTGGCATGATGGCCACTGATTTCACTGACGGACTTGCACTACAGGCACTCGATGTGATCTTCAAGTATCTTCCAAGAGCCTGGGACAATGGACCGAATGATCCGGAGGCCAGAGAGAAGATGGGGCATGCTGCAACGATGGCCGGAATGGCTTTTGCAAACGCATTCCTCGGAATCTGCCACTCGATGGCTCATAAGCTTGGTGCATACTTCCATGTTCAGCATGGAATCGCCAATGCGATACTGCTTGACCAGATCGTACCGTTCAATGCCGCTGAACTGCCAACCAAGATGGGCACGTTCCCTCAGTACGGGTATCCTCATACGATGCGCCGCTATGCCGAGGTTGCCGAGCATCTGGGACTTGGCGGAAAGAATGATCAGGAAAAGCTTGACAATCTGATTGATGCAGTTGATAAGCTTAAGGAGAGAGTCGGGATCAAGAAGACCATCGCCGATTACGGCGTGGACGAGAAGGAATTCCTTGCAAAGGTCGATGCGATGAGCGAATCGGCATTCGATGACCAGTGCACCGGGAACAACCCTCGCTATCCGCTGATCAGCGAGATAAAGCAGATGTACCTGAATGCCTACTATGGCAGGAAGTATCAGGAGGTGAAGTAAATGTATAGCCTTGATAGAGTGATTGCTGTCAGAAACAACAAGACCATCTACCGCGATGGGAATGTGGTGATCAAGCTTTTTGGAGATGGGTTCTCCAAGTCTGATATCCTCAACGAAGCGCTGAACCAGTCCAGGGTTGAAGAGACCGGCCTGAATATCCCGAAGGTCATCGAGGTGACCAAGATCGATGGCAAATGGGCGATTGTCTCCGACTTCATTCCTGGCAAGACTCTTGCCTACCTTATGGAGAAGAATCCGGACAAGATGCAGGAGTACTTGGAGCAGTTCGTAGATCTGCAGATGCAGGTGTTCGATCAGAAGGCTCCGCTTCTGAATCGCCTGAGGGACAAGATGTTCCGCAAGATTTCGATGACAAACCTCGATGCGACCACCCGGTATGATCTTCAGTCACGTCTGGAGTCCATGCCACGCCACAGCAAGGTGTGCCATGGCGACTTCAATCCGAGCAATATAATCATCAGCGATGATGGCAAGCCTTACATCCTGGACTGGTCACATGTGACTCAGGGAAATGCTTCGGCGGATGTTGCAAGAACGTACCTTCTGTTCAAGCTTCAGAAAGAAGATGAGCTTGCCGAGAAGTATCTGGATCTGTTCTGTGCGAAGAGCAATACTCCAAAGCAGTACGTTCAGAGATGGCTTCCGATCGTAGCCGCTTCGCAGTCTGTGAAGGGCCGTCCGGAAGAGCGGGAGTTCCTGCTTGAGTGGGTCAATGTCTTTGACTATGAGTAGGGTCTGGGATAAACTGAAATAGGAGATCAATTATATGAGAGTTACAGTTTGCATTGGCAGTTCATGCCATTTAAAGGGTTCAAGACAGGTTGTTCAGAGGCTTCAGAGTCTGATTGCTGAGAACAAGCTTCAGGACAAGGTCGAGCTTGCCGGAACATTCTGCATGGGCAATTGCCAGCACGGAGTGAACGTCAACATCGATGAGAAGAACTATTCGGTAAGCCCGGAGACTGTCGATCAGTTCTTTAAGGACAATATTCTTTCTGCTGTGAAATAGCAGGATCATGTTCCTTCCAGGGCAGCAAAGGCTGTCCTGAAAACATAGATTCCAGTGGGGACCGGCGACGGGCCCCGCTGGTTGATTTCAGATCATATATCATACGAGGGGTTTTCATGGCCGAATATCTGAAGCTCAAGAAGGCAAACTGCAAGAACTGCTACAAATGCATCAGGCATTGTCCTGTGAAGTCGATCCAGTTCTCTGGCAATCAGGCGCACATCATCAGCGATGAGTGCATATTGTGCGGGAACTGCTTTGTTATCTGCCCGCAGAATGCGAAAGAGATTGTCAATGACGTGGATCGCTGCAAGGTTCTTCTTTCAGAGAACGAGGAAGTCTATGCGACAGTTGCGCCTTCTTTCATAGGCTGCTACGACGGGGTGGGCATCCAGGGACTTGAAGCAGGGCTTCAGAAGCTCGGGTTCAAGGGGGTAGTCGAGACTGCTGTCGGAGCTACTTATGTGAAGACCCAGTATGAGAAGCTGGTTCATGAAGGCAACATGGATGTAATCATTTCCACCTGCTGCCCGACTGTGAACCTTCTTGTTCAGAAGCATTATCCGGAAGCCCTGAAGTATCTGGCTCCTGTCGTATCGCCGATGGAAGCAGCGGCGCTTGATATCAAGAAGCGCCATCCGGGAGCGAAGGTCGTGTTCATCGGGCCATGCCTTTCAAAGAAGGACGAGGTGGACCGCTACCCGGGATATGCAGACGTTGTCTTGACTTTCGAAGAACTCAATGAATGGTTCGAAAGTGCATCTGTCGTTCTTTCAAAGGCTGTCGATGATACAGAGGAAAGCAAGGCGAGGCTGTTCCCGACCTGCGGCGGTATCCTCAAGACGATGGCTCTGGAAGATAAATACACTTATCTGGCAGTCGATGGAATCGATAACTGCATTGCATGTCTGAAGGATATCCTTTCAGAGAACCTGACTCATTGCTTCATAGAGATGTCCTCATGTGTTGGAAGCTGCATCGGCGGTCCTGTAATGGCAAAGTACCACAGCTATCCGGTCAAGAGCTATCAGGAAGTGATCCGCTATGCCGGCCGCGAGGACTTCAAGGCTGATCTTATCAGCGATTCTGAGCTTGTTCTTTCACGAGAGGCCATCATTCTACAGTCTTCGAAGAAGATGCCTACCGAAGAAGAGATTCAGGAGATTTTCCATAGAATGGGAAAGAATAAGCCTGAAGATCAGCTCAATTGCGGAAGCTGCGGCTACAACAGCTGCCGCGACAAGGCGATTGCCGTGTTCCAGGGAAAGGCCGACATGACCATGTGTCTTCCGTTCTTGAAGGAGAAGGCTGAGAGTCTTACGAGCAATATCATCGGAAGCACTCCGAACGGCATTATTGTGGTGAACGAGCAGCTCGAGGTTCAGCTTATAAACAAGGCTGCCCGTGAGATCATGAATATTCAGAATGCAGGCGATGTGATGGGCGAGCAGGTGATCAGGATTCTTGATCCGAAGCCGTTCATGGATGTGCTGAGCACTGGGCGAAACGTCAAGGAGAAGAAGATGTATCTGGCCGAATACGACCGCTACGTCGAGATGAGCGTTGTGTATGACCGCAACTTCCATATCCTGATGTGCCTGATGAGGGATGTCACTTCCGAGGAGAATGCCAAGGAAGAAAAGGCAAAGATAAGCGAAGAGACAGTCATGGTTGCCGACAAGGTCGTGGATAAGCAGATGCGGATAGTCCAGGAGATTGCATCTCTTCTGGGCGAGACTGCCGCCGAGACCAAGATTGCCCTTACAAAGCTCAAGGAGTCGATAAAGAATGAATAATCTCTGCGCTGACATCGGTTACAAAAGCCTCAACAAATTCCAGGAGCAGCTTTGCGGTGACAACGTCGAGTATGTAGAGGATGATGAGAACAATACATCGACATTCGTTCTCGCCGACGGGCTTGGAAGCGGCGTGAAGGCCTGCATCCTGTCCACCCTCACCAGCAAGATTCTCTCAACGATGATGGAGGCCGGCCTCGATATTACCGACTGCGTCTCCACCATAGCTGCAACGCTTCCGGTGTGCAAGGAAAGGGGAGTCGCGTATTCGACTTTCACGATCTTCCGCCTGATAAATAACTCAGTGGTGGAACTCATTCAGTATGACAACCCGAAGGTTATCATGCTCCGTGGCGGAAAGAACTTCGATTATCCTGCCACTATGTCAGTCATAGGCGGCAAGGAAGTCTATACAACAAGGATTCCTGTGCAGGAGAGCGATGTGTTCTTCCTGATGAGCGACGGTTGCGTCCATGCCGGAGTCGGGATGAAGATGAACCTAGGCTGGCAGCGCGAGAACATCATTGAGTTCCTTGAGTCTCTGTACGACATCGGATTCACCGCAAAGACCCTGTGCACGATTCTGCTAGATGAATGCAACAAGCTGTATGACGGGATGCCGGGTGATGATACCACAGTGTGCGCCATCAGGATCCGCCAGCGCGAGCAGGTGAATCTGATCATAGGGCCTCCTGCCCAGCGTGAGGACTGCAGCAAGATGATGAACCTCTTCTTTTCAAAGGAAGGCAAGCACATCATATGCGGCGGGACTACTTCGACTATTGCCGCGAAGTTCCTTGGAAAGCCTCTTGTTCCGAATCTGGATTTCTCAGATCCTGAGATTCCGCCTACTGCGACGATACAGGGGGTGGATCTGGTCACCGAGGGCGTTATCACGATTAACAAGGTGCTCACCTATGCCCAGGACTACCTGAAGTCAAATGAAAGCTACACTCAGTGGAGCTACAAGAAGGATGGGGCTTCCAAGATAGCAAGGATGCTGTTCGAGGATGCCACAGACATCAATTTCTACGTAGGGCGTGCGATAAACCCAGCTCACCAGAATCCTTCGCTGCCGATCAACTTCAGCATCAAGATGAATCTGGTGAATCAGCTTGCCGATTGCCTCAAGAAGATGGGCAAGCGGATCAAGGTCAGTTATTTCTGATTGCAGGAGGAGAATATGGCTATGGATATGACTAGAAGATTCGACACTCAGGTGCAGCTTCTCAAATACAAGGTTCTCAAGGAAGTGGCCAGGCTGGCCTTCAACGATGAGCTTGGAGAAAACCTCCTCGATATTCCGAAGACCATCATCCCAGGAACGACTCCGACCACCCGCTGCTGCGTCTACAAGGAAAGGGCGATCATCGGCGAAAGGGTGAAGATGGCAATGGGCGGCGACCACAAGAATCCGAATGTAGTAGAAGTTCTTCCAATCGCCTGCGATGAATGCCCTGTTGGAGGCTATGAGGTCACTGACGCCTGCCGCGGATGCATCGCCCATCGATGCGAGCATGCATGCAAGAGAGGTGCTATCTATTTTGACCATCACCAGAAGGCTCATATCGATAAATCCAAATGCATCGAATGCGGAATGTGTGCTCAGAACTGCCCGTATTCGGCAATCCACAACTTCAAGCGTCCTTGCGAGAATGCCTGCAAGGTTCATGCGATTTCGATGAATGATGACAAGTCGGCTCGGATTGACAATAGCAAATGCACCTCATGCGGGGCTTGCGTATACCAGTGCCCGTTCGGAGCAATAACTGACAAGTCTTTTATTCTCAATGTCATAGATATTCTAAAACGCAGTGATAATGGACGTAATTACAAGTCTTATGCCATCGTTGCACCTTCGATCTCATCGCAGTTCTCATATGCGACTCTTGGTCAGGTGGTATCCGGCTTGAAGAAGCTCGGCTTCCATAACGTGGTCGAGGCGGCCCTGGGTGCCGACATGGTGGCTCTGGATGAGACCAGGGAGCTTATGGAACGCGGCTTCCTGACAAGTTCGTGCTGTCCGGCTTTCGTTACGTTCGTGAACAAGTTCTATCCTGAGCTTTCCAAGTTCGTAAGCAGCAATCCTTCCCCGATGGTTGCAATTGCGAAGTACATCAAGAGCAATGATCCCGGAGCGAAGGTCGTGTTCATCGGCCCGTGCACGGCGAAGAAGATGGAGTTCCAGCTTCCCAAGGCTCACCCTTACGTTGATAGCGTCCTGACATTCGAGGAGCTTCAGGCTTTGTTCGACTCCCGTGATTTCGACTTGTGCACTCTTGGTGATGATGTTCTGGACAATGCCTCATACTACGGCCGCATCTTTGCCCGAAGCGGAGGTCTTTCCGATGCAATCACCGAGGCTGTGAAGGAGCTTGGAGCCGAAGGCTTTGAGTTCAAGCCTGAAGTGTGCGATGGCATAGATGCCTGCAAGATGGCGCTTCTGAAGAAGAGCAAGAACATTCCTATGGGCAACTTCATCGAAGGCATGGCCTGCGATGGAGGGTGCATAGGAGGAGCAGGGTGCCTCACTCATGGTGCAAAGAACAAGGCAGAGGTAGACAAGTACGGCCGGCTCGCCTACGAGAAGAAGATCACCGAAGCGGTTTCGATGCTCAAATAGTCAAACACAATCTCTCTATGCTGTGGCCGTCTAGGCCGGCTAGGCCGACTAGGTCGTTTTTAGGTCGCCTAGGTCGCCTAGGTCGCCTAGGCCGTTTCCAGTTTCTTAGGTGAAAATTCATAACACTTTTTCTCAGGCAGTGATAAAATGAAGACTGCATCCTGGCTCATGTCCGGCTTGCTGTAATTATTTCAATAGGAGGGAATGATGAAAAAGGTATTTACTGTTGTTATTGCTGTGCTCATGTGTGCAAGCGTGGTCTTTGCTCAGGCCGCAGCAGAAGAGAACCCAACGATATCCGTTTGGGTAAGCGGAGCTGGGTCTCAGGTTGAGGTTCTCAAGGTTGCATGTGAGGATTTCACTGCCGAGACCGGAATCAAGGTTGAATTCTCCGCACCTGGGGACACCTACGAAGAGATGATGAAGACCAAGATGGCCTCCAATGATCTTCCTGATGTTTTCGATACGCATGGATGGGCAGTGGTCCGCTACAGTGACTATCTGATGCCCGTTAACGACATGGCCTTCTACAAGAATATCAGCAGCCAGATTATTCCTACAGTATCAAAGGATGGAAAGACCTATGTGCTTCCGTTTGATATGGATCTCACTGGAATCGTCTACAACGTCGATGTGATGAATGAAGCCGGAGTCGATGTTGACAAGATCAAGACATGGGCGGATTTCGAAGCTGCCTGCGAGAAGATCAAGGCCATCGGAAAGACTCCTGTAACCTTGGGCGGAAGCAGCGGAGTCACAGTAGGCTGGTACTACGACAGAGTAGCTCCATCGTTCTATTACACTGATGAGACTAACAGCAAGGCTGCCGATCTCAAGTCTGGAAAGTTCGACCCGAAGCCTTGGGAAGAGATTTCTGCCATGCTTGACCGCTGGGTGAGCAAGGGCTATCTCAACGCCGACTGCGTCACGGGAGATTTCATGGGTGACATTACCGCTATTTCCACTGCTAAGGCTGGTTTTGACTTCATTCAGAACGTTGCTATCACGATGGGCCGTGCGAATGTCAATCCTGACGGGAACATGGGCATGATGCCTATTCCTTCCAAGAGCGCATCTGATGAGCCGAGCCTGATCTCTGGAGAAGGCGTTGCTCTTGGAATCTGGAAGGATACCAAGCATAAGGCAGCGGCCGAGAAGCTTCTCAACTACCTTGCACAGCCGGAAGTTGCTGCAAAAGTGTGCACAGCCACAGGAAATGTTCCTGCCCTGACCAACGTCAAGGTGGATCTCGGAGTGCTTCAGCAGTACATAGACAAGTATTCTGATGTGGAAGCATTCAACTACTTCGACAGAGCCTACTGCCCGAGCGGCATGTGGGATGTCATGTGCGCAACAGGCCAGGATGTTCTCGCTCAGAAGAGCGGAGCAGTCGCTGAGTCTGCAAAGCAGATGAAGAGCACCTTCGATGCCCTCTGGGGAAACTGATCTAGGAAAATCGTTTCAGGGAGCAGCATTCCTGCTCCCTGATGCTTAATGCTATGCAATCGAAAAACAGGACAATCAATCTATTCTACGTTCCGGCGCTGGTGCTTTTCGCATTCTTCGTGGTCTATCCCTTCGTCAAGGGAATCTATCTTTCAATGACTAACTGGAACGGCTATTCCAGGTCGTTCAAGATCATAGGATTGGCCAATTACAAGAACCTCTTTGCCGACAAGAATGTCCGCAGGGCATTCGTGAATACCCTGATCTATGGAGCTGGAAGCACTGTGATCCAGAACATCCTCGGAATTCTTCTGGCGGTGTTCCTCAATCAGAAATTCCGCGGCCGCGGCTTTGTCCGGACCGTGATCTACCTTCCCGTGATGATTGCGCCTCTGATCATGGGCTACATAATGTACTTCTTCTTCAACTACAGCCGAGGTGCGCTCAATGATGTTCTCAAGCTTCTGAGCCTAGCTCCTGTGGACTGGCTTGCCGATGGAAACAGGTCGGTATGGATTCTCACTCTGGTCAATTCCCTGCAGTTCGTCGGCATTTCGATGGTGATCTATCTGGCAGGTTTGCAGAACATTCCCGGGGTGTATTATGAAGCAGCGGCCATCGATGGGATAAATACTTCCCAGAAGTTCTTCTGCATCACGCTTCCGCTCCTGATGCCCGCTATCACATCTTCTGTGACGCTGAACCTCATCGGAGGCTTGAAGCTCTATGATGTGATCATCGCCCTCAC
>Ga0265294_10007802_pt1 | contig 12616 bp, 9 predicted proteins | sample MunlanPumphouse3_FD_192504 | JGI IMG/M metagenome (GOLD analysis project Ga0265294, IMG submission 192504) | Groundwater microbial communities from a municipal landfill in Southern Ontario, Canada - Pumphouse #3 | ecosystem: Environmental > Aquatic > Deep subsurface > Groundwater | place... | reverse complement strand
AAAAATTTTTATATTTTTGACATCTGTTGTCAACGAGGGTAAATCCCTCTGTTATCTACTTTGACTCTTCCATTTGTTATCTGCTTCAAATTATCTCAGTTGCCCAACTCACCACAGAGATCCCAGATTACCCTAAAGCTCTCTCGCGGAGTATAAATATATTTTAGCAAACTAGCTCCGGAACCTCTATAAATTTATAAAATAAAGGTTACTTTTGTAATTTAAAGGGTTAGGAAATGAGAGTAATTGAGTCATCCGAATTAATAATCAATAGTGACGGTTCCATATTTCATCTGCATATTTTACCTGAAGAGCTTGCAGATACTGTGATCCTGGTGGGAGATCCCGGGCGGGTGGATACTGTTGCATCCAATTTTGAGACAAAAGAGTTCAGAAGATCTTCCAGAGAGTTTGTAACCGTGACTGGAAGTTATAAAGGTAAAAGGATGACAGTGCTGTCAACCGGAATAGGAACAGACAACATAGACATAGTTCTCAACGAGTTGGACGCCCTTGTTAATATTGATCTCAAAAAAAGAGTGCTAAAGCCAGAACGAAAGACACTTACGATTCTCAGAATTGGAACATCAGGTGCAATCCACAAAGACATTCCTCTTGGATCTTACATTCTTTCGGAAATATCAGTCGGATTTGATGGCTTGCTAAACTGGTATGGAGGCAGGGACCGTGTATGCAACCGGGAGATGGAAAGAGCATTTGTAACTCATACAGGTTGGCCTGATGCCCTTCCTTCACCATATTTTATACCCTCCTCAAGAGTGTTGGTTGAGGCACTAGGTGACTTCACTCAAAAGGGTATTACAATTTCTGCCCCCGGATTTTATGCCCCTCAGGGCAGGGTTCTCAGATTGCCTCTGGCTATGGGAAATATGCTTTCTGTATTGGAATCTTTTAACTATAAAGGAAATAGAATAACCAACTTTGAGATGGAGGGGTCTGCCATTGCCGGACTCTCGGCTTTGATGGGGCATCAGGCTGCAACTGTATGCTCAATTATTGCCAACAGATACCTGGGAGAGAGCAGAACTGACTATAAAGAATCGATGAATAATCTGATAATTAATTCATTGGATAGATTAAGCAGACTTTAAAAAGATAAATCTGGTACAACAGGCATGACCGGAATACAGGAGATAAGATCCATAGTTCAGCTGATGAGCGACAACGACCCGGTCGTATGGGAGGCTGTTTCCGGAAAGATTCTCTCTATGAGCCAGGAAGAGATCGGGCTTATGAGGATAATTATCAATTCTGAATTTAGCCCTGCTGAATTAAAAATTTTGAACAAAATTTTGGAAGAGGGGGATGCCGGACAAACTGAAAAAGATCTGAATAAATATCTTAAGGAAGAAGATCCTCCCCTGTCTGAGGGAGTTTTTCTTGTAACTAAACTCGCAGACAACAGTTGTGAAAAAACTGTTTTTTACGAAAACCTTTCTCATTTATCTTCTGAGATATCGGAGGAGATGTCAGACAATATGACAGATGTAGAAAGGGTGGAACTCTTTAATCATATTCTCTTCAAAAGAGTTGGTTTTAAATACTCACCCGCAGGTTCAAAACCTGAATTGGAGAATACCCTTGTAAACAGAGTGTTTGAGTTAAGAAGAGCAAATTATATATCCATTGCCCTTGTATATTTAATGATCGCCAGAGAGGTCGGCCTGCAGGTATATCCTCTTTGGGTTCAAAAAGGTTTTTTCCCTGTTTATCTGGGACCGGGTAACAAGATGCTCTTTTACCTTAATATGGCCTACAACTTTGAGATTCTCACCAGAGAGGCTGTTGCCTCTTTTATAAAAGAGATAGAAAACACATATGGGAGGGATGCAATTGTTGTTGAGAAGGATTCATTGCTATTGACAATCTATGTACAGATACTCACGGATATTTTCAGCAGGTCCGGGGACCACAAAAAGGCCTCTGTGATGCAAAGAATACTGGATGAAATGGGGGGGAGAAAAATTTTTGGGGATTATTAAGAAACCTCCGGAACTTTTTTATCAGTTGCGGAGGCTCCGAAGTTTTAGTATTAGGTTAAGTAATAGCTAATAACTAATGACTGACAAATATAATAAAATATTTTAATATTGAGCATTTACAGGTTTTTTGCAGCCAATTTGTGGAGTTATAAAAGGGGAGAACAAAAGGGGAAATTCTCCTCCTCAAGCACTATTATAGCTACTATTTCAATAGCAGTCAGCCTCTTTGTTATGGTCCTGGCGATAAATATATCGGATGGATTCCGCCATGAGGTTAGGGAAAAAGCTGTTGGTTTTACCGGTGATTTTATCCTCACATCACCAGGTGTTGATCCTCTTTCCGGCCTCTACCCTGTATCTTCTGAGCTCTCTTATCTGCCGGGACTGAATTCTCTCGGGGAGATAAGATCATTTTCCGGATTTGCATACAGGTCGGGGATGATCAAAAACGGGGATCTTATTCAGGGAGTGGTACTTAAAGGTGTTGAACAGGAATATGACTGGGAATTCTACAGATCCGCCCTCTCCACCGGTACCCTGCCCGACTATTCAGACTCAACATTATCAAACCAGATACTGATCTCAGGAAGACTTGCCTCTGCCCTTAAACTCTCTTCCGGCGACCGGGTCAGAATATATTTTATAGATAAGAGTGTGAGAGTCTCCTCTTTTGAGATATCCGGAGTGTATGATGCCCAGTTGGAAGAAATTGATAAAACGCTGATAATTGCAGATATACGTCAGATACAAAGGTTGAACGGCTGGAGTGAGGGGGAGGTGTCCGGTTTTGAGATAGCTTTAAAAAAGGGTGTTGACAGCCGTGATGTAATGAGAAGAATGAATAATATAATTTACAGTTCTTCTACCGTAAAAGATCCACCGGCAGATCTTCTGACAGTGGAAGAGATGTATCCTCATCTTTTTGACTGGCTCACTCTTCTGGATTACAATGTAATGGTTGTACTGATACTTATGCTTGCAGTAGCCGGTTTTAATATGATATCGGGATTACTTATATTGCTTTTTGAGAAGATATCGGTGATTGGTCTGTTTAAAGCACTGGGAATGAAAAATATGGATATCCATAAAATTTTCCTGAGTAAAAGCTCCACAATCCTTGTAAGGGGCATGCTTGCCGGTAATCTGGCAGCTCTTACTGCTGCCCTGATTCAGAAATTCTTCCGGATCGTTGAACTGGATCCTGCAAACTATTTTGTGGATGCTGTTCCTATACATATCGACCTGTTAAAGATTGCCTCCCTGAATCTGTGTGCCTATCTGGTTGTGATGCTGCTTATGTTTTTGCCATCACTTTTTATTGCCGGTATCAATCCGGCGGGTACGATGGCCGTCAAGTGATCACAATCTATGACAGTCAGAGGGATTTAAATGAACTCTTTATAATAGTCGTATCTCTCAAGGACCTCCTTTACAAAACGGACAGTCTCCCTGCCGTTGAATGTTCCCAATCTGAGCACCCCACCGGGGATGTTTTCGCTGTGTCTCATGGAGGGGATAATGCCCACAATTGATTCCCAGTCATTGGGATCGGCTCCTTTGTGAATAGCATATCTGCGGAGATCCTCAACCCTTCCCTCTCCGGCGTTATAGGCAGCAAGCACCAGTTTGAGAGAGTTTAAAGAGTCGAGCTCAAGGCCGCTGTAGATTCTGCTCAACCGTCTGAGCATAAGAGTGCCTGCCTTAATATTCTGTTCCGGATCATAGATGTTATCTATATTAAACTCCCTGGCTGTGGCCTGCCTTATCTGCATAAGTCCGTGAGCACCGCGGCTGCTCTTTGCCTCCATTGAAAATTTGGATTCCTGGTAAATCAGTGAGGCAAGAAGTCTCCAGTCCCACTCTATGGAGGTTGCATATTTTTTTATAAGTGTGTCATAGGGAGAGAGAAATTTGGTCCCCCGGAATTTCCTGACTGTTTGATTCCCGGGGATCTTTCTGTATCTTGCCAGAAGTTCATAATACTCTCTGCTCTGACGGAATGTGCTTATCCAATGATTCATATCCTCCAATCTTGAGTAGTCGCTTTTTCTCACAACCCAGACCTGTTTGTATTGGTTAAGCTCAATACCTGATATTAATTCTGTCTGATAAATTTCCGGTATGGTATCGTTTTCTGAATCAGCCACCAACAGATCCAGCTCTCCATCTGAAACCATTTTCCACGGATTGTCCGAATTGCAGGGTTTGATCACTATGTGGCATCTGGCTCTTGAGGCGAACCTCTTGAGAAGTTCATAATGGAAACCGGTTATGTGCCCTTGTTTTAAAAAGATACCGTCAGGAACTCTGATGCCTGCTTTTAATGTGTCATTCTGGAAGTTGGAAAGAGTTCTGTCGGGCTCAAAGAGCTCTGCCGGACCGGTCACAAGCAACATTATCAATGTAACTAATGTAATCAGAGATATTTTAAGCAGAGAGTTCATCCCTTACCTATTTTACATAAAACGGCCAGTGTATTCCGATTTTCAAAGATGACTGGGGCATGATATAATGATTTGCAGAGAAATAGTCTCCGTCCGGCCACCCCTGTGCTGCATTTAAATATTTAATGAATATGCTTGTGCGGTGCCACTGAATATTTATAAAGGCATCTATGTAAGGACAATTGCCTATTTTTCGCTCACTCTGTAAATAGAACTGTCCGAGTGCCGGATTGTAGGAGGGGGTGTAATATTCTGTATTATAAGTTAATGCGGCACCGAGTTGCATTCTCATTACATTTTTGACAACATTAAAATCAAGATAGTATCTAAGTCTGGCACTGATTGCCGGTAGCGGTAGCACCTCCCGGTTTGATGTGAATTGATACAAAATACGGTTATCAAAATGGAATTTCCACAATCTAAAGTTCTTCTCCACACTTGCAGCAAATACTGACTCAATCTCTCCGTGCTGTGCAATTATACCATCCCTGCCGTAGAAGAGCTGGTCAGACAGTAGAGAATATCCTGCAAAGGCGCTCAGGTCCAGACCTGGCAGATAAAGACTTGCCTCAATTCTGGTCTCCTTTGTCTTGTCAAAATTGTTGTTCCATTTGTAATGATTGGAATAATAGCTCTTCTGGAACCAGTCGGGAGTGGTAACATTAAATTTGAGATTTGCTGTAAGGTGTATTGGTTGGTCGCCGGGATAAGCAGATAGCCTGATTTTGCCTTCTGCAGAGATATCCCCGGCGTTATACCCTGCCATTGTGTATTTTGCAAATCCCTTCCAGCTGAAGTATTTTCTGAATTGTCCCGATGCTCCGGCATAGAGATAGAAGTTGGTATAGGTGGTATTGTATGCAGGTTTTATGTAGAATTCGGGTTTAAAACTGTATATGCTCAGAATCTGATAACCGGCTCCACCGTCAAGCCGGGAGATTATGGCATCGGGAGCCCAGGGCTGAAGCCTTATGAACAATTTATTTTCAAACCTGCTTACACGGGTGGAGTCAAAACTGCTCTCCGGATTGATATTGAACCAGCCGTTGTACAGAGATCTGCCAATTGAGTCAGTGGTGGCTATTCTGTCTGTATATCTCCTGCTGTAAGTGGAGAACTCCGCCGAATGCCCGAAATATGTGATTGTCCCCTCTGCAACATTGAGTGTGTCATTTTTTGCAGACTCTCCCTCCGGGTCACTCTTGCCCTGCCCGCCGGCGGTTAAGGAATCGGCAGAGTTCCTGCCTTTTCCGAACCTTAAAGGTATGCCGTAAGAGTGTGTCAGGAAAAGGGTGTTTCTTCTCAGGCGGTTATCAGCATCCAGAAGCCGGAAGGGTACTGTCTTAATATCTGTAAGTGTGTCCAGAATAAGAGCATCATCTGCTATCCCTCCGTTCTCAGCCCTTTTGATCCCCTGAAAAATATAACCGGCGTGCATGACATATCTCTCACCCAGGTAATTTACCGCAGCAGAAAAATTCCTGTTGTCTGTCCTCTCCTCTCCAAGCAATCCTTCTGCCCCGAACCTTTCATAGTTTATTCCCATGTTTAAATTTTGGGTGAGATTCTGGGTGTGAAGAAACTTGATGTTGGTCTCCTCCTTATCTCTGTTTGCAAACAGGGTGCCCCAATAGCCCATCTCTGTGTGAGGGGTTTTTGTATTGTAGTTTGGAAGTGTTTCCGGAGTGTAGCCCCATACAAGATAGGGGGAGAAATCGTTGAATTCATATAGTTTTTCCCTTAAAAAATAGTTATGCAGAAGAGTGGCGGAGCCGGAAATTCCCAGATAAGTTGCCCCTGCATCCTTTTTAAGAAATTTATAATCGTAGAAGGTCTCATTAAAGGCTGTATCCATCTTCCCATACTCAACGGAGTTCAAATGCTGATCGAAGTTCCAAACTATTATTCTCTTGTATTTAAGCGAATCCGGGACAATGTAGCTGGTCAGATATCTGGGTTTTGCCCACCTGATACTGTCCTTTATCCATTTTAAACTGTCGGTGCGGGCTCTCTCCCTCTCTCTAAGAACTCTTTTCATCTCTTTGGATGAGAGGGAGTCGCTCCTGACAGTGAGAGTGTCCTCATTGTTCATCCCTATGGCCGGATTGGGGAGAGAAAAGAGGAGGAGAGTGAGAGTTGTAACGAGCATCAGACTCTCTTTAAAATTGGCTTTTATGTTTTTATGCATATTGTCAAATAAGAGTTACACCTTTTTTACTCAAATCTTTAAGGGTTTGGATATGATTTTTGTAATCCACATATCCCAGGCCATCCTTAAGCAGGAAGACTCTGAATCCCTCCCTCAACAGATCCGATACAGTTTCATTAATGCAGAATTCTGTGGCAATGCCGCTTACAACAACCGGCGGAGAGCCTGCACCGTTATAGTTGGCTTTTAAATAATTTCCAATGGTCTCACCTCTGCTGTTGACAGCCTGATAACCGGAATATTGCTCCCGACCGCTCTCCGCCCCCTTCCTGAAGATGTTGGTTTCAGAAGGCCTCTGTCCGGGATTTTCTACATCCCGGTAATAGCTGCCGTCAATTTCACTTCCTGGAGTTCCTGCAACGCAGTGCGGAGGCCATACACCTCCGGACTGAACAAAAGAGCAATGATCAGAAGGGTGAGAATCACACACGAAAATAACTTTCTGCTTTGGGTTTCCGTTAATATATTTAACAGAAAACGTCACTGCCTCTTTTGCATTTTTACAGGCAAGAGTACCCTCTATAAAATCGAAGAGCATATCCACTACTATATGAGTGACATCTTTATCATTCATTTTCATAATTTTCCTTTATCTCCTTTATCAGTGAATTGATGAGACTCTCTTTTTTTTCATAAAGATCATCAGAAATATCTACTTTGTAATAGTGGGGATTAATCAGTCTTTTTTCGGTTTCATTAAGTGAGTCCAGATTTTTGAGATAGTAATCTCTTCTCCGGGATACAGGGATATTTTCTGCAACCGCTATCCCATCCTTAAATATCTGCTGCTGAAGAATCTTGTAGTCGTAGCTCCCGGATTTAAAAGTGGTAACCTTTGTGTAATCTCTCTCATCTCTTATTGTTATGGTCTCTTTTGCCTCTATCAATTTTGCAAGAGAATCTCCTCTCAGGCAGGTGACATCTGCCTGGAACATTCCTTCCCGGATAATTCTGTAGGTTAACTGAAAACCGGGATTAATCACCTTAGCCTTCTCCTCTGACCTCTTTAAAACACCCTGGCCATCAATCTGTACCAGTTTATATACATTTCCAAAGCAGGGGTTGTGCTTGCTTGTGGCTATGGCATCTCCCACTCCGTAGGCATCTATCCTTGCTCCCTGTTTTTCAATATCACTGATAATATATTCATCGAGAGAGTTGGTTGCGAAAATTTTGCATTTGGTGAGTCCCGCCCTGTCCAGCTCCTCCCTGCAACGGATAGATAGATATGCAAGATCACCGCTGTCGAGCCTGATCCCGTAGGATTGAGGATAATTGTCATCAATACCGGTCTCCTTAAAGGCTCTTATTGCATTTTTAATACCGCATTTAAGTGTGTCATAGGTATCTACAAGAAGTATCACTGCCTCTCCGTGGTGACTCTTTAAATAGGTTCTGAAGGCATCCAGCTCCCCGGAGACTGTGCATCCGAAAGCCGTTACAAAGCTGTGAGCCATTGTCCCGGAAACAGGAATCCCGAAAATATCCGAGGTGAGAATATTTGAGGTGGAGCTGCAACCTCCTATATAGGCTGCCTTTGCACCGTATATAGCTGCCCAGGGGCCATGTGCCCTTCTGGAGCCAAACTCGTTTATTGGTTTTTGGGTTGCCCTGGAAACTCTGGATGCTTTGGTGGCAATTGCCATCTGATGGTTCATAATGCAGAGCAGAGGTGTTTCAAGTACTTGTGCCTCTATAAGAGGCCCCTCGACAATAACCACAGGCTGCATAGGAAAGGCAATCTCACCCTCCCTCATTGCATATACATTGCCTGTGAATTTCATGGAGGCCAGATACTCCCTGTACGCTCTGTTCTCCTCTCCCGGGATGAATTTCTCAAAAAAAGCTGCATCTTTACTCCCCAGGGATGATATCATTACAAGTGCTTCCTCTATTCCGCTCACCACAGCCCAGTTGTTACGGTCAGGGGCACTTCTGTAAAAAAGGTTAAAGACAGCGGACTTCTTTGTCAGATTTGCATCAAAGAAGCTTTTTCCCATTGTATACTGGTATTTGTCTGAACAATAGGATGTATCTATTTTAAACATTGTGTTGCGGTTGATATTATCGGCAAATGTACAAATAATTGCATAGAGATAGAGTTATCATTCTCTATCCATCATAAGCCATATTACAACAACATCCTGCAAAATATGTGCAAGAATAACCGGAACGATAGAATCAAAAAGTATGTAGAAAATTCCGAAAAAGAGTCCTGCCACAGCCGGTTTTATTGCACTTTTACCCTGATAGATGTGCCCGATTGCAAAAAGTGCGGAGGAGATAAGCAACACAGCCCAGAGGGGTAGCATAGGAAAGAGCAGCCCTAAGGCAAAAAAAATGTAACCTCTGTATAAAACCTCTTCGGTTATCCCTGCAGTTACGGAAACAAGTGCCCAGACTCTTCTCTCTGTGCGGTTTACAGGAAGTAAAGGTCTTATCCTTAAAGGTATCTGACTGATTGATATGCTTCTGGTCTCAGGATTAATTCTTAAGGTAATATATGTGAAAATATTGTAGCAGATGTAAGCTGTGTATAAAAACAGCAGTGCATATATAAGCCAGTCGTCAAAACCTGACTCAGAAAGATTGATAGTCTTGAGCCCAAGATGCCTTAATCTGAATCCGGTAATTAACATAACGGTGATTACGGCAATTGTGGGAATCCAGGCCCAGAGGATGGTGTTATAATACCATTTTATTTTTTTAGTGACTCTGCCGGATTCATAAAATGTAAACCATCTTTGCTGATGGTAACCGGAAAGCGGGTATGCAACTGCAAAAAGGAGAACAACAATAATAAACAGCAGATATTGGACTGCTATCATGATCTATTCATGTGAGTATTCTATACAATATTACGAAATTATTGTAAGAAATACAAACGGTTTAACGTAGCATTGCCGGATCAAAACTATTCTCCCTCAAAGCCTCTTTTTCCTTTACAACAGTAATCTCAATGGTTGAACGACGGCCGCTTTTGTGGTTTGTAACCTCCATCATTGCAGCAATGTATTTGTCAGGGCCGTTTCTGATAAATTTTGTTATGAGCTGGTTCCTGAGAAGAGTACCGTTTTTATCATAAAACTCAGTCTTGCGGCAAAGGTTTTCATCTTTTGAGATATAGGAAATTTTTTTGTAAAAGTCGCTCTCCTTAACAACTGATTCATTTACTGCGACCGATTCAATTATCCAGAACTCCCCTTCTCCGGCACCGGTTTTATCTTTAAGAGTATGAGAATAATCCTCCAGCCGGGGACGGCTCATATCGGAGTTGAGAAATTCCGAACCCATAAACTGGGAGCTCTTTTCTGAACTCACAATCCTTCTGCTCTTTCTCAATGAGGGCAGGTAAATCCACATATCATCGCTTTTGTCGGGGTAATCGTGAATAAGCATTGTAATACCTTTTTGATCAGGAGGAGCAGATATGCGGATTATCATCTTACTCACTCCCGGAACACTAAGTGATGAAGACTCTATCTCCCTCACCCTTATGCCTCCTGATGGATTGTAGGTCTTAAGGGAGATCTTCATTGATATGCTCTTGTAATCCACCAGATCAGAGGCCTTTTTCATAATTTCATATGCCTTTGTATCTTCACCTGACACCTCTGTGGCCTGGAGTGAGCCATAAGATGCAACAGTGATTAAAGAGAGCATTATAAATGTTGTCTGTAAACTGAATTTCATATTATTCATTTTTTATCATTATTAGAGTCGGTTAAAAATTTTGGTTTTAAAATCAGCGACAGGGCGGGAATGAGGAGCAGGGCACTCACCAGGCAGAGAAATATCGACAGGATTATCAGCAGTGCAAAGTTTCTTATCATGGGAAAAGCTGATGCAAATAGTACGGAAAAGCCGGCCATCACCGAGAGGGCATTGATAGTGATCCCCTTTCCTGCATTGTTTATTGCAAGTATCAGCGCCTCTTTGATCCCTTTTCCCGCAATACTTTCACTTTTGACTCTCCAGAAGAGGTGTATGGTAAAATCCACTCCCAGACCTATTGAGACAGAAGATATAAGCGAAGTTACAATATCCAGTTCTATACCAAGCAAACCCATTGTTCCCATTGTTGTAACCACTGCAAAGAGCAGAGGCAACGATCCGAGCAATCCTGCGTAAGTGCTCTTGAAAATCATCAGAAGAAGCAGGAAAATTACAGCAAAGGCGAAGAGCAGTGAGAGATACTGACCTTTTGCAACAGAACGGTTCATCTCGTATTCGATAAGGGTATAACCACCCACTGTAATATCCAGATTGCTTTCTTTGCTCTTTTTTTTAATATCATCGACAATTCTTCCTGCATCCCTGATACTTCCGGCACTGTATTGAATCCTCATCAGGGTGTTCTTATAATCAAAATCCAGATAGTTCTCCATCTCTCCCGGAGAGGCATTCATGCTAAACAACTCCAGATACTGAGCAGCCATCTCCCTGGTCCGGGGAAGTTCCCCATAAAGAGAATCGGCAGGGTCATTGAGAGCTTTGCCAATCTCTTTGAGTACATCTGTCAGAGAGATGACAGCTCCCACACCCGGAACGGAGGCAATCTCTTCCTGCATCTTATCCATAGAGTTTATAATATTGGGTGAGAGAATGTCTCCGCTGATTACCAGGTTTATATATTTGCTGCCACCAAAATCCTTGTCCAATATATCACTCCCCCGGGAGAAGGGGTGATCCTCCGGTAGAATATTCCCCGAATCAGGAGAAATTTTAAGGCTGAACAGTCCTAAAATTGAGATAAGTGTTACAGAGAAAAAGATGAGCAGAATCCTCTTTGGCTTTTGAGTAACTGTATATGCGCTCTTTTTCAATAATTTTTCAATAGAGAAACTTCTGCCTCTGCTGCCGGAACGGAAGTGTTTTGTTTTCTCAGATATTTTAAAACGTGAGATTACAGAGGGTATATAAACAAGACTTAATAGCAGAGCAAAAGCTACCGAGAGGGATGTCACTATACCCATCTGCCTCACAGGATCCAGAATATGAGCCAGTAATCCCATTATTCCGGCAATAGTGGTAAGGGCGCAAATAATAACTGGTTTTCCAAGAAAGTCTATGAGTCCTGCAGCGATAAATTCTCCCTCGTTTTCCTGCTTCTCCTCTTTTTCTCTTTTTCCATCTTTATTTTCTCTCCTCTTTCCGGTTACCTCTCTGTAACGTGCAACAAAGTGAATTCCGTAGTTATTGGCAATTGCAATCATCATAACCGGAATTATCACTCCTATGATGCTCATCTCCCATCCAAAGAGCGGAATCAGCCCCATAGCAAAGATGGTGCTGAATATCACCACCGAGAAGGGCAGCAACATATACCTGATATCTCCCAGCATCAGAGTCAGAAGTATCAACATGACCAGTAGAGCCAGGGGGAGCAGAATCACCAGGTCCTTGACAATTTTTTTAGCTGCCTCCTCCCTTAACAGCGGGATCCCTGTGCAGATTACCTTCCCCTCTCCCGGATTTCTTTTAATTATCCTCTCCATCTCACCGGTAACAGCCGAATCAGGTGCCAGGGAATTATAACCGGCTATTATAAGTGCCTTATCGAATTCTTTTGACACCACTTTTCCATATACTAATTTTTTTGAACTTATCTCCCTGCAGAGGTTCGCCTTATCCTCAGGAGTCATTTTGTAATTCTCTACCAGGGGAGAACTTAACAGAAAACCATCCTCTCCCCTGAAATTGGTGACCGTTGTGAGTGAAACTGCATCTCCAAAAACGGGTGAATCTTTTATCTCATTGCTTATATCCGATAATCTTTCCAGAAAGGAACTATCCAGCAGATCCCCGTTTTCCAGTATAATTGCCATTTTTTCACTCCTGTCAAAGAGCTTTTTAACCTTTTCATTGTCCTGTCTGGAACTCATTCTCTCAGGGAAATAGGATTCCAGATCCGGATTTATTCTCATTTTAAGAAGAGGTAAAAGCGACAGGAGCACCAC
>Ga0265294_10007801_pt1 | contig 12616 bp, 12 predicted proteins | sample MunlanPumphouse3_FD_192504 | JGI IMG/M metagenome (GOLD analysis project Ga0265294, IMG submission 192504) | Groundwater microbial communities from a municipal landfill in Southern Ontario, Canada - Pumphouse #3 | ecosystem: Environmental > Aquatic > Deep subsurface > Groundwater | place... | reverse complement strand
TCCTACGATGGCTCAGGCAGCCGACATTGTAATTGTTGAAGCTGAAAAACTCGTTCCGGTAGGTGCAATTGCTCCTGAAGCAGTTCATACTCCTGCGCTATTTGTTAACTATATTTATGTTAAAAAATAATCTTTGCCAAGAATAATTATTAGAAACTATCGATATAATATGACAAACAAATCAATGATTAGAATGCGTATGAGCTGTCATGACGCTCATTACGGTGGAAATTTGGTTGAAGGCGCCAAGATGCTTCAGCTTTTTGGGGATGTAGCTACCGAGCTATTAATCCAGAGAGATGGTGATGAGGGGCTTTTCAAGGCTTACGACATGGTCGAATTTATTGCTCCTGTGTATGCAGGTGATTTTATTGAAGCGGTAGGTGAGATCGTTTCGGAAGGTAACACTTCAAGAAAAATGGTATTTGAGGCACGTAAAGTTATTGCACCCCGTCCCGATATTTCGGATTCAGCTGCGGACGTTCTCCCTGAACCTGTAGTTGTTTGCCGCGCAAGCGGTACATGTGTGACTCCAAAGTCTTACCAAAGAAAATAGATGAGTATGGATAAGTTGATTATTACAGCCGCTATATGCGGTGCGGAAGTAACCAAAGAGCAAAATCCTGCTGTACCTTATACTGTCGAAGAGATTGTAAGAGAGGCTAAATCTGCAGTGGATGCCGGTGCCGCCATTGTTCACCTCCATGTGCGTGAAGATGACGGTACTCCTACCCAAAGCAAGGCTCGATTTAAGGAGTGTCTTGATGCTATCTACAAAGTATGTCCTGATGTTATCGTCATTCCATCTACCGGAGGTGCTGTCGGTATGACCGCAGAGGAGCGCTTGCAGCCGACTGAATTGCTTCCTGAAATGGCTACTTTGGATTGCGGTACCTGTAATTTCGGTGACGATGTCTTCGAAAATACTATGCCTGTAATGCGCGCTTTCGGAAAGAGAATGCTCGAAAACAACATTAAGCCTGAATATGAGTGCTTCGAAATGGGACATTTGGATACAATCCTGACTATGGCAAGAAAAGGCCAGGTTCCCGGAGCTCCAATGCAGTTTAATTTTGTACTCGGTGTACCGGGGTGTACTCCTGCTACAGTCGGCAATCTTTGCTGGCTGGTTCAATCCATCCCTGCAGGTTCGACATGGACAGCTACCGGAATCGGCCGTCATGCTTTTACTTTGGCGGCAAGTGCGATTGCAATGGGCGGTAATGTCAGAGTTGGCTTTGAAGACAACCTTAATCTCGAAAGGGGTGTTTTGGCTAAATCCAATGGAGAACTTGTCGCAAAGGTCGTAAGACTTGCCAAAGAACTCGGACGCGGAATAGCTACTTCGGCTGAGGCACGTGAGATATTGTCACTTCCTCCGAAAAAATAAAAATATTAGAAATTTATAAAACTATCACAAATGATGAAAACAAGCATGTTGACCGCAATAATCAGGGATCATGCAAGTTGTCATACTCAAATTAAAATTAAAGACGTATGAAAAAAGGAAACAAGTACGGAACACACAGAGTTATAGAACCGAAAGGAGTGCTTCCACAGCCTGCCAACAAGATTGATAACAACATGGATGAGATCTATGATAATGAGATTCTTATTGATGTACAGACATTAAATATCGACTCTGCTTCATTTACGGATATATCCAACAGAGCAAACCACGATGAGGCTAAGATTAAAGAGATTATGCTCGACATAGTTGCCAAACAGGGTAAACATCGCAATCCGTGGACAGGTTCAGGCGGAATGTTGTTAGGTACGGTAGAGAAGATAGGTGATGCCCTTATCGGTAAGACGGATCTTAAAGTAGGTGATAAGATTGCAACATTGGTTTCTCTTTCTCTTACTCCTCTTCGTATTGACAAGATTAAAGAGATTCGTGCCGATGTCGATCAGGTCGATATCGACGGTAAAGCTATTTTGTTTGAAAGCGGTATCTATGCCAAGATTCCAAAGGATATGCCTGAAAAGCTTGCTCTTTCCGCTTTGGACGTTGCAGGTGCTCCTGCACAGACAGCCAAACTTTGCAAACCGGGTGATACCGTATTGATCATCGGTGCAGGTGGAAAGTCAGGTATGCTGTGCTGCTACGAAGCTAAAAAGCGTGTCGGCGTTACCGGTAAGGTGATTGGTATGTGCCATAGTGAGAAATCCACTAAACGTATGCAGGACCTCGGTTTTTGCGACGTAGTATTCTCCGGTAATGCAAATGACCCTGTAGCAATGTCTGAAAAGATTGCAGAACTTACTGACGGTAAGATGGCCGATATTACAATCAACAATGTAAACGTTCCAGATACCGAGATGACTTCAGTCCTTTGCACGAAGAATGACGGTATCGTATATTTCTTCTCTATGGCTACGAGCTTTACCAAAGCGGCACTTGGAGCAGAGGGAGTTGGAAGTGACGTTACTATGATTATCGGTAATGGTTATACTAAAGGTCACGCAGAGATTACTCTTCAAGAGTTGCGCGAATCTGAAAAACTAAGAAAAGTATTTACTGAACTCTACGCATAATACAATGAATGTATCGAGACGAAAAGAGCTTTTTCCGGAAGTGACCGATCTACAGTGGAACGACTGGAAATGGCAGGTAAAGAACAGAATTGAGACGCTCGATCAGCTTAAGAAATATGTTAAGCTGACTCCCGAAGAGGAGGAGGGTGTTAAGAAGTGTCTGACCACTTTGAGAATGGCTATCACTCCTTATTACATCTCTCTAATCAATCCTGATGATCCTAATGATCCCGTACGCAAGCAGGCTATTCCTACTGCAGCAGAGACTCATCAGGCTGCAGCCGATTTACTCGATCCTCTTCATGAAGATGAGGATTCTCCTACACCAGGGTTGACTCACAGATATCCGGACAGAGTGCTTCTGCTTATTACGGATATGTGCTCAATGTACTGTCGCCACTGCACAAGAAGAAGATTTGCAGGGCATAAAGATGCAGAGAGCCCAAGCGAGAGAATAGATAAAGCTATTGATTATATAGCACGCACTCCTGAGGTGAGAGACGTACTTTTGTCAGGCGGTGATGCTTTGATGGTAAGCGATGAAAAGTTGGAAGATATTATAAAGCGTCTTAGAGCTATTCCTCATGTTGAGATCATCCGTATCGGAACAAGAACCCCTGTTGTATGTCCTCAGCGTATTACCGATGATTTGGTCAATATGCTGAAAAAATATCATCCTATATGGCTAAACACTCACTTTAATCACCCTAACGAGGTTACCGCAGAGTCATTTGCAGCTTGCGAAAAACTTGCCAATGCAGGTGTACCTCTTGGTAATCAGTCAGTGTTGCTTAGAGGTGTAAACGATTGTGTGTATGTTATGAAACACCTGGTGCATGAATTGGTAAAAATGAGGGTACGTCCTTATTATATCTATCAATGCGACCTTTCTATGGGCCTTGAGCACTTCCGTACCCCGGTTTCAAAGGGTATTGAGATTATCGAGGGACTTAGAGGACACACTTCAGGCTTTGCAGTACCTACATTTGTCGTAGATGCTCCGGGTGGTGGTGGAAAGACACCTGTTATGCCTCAGTATGTGATATCTCAAGCTCCGGGGAAAGTTGTCCTGCGTAACTTTGAAGGCGTTATTACCACATATACCGAGCCGGCAGAGTATCACAGTGAATGTCACTGCCCTGAATGTGAAAAAGAGAGAAAAGAGAGGTTGGAAGGTGTTGTTTCCCTCCTTGAGGGACAAAGAATGGCTATAGAACCTGCTCAATTACTACGCAAAGAGCGCAGCAAAAAGCATTAGTATGCCATTTATAGGAGAAATACTCAATTACGGAAGCGTTTCCATTGTCGGCCTGGATAAAAATACCGGCAAGACAGAGTGTCTCAACTATATTATAAAAAGGTTACCGCTTCACTCATATAAAGTTGCGGTAACTTCTATCGGGATTGACGGGGAGTCACTTGACCAGGTGACTTCCACCGCCAAACCTGAGATAGTAATTCGGGAGGGGATGTTTTTCGGTACGAGCGAAAAGCATTACATGCAGAGAAATATTCTGTCAGAATTATATGCGGTGAGTGATGAGAGTACAGCTTTAGGGCGTGTAGTGACAGCAAAAGCACTTGCAGAGGGGAAAGTTCTCCTCAGCGGACCATCTTCCGGCAGTGCACTTAAAAGATGGATGAGTTCATTGACTGAATTTGGAATAGACCTGATCTTGGTAGATGGTGCGCTTTCAAGACTGAGTACTGCCTCTCCCGCTATCAGCGAGGCGATGGTACTCTCAACGGGTGCGGCTTATTCTGCCAACATTAAAGATCTTACTGCGAAAACAGCGTTTATCGTGGATTTGATCGGATTGCCGTATTGCAGGAGGGATGTGGATGTGACTGTATCTTCATTTGTCGATTTAAAAGGGGCAATTTTAAAAGAAAACAGTGTGATAGGAGTAGAGGGGGCCTTGACGGACAGATTGCTTCAAATGGCAAAAAACGAGCTTTCCAGGGGCGAAAAAGAGCTTGTGGTGAATGATTTTACAAAAATCTTTGTTTCACCTGATCTATATCGTTCTTACATCAGAAGAGGTGGAAAGATATCTGTTCGAATGAAGAGCAAATTATTGGCTGTTTGTGTCAATCCGATAGCACCAAACGGCATTGTGCTTGATTCCGATGCCCTTTGCCAAACGCTTTCACAGGAGATAGGTCTTCCTGTTTACGATATAGTTAAAAACAATTATGATCATGACATTTAAAGAGATAGTATATTCACCTTGCGGGATTCGTTATTGCTTCGATTCTCTTGATTTGCAGTCCGGTTATGCCCGTCAGTTGCTGCTTGAGAGCGAAATGATGACAGACAGAGCCGCTATTCAGGCCAACTATTCTTCTCTTAAGGATTATGTCACATTAATAGAAAGAGATACAACCCTTGTTCAAAATGTGCAGTTTAAATTGCAGGGGTTACGAGATATTACCGCAACACTTCAAAGTCTTGAAGACGGGACATTGTTAGATGATATTGAATTTTTTGAGATCAAATATCTTGCGATGCTCGGAGATGATATTCAGAGGCTTTTTTCCGGGGCCAGCGTACAGTGGCGTCAGTTTGATTTAGACAGAGCGATTCAAATTCTTGATCCTGAGGGGCTCAGAATAGGTACATTTTATATTTATGATGCCTATTCAATGGATTTGCGTGGCTACAGGAAGTCACTTGAGGCAGATCCGGACAATGATGAGTTGAAAGATATGATCGAGAAAGAAGAGTCGCGGATCAAGAAAGTGTTGTGCAACTTGTTGAGACCGTATGCAGATCATTTGAAACAGTTACTTAAGGCACTCGCCGAACTTGATATTTTTCTTGCAAAGGCGTATCAGATGCAAAAAGAGGGGTACGTAATCCCTACCGTTGGGGAAAGTGCAGCATTCAAAGGTCTGTTCCATCCTCAGGTTAAGGCTGTTTTGGAAGATGCGGGACGAGAGTTTCAGAATGTGGATTTTTCATACGAGATGGGGCTTCCTTCTACTGTGATCGGGGCGAATATGGGAGGTAAAACGGTGGTTCTGAAGACCCTGACTCTCTGTCAGTATCTGTTCCAGTTCGGTTTTGCCGTTCCGGCTGTAAGTTGTACCATGATGGTCTTCGACCAAATCTATTTCTGTATAGGGGATGAGCAGAATCAGCAGAAAGGTCTTTCATCTTTTGCTGCGGAAATGCTCAGAATAGACAGTGTCCTCAAGGCTGTTGAGAGTGGAGATCGGATCCTTGCACTTGTAGATGAGCCTGCACGTACTACTAATCCCATAGAGGGAAGGGCTCTTGTTTCAGCGCTGCTGAAAATATTGGAAGCACGACATAATCTCGCATTTATACTTACTACACATTACAATGTGGAAAACGGAGGGAAATGCTGGAGAGTTAAGGGGTTGATAGAGAAGTCAAAAGGGGTGGAAGGACTAAAAATGGACTACTCGCTTCTGCGCACCGAAAGTAATCAGGTGCCGCATGAGGCCTTGAATATTGCCACTGAGCTTGGAATCAATTCTCAATGGCTTGACGAGGCAAAACGTTATTTGGAAAAATGAAATAAACTATATGACTATTTATGATGCAAAGCAAATTAGGATTGGATTTTAAAAAGGTTGAACATGCGAGATCGCTGGCACGAAATATTGCCGAAAATGTTCAGTCTTTTGTGGACTCATACACCACAGTTGCGGTAGAGAGGACATTGTGTCGCCTTATGGGCATTGACAATGTCGATGATAATCAGGTACCTCTTCCGAATGTGGTTGTTGAAGAACTAAAGGGTAAAGGTGTCCTGAATCAGGGCGTTCTCTTTTATCTTGGTAATGCGATGATTCAGACAGGACTCTCTCCGCAGCAGATTGCCGAAGGAGTTGCTGCCGGGAAGATTAATCTTGTACAAATGGAAATTGCCGACAAAAAGAGAATTGAAGAAGTTTTTCAGCCGGTGATCAACGATTCTTTGAAGAAAATTCGTACTCGCAGAGAGAGGAGAAACGAATACCTCCGTACCATAGGAGAAGGACCTAAACCATACATTTACGTCATAGTGGCGACAGGTAATATATATGAAGATGTTGTGCAGGCTGAGGCAGCAGCACGTCAAGGTGCCGATATTATAGCAGTTATCCGTACAACGGGTCAGTCACTTTTGGACTATGTGCCTTACGGTGCTACTACTGAAGGATTTGGCGGTACTTTTGCTACTCAGGAAAACTTCCGCATTATGCGTGCAGCACTTGACAAAGTGGGAGAGGAAGTAGGTCGCTATATCCGCCTTTGTAACTATTGTTCAGGACTTTGTATGCCTGAAATAGCCATTATGGGTGCCTTTGAAGGTTTGGACGTAATGTTGAATGACGCCCTTTACGGTATTTTATTTAGAGATATTAATATGCAGCGTACCCTGGTTGACCAGTATTTCTCTCGTATTATCAACGGATTTGCGGGAGTTATCATCAACACAGGTGAGGATAACTATTTAACAACCGCGGATGCGGTAGAAGCTGCTCATACGGTACTGGCTTCGGATATCATCAATGAACAATTGGCCTTACTCGCCGGTCTTCCTGAAGAACAAATGGGGTTGGGACATGCTTTTGAGATGGATCCGGCTTTAGAGAACGGGTTCTTGTATGAGCTTGCGCAGGCGCAGATGACACGTGAGATTTTTCCGAAGGCGACATTGAAATATATGCCTCCTACAAAGTTTATGACGGGAAATATCTTTCGAGGTCATATTCAGGATGCCCTGTTTAATATGATAGGAATTTGGACACACCAGGGTATTCAGCTGCTTGGTATGCCTACCGAGGCTATTCATACTCCGTTTATGAGTGACAGGTACCTCTCTATTGAAAATGCCAAGTACATCTTCAGCGATATGAAAAATATCGGTGATGAGGTAGAATTTAAAGAGGGAGGCATTATCCGCAAAAGAGCGGCACTTGTGCTTGACAATGCGGTAGATCTGTTGGGAAAAATCAATTCGGAAGGGCTTTTCAATGCACTTGAAAAGGGTATTTTCGGAGATGTTAAGCGTCCTAAGAATGGTGGAAAGGGGCTTGAGGGGGTAACTCAAAAGGGCGAAAATTATATGAATCCATTTATTAACTTAATGAAAGGAGCAAAGTAACATGAGCGGTGGACTTTATTCAATGGCGGCTAAAGATTTCGATAAAACTTTAGATTTGACCAAAATTAAACCTTACGGTGATACAATGAATGACGGTAAAGTGCAACTGAGTTTCACTTTGCCCGTAACTGTTGGAGCGGAAGCTATCGAGGCTGCCAAACAACTCCTTAAAAAAATGGGTTTTGATAATCCTCTTGTTGTATATTATCGTGAACTTACTCCAGGCTATACTTTTTTCAATTGCTATGGTAATTGTACACATACGGTAGATTTCACTTCGATTTATGTGCCGAAGGTGGAGTCAACCGTTATGGATATGCATCAGGTGGATGACTACATCAGGGAGCACATTGGGCGCAAATTGGTGATCATAGGTGCTTCTACCGGTACTGATGCCCACACGGTAGGCATTGATGCCATTATGAATATGAAAGGTTACGCAGGTCACTACGGACTGGAAAGATATGAGATGATTGATGCCTACAATTTAGGCAGTCAGGTTCCTAATGAAGAGTTCCTGGCCAAGGCTATCGAACTGCATGCTGACGCATTGCTTGTATCACAGACTGTAACCCAGAAAGACGTACATATAAAGAATCTTACAGAATTAGTTGAATTGATGGAGGCTGAGGGCTTGAGAGACAAGATGTTACTCATTTGCGGAGGGGCACGTATTTCTCATGAACTGGCTAAGGAATTAGGCTATGATGCGGGCTTCGGAATGAATACTTATGCTGATGATGTTGCCTCTTTCGTGGCAGAAGAAGTCGTTAAGCGTATGAATAAAAAATAAGGAAATAATTTTAACAAAATAACTGATTTTATGATGGACAAGAATCAAATTAGAGAGGTGATTGCCAAAAGAGCAGCCCTCGAACTTCACGATGGTGATGTTGTAAATTTGGGCATCGGTCTGCCTACTGCAATTCCGGCTTATTTGCCTAAAGGTGTAAATGTAACTCTTCAATCCGAGAATGGATTGGTTGGTATGGGTCCCGCTCCTGAGGAGGGCAAGGAGGATCTTGATTATGTAAATGCAGGTGGTGGATATATTACCGCTCTTCCCGGAGCTTACGCATGCTCTTCCGTTGATTCATTTTTGATCATTAGAGGTGGTCACGTTGATGCTACTATCCTCGGTGCAATGCAGGTTGATGAAAAAGGCAATCTTGCCAACTGGATGATTCCGGGCAAAAAAACCCCCGGTATGGGTGGCGCAATGGACCTTATCGTTGGGGCCAAGAGAGTGATCCTTACTATGGAACACACTGCTAAAGGCAATCCTAAAATCCTTAAAGAGTGCACATTGCCTCTTACAGCTGCCGGACAGGTCAATATGATCATAACAGAGATGGGGGTTATGGACATCACTCCTGAAGGGATCGTTCTTCGTGAGATCAACCCTGAATTTACTGTAGAAGATGTACAGGCTGCTACCGATGCAAAGCTGATTATTCCAAAGGATCTTAAATCCATGTGCTAAGCGATGGCTTACAATTATTTATTATCCGACACTAGGGATAACGGAATCTGTATTCTTACAATCTCTGCTCCCAAGACGCTGAATGCGCTCAATTCTGCTGTCTTAAAAGAATTGGATACATTCATTGGGTCACTGGACAGTGCAGTTAAGGTGCTGATTATTACCGGAGACGGTCCAAAATCATTTGTTGCCGGCGCGGATATCTCTCAAATGAGTACTCTGAGTGCCAAAGAGGCTCTCGAGTTTTCAAAATTAGGGGCGGGTGTTTTCAGGAAGATTGAAACATTGAATATTCCCGTAATTGCCGCAATAAACGGCTATGCACTCGGAGGCGGTTGCGAACTTGCACTTTCATGTGACATTCGTATTGCTTCAGATAATGCCGTTTTCGGCCAGCCTGAGGTTAAACTTGGAATAATCCCCGGCTTTTCAGGGACTTACAGACTGTCTAAAATTGTAGGGCAGGGGTTTGCCAAAGAGATTATCTATTCCGGAAAGAATATACGCTCGGATGAAGCTCTTAGAATCGGACTTGTTAACCATGTCGTTTCTATAGATGAACTTATGCCTACCGTTCTTGCTCTTGCAGAGACGATAGTTGCTAATGCTCCGATAGCTCTCAAAAATGCAAAAAAAAGTATTAATGAAGGGTTTGACCTTGATTCTGAGGGTGCTATCGCATTGGAAAGTAAACTTTTCTCAGACTGTTTTAACACTGCCGATCAAAAGAACGGTATGGCGGCATTTTTAGAGAAAAGAAAAGCCGTTTTTGAAAATAAATAAAATTTTAAAAAAATAATAAAATGAAAATTTGTGTTATTGGAACCGGTACAATGGGCGCAGGTATCGTCCAAGCATTTGCACAGGCAAATGTTCCGGTATTGATGAAAAGCAGAAGCGAAGCAAGCAATGCAAAAGCTATTGTCAAAATCACTAAATCTCTTAACAAACTTGTTGAAAAAGAGAAAATTACTAAGAATGCAATGGACGCAGTGCTTAATAATATCACTACCACCGTTAATTATGCAGATTTGGCTGATATGGATCTTGTGATTGAGGCAGCCGTTGAGCAAATGGATCTCAAGATAGAATTGTTCAAAGAACTTGACACTATTTGCAAACCTGAGACAATCTTTGCATCAAACACTTCTTCTCTGTCAATTACCGAAGTTGCAGGTGCTACATCCAGACCTGATAAATTTATAGGAATGCACTTCTTTAATCCGGCTCCGGTAATGAAGCTTGTGGAGGTTATTAAAGGTCAGAAGACATCTGACGAGGTTTATGATAAGATATTTGCCTTAGCTTCTTCTATCGGAAAGACTCCGGTTATGATTAACGAGGCTCCAGGATTTGTTGTAAACAGAATTCTTATACCTATGATCAACGAAGCCGTAGGCATTCTTGCTGACGGTGTAGCCTCAAAAGAGGGTATTGACGAGGCCATGAAGCTTGGTGCCAACCATCCTATGGGGCCACTCGCATTGGGAGACCTTATCGGACTTGATGTTTGCCTTGCTATTATGGAGGTACTTCACGACGAATTTGGCGATGATAAGTACAGACCTCATCCGCTATTGAAAAAAATGGTCAGAGCCAATCTTTTGGGAAGAAAGACAGGTGAAGGCTTTTATAAATACTAAAAACTATCTATGTAATTATGAATTTTAATTTAACTAAAACACAACAACTGTTCATGCAGATGATTCGTGAGTTCGCTGAAAAGGAGGTAAAACCGCTTGCAGCCGAAATTGACGAGCAGGAGCGATTTCCGCAGGAGACAGTTGACAAAATGGCTAAATTGGGTCTGTTCGGTATTCCCGTTCCGAAACAGTACGGTGGAGCCGGTGGCGACAATATTATGTACACTATTGCCGTTGAAGAGCTTTCACGTTGCTGTGCGACCACAGGAGTCGTAGTTTCCGCCCACACGTCACTTTGTGCTGCCCCTATTCTGGAAAACGGTACGGAAGAACAAAAGGTTAAGTATCTTCCGAAATTGGCTTCCGGAGAGTGGATCGGAGCTTTCGGTCTAACTGAGCCTAATGCCGGTACAGATGCTTCCCAACAACAGACTACAGCTGTTCTTGAGGGAGAGGAGTGGGTCTTGAACGGAAATAAGATATTCATTACCAATGCAGGTCATGCAGATGTATATGTTATTATTGCAATGACAGACAAGTCTCTTGGAAACAAGGGTATCACTGCATTTATTGTAGAGGCAACCACACCGGGCTTTTCAATCGGTAAAAAAGAGCTTAAAATGGGTATCAGAGGTAGTGCAACGGCAGAGTTAATCTTCTCTAACTGTCGTATCCCTAAAGATAACCTTTTGGGTAAGGTAGGTGGCGGTTTTGCTATCGCAATGAAAACTTTAGATGGTGGACGTATAGGTATTGCATCTCAGGCTCTTGGGATTGCTCAGGGTGCTATGGATGAAACAGTTAAATATACCAAAGAGCGTAAACAGTTCGGTAAGTCCATTTCTGCTTTCCAGAATACTCAATTCCAAATGGCAGACCTTCAGACTAAAGTAGAGGCTGCCCGTCTTCTCGTTCGCAGTGCCGCCTTCAAAAAGGACGAACACGTTCCGTTTTCGGCGGATGCCGCTATGGCAAAATTGTTTGCTGCCGAAACTGCAATGGAGGTTACCACTAAGGCTGTACAGTTCCATGGTGGATATGGTTATACTCGCGAATATCCTGTAGAAAGGATGATGCGTGATGCAAAGATTACCGAAATATATGAAGGTACTTCAGAGGTACAGCGTATGGTAATTGCCGGTAAATTGTTTGGTAAATAATTAGATTATATGAGTATGAAAATATTAGTATGTGTTAAACAAGTTCCGGATACTACAGAGATTAAAATTAATCCGATTACCAAGACTTTGATCCGTGAAGGTGTACCTTCAATCATGAATCCGGACGATAAGGGTGGTCTTGAGTTGGCATTGCAACTTAAAGATCAGACAGGAGCCGAGATTACAGTAATTACTATGGGGCCTCCTCAGGCGGACGTTGTGCTCCGTGAGGCTTTCGCAATGGGTGCAGATCGTGCTATTTTATTGACTGACAGGAAATTTGCCGGTGCCGATACTTTGGCTACTTCAAATGCCCTTGCCGGTGCAGCAAGAACTTTGGATTGGGATCTTATCATTACCGGACGTCAAGCTATCGACGGAGATACTGCGCAAGTTGGTCCGGAGATGGCTGAACATCTTGATATTCCACAGATTTCTTATGTTGCCGGCCTTGAGTATGACGGTAAGAAATTTACCGTTAAGAAAGAGACTGAAGAGGGATACCAGGTACTTGAATTTGAGGGAAAATGTCTTTTGACTGTGCTTGCATCTTCTTATAAAGCCCGTTATATGAGCGTTGGAGGTATTGTTGATGCCTACAATAAGGAAGTTGAAATTTGGAGTGCAGATAAGATTGATCTTGACGAAAGCAAGTTGGGTCTTAAAGGC
>Ga0265294_10007800_pt1 | contig 12616 bp, 6 predicted proteins | sample MunlanPumphouse3_FD_192504 | JGI IMG/M metagenome (GOLD analysis project Ga0265294, IMG submission 192504) | Groundwater microbial communities from a municipal landfill in Southern Ontario, Canada - Pumphouse #3 | ecosystem: Environmental > Aquatic > Deep subsurface > Groundwater | place... | reverse complement strand
AGGACTGTACGCCCACGTCATGGCCACCTTCTTGCCCTTTAGGTTCTTCTCTCCGCCGAAATAGTTGATGACGCTCATCATGTCCGCCATACACTGGGTGGGATGATCGATATCGCACTGCAGATTGACGATCGTCGGACGCTGCTCCAACACTCCGTTGTCGTAGCCTTCCTGCACGGCATCCGCGACCGTCTTCATGTAGGTGTGTCCCTTGCCGATATACATGTCGTCCCGAATGCCGATCACATCAGCCATGAAGCTGATCATATTGGCCGTTTCACGAACCGTTTCCCCATGAGCGATCTGGCTCTTCTTCTCGTCCAGATCCTGTACCTCCAGCCCAAGCAGATTGCATGCGCTGGCAAAGCTGAAACGCGTCCGCGTCGAATTGTCGCGGAACAACGAGATGCCCAGTCCGCTGTCGAACACTTTCGGCGAGATGTTGTTCTCCCTCATGGCACGAAGGATCTCCGCCACCTTGAAAACGGCGTGAATCTCGTCGTCGCTCTCCTTCCACGTGTGGAAGAAATCGTTGAGGTACATCTGGTTGGTATTCAGTGTCTTCAACTCCTCGATCATCATCTCGATCGCTTTTTTGTCTTTCATCTGCACCTTCCTCCGTATGGCAGGGACATCATACCATCGAGGCGTGTCCCTGTCCATTCTTTGTTGCGTTTTGTTGCAGTCCTTCCTTACAGCTTTCCCAATTCCCTGAGGATTTTCTCCGCAGTGAACGGCCAGGAGCGAATCCATACGCCGCAGGCATCGTGGATGGCTGTCGCGATGGCCGGTGCCGCGCCGTTGGTGGCGATCTCGCTGATCGACTTGCCCCCGTACGGACCGTCCTTGTCGTCGACATCGATGAACACCGCCTTGAAATCGTCCGGTGCCTCATGGATCATCGGAACCCCGTAATCGGTAAAAGTGGCGTTGACGCATCTGCCGTCCTTGTCCAGGACCAGCCCCTCGTACAGGGAATGACCGATCGACTTCATCACCGCCCCGTACATCTGGCAGAGCGCCAGTTCCGGATTGATCGGAGTACCGCAATCCTGAATCGCATAGAACTTCATCACTTTCACTTCCCCGGTCTTGACGTTCACCGCAACCTGCGCGAAATGGGCTCCGTATGGCACGGCGCTCGCGTTGGTGGCGAAACCGGCGTGCCCGACCAGCTGCCCGTGTCCGGTACCGGAAAGCGTATCATGACTGAGTTTTCCATAGGAAAGACTCTTGTCCGTCTTGGTGCTGTACACCTCGCCGGGTTCCCTGGTGATCAAATCCTCGACGCTCTCGCCCATCTGATAGGCGGCTTCCTTCAGTACGGCCTCCTTCAGGCTCTTTGCGGCGAGCAGAGAAGCGTTGCCGCTGAAAAACGTGCCGCTGGAAGCGTAGGCTCCGGTGTCGAATACGCAACTGTCCGTATCCCCGCTGGTCACCGTGACACGATCGAGCGGCACGCAGAACACCTCGCTCACCATCTTTGCGGAGATAGTGTCCAGCCCGGTGCCCAAGTCAGCGCCGCCGCTGAAAATCTCGAATGTCCCATCAGTGAGCAATTTCGCCCATGCATTGGCCTGATCGAGCCCCGGAAGTCCGGACCCCTGCTGGATCATGGCGAATCCCTTGCCGATCTTCCAGTCTGGATCGGGGGAGACTTCCCTCCGTCCCCAGCCGATCATCTTGTGTCCCGTCTCCAGGGCTTTCCCCAGTCCGCAGGATCCTACCGGAACGACATTGCCTTCGCGCCCCTCGCCCAGTCCCTTGAGAATCTCCAGCATATAGCCGGTCTCCACCTTGTTCTTGTACGCCATCTCGTAGTAGTCGACGCCAAGTTTGTCGGCGAGCTCCGCCATGCATGTCATCAGGCCGTATGTCCCTTTCGGGGAGCCATACCCCTGGTATGCTCCGGTCGGAGGAATATCGGTGTAATAGGTGGTGACATCAAACTTCATGTTGTCCACTTTCAAAAGAGGCAATGTCTTGGAACAGGCGTTCATCGGCACGGTGAGGCAGTGGTTGCCGTACGGACCGGTGTTTGCCCTGACGTCCATCCACACGGCCGTGATGGTGCCGTCTTTCTTTGCACCCATCTTGACGGTCACCCGCATCGGGTGCCGTGTACTGCTGTTGGTGAATTCCTGTTCCCTGGTGTGCCGATAGAAAATCGGTTTGCCGGTGATGTAGGTGCAATATCCAACCAGATCCTCGATCAAGATATCCTGCTTCGAGCCATAGCCGCCACCGACATGTTCCTTGATGATCCGGATTTTGTTCTCAGGAAGCCCGGTCACCCACGAGACGATTCTCCTGACATGCCAAGGCACCTGAGTGGAGTCATGAATCTCCAGCCTCCCGTTGTTGATCAACGCATAACAGGTATGCGGTTCCAGCGGCGTGCACTGGACCTGACTGGTCTGATAGGTCCGCTCGATGACCATGTCCGCCTCGCGAAACCCTTTCTGTACATCGCCGATCGCCCCATGAGCCTGACTGGCGATATTGTGGCGGATGTCCCCGTGAAGCGGGAACTGATAAACGACTTTCCCGTCCCGCTTCTCATATTGCTTGTTGTACTCGTCCAGATCGGCCGGTGCGCCGCTGCGATACTCCACCAGTCCGTTGTGGACCAACGGAGCGCCTGGGGCCATGGCCTCTTCTACGGTGAACACCGGTTTGAGCACCTCGTAGTCGATCTTGATCAGCTTCGCGGCGCTCTTTGCGTGCTCCATCGTATCGGCGACGATGGCGGCCACGCGGTCCCCCACGAACCTGACATGCCAGTTCAGCAATCTCCGGTCATGAGGACTCGGTTCAGGATTTCCCTGTCCGGCCTGCATGTAAAACACGTCCGGACAGTTCGCAGCGGTGACGATCTTCACCACTCCCGGAGCTTTCTCCGCTTTGCTGACGTCGATACCGTTGATGAACGCCGAGGCATACGGACTGCCCAGCACGTACAGACTGTACGGTTTGTCTCCGCTGATTCGGTCCTCGACGAAACTCCGCTCTCCCGAGACGAGTTGAGGTCCATCGACCTTGCCTATCGGCTTGCCGACGTAATGAAGGTTCTCACGGAAAGACGGGGCGGTCGGTTCGGTATACCGTCCATGATCCCGCATTTCCGCGGCGAGCCGTACGGCAAGATAGTACCGTTCATAACCGGCATCCCGGATGAAAATTCCGCTGAGAACTTGCTTCACTTCGTCTTTCGTCGGATGGGGAGTGTGTTCCAACAGCCACGTGAGAAGCAATGCGGCTTCGGGCGCGTTGTAGGCACTCTGGACGACGCCTGCGTCGATCATCGCCTGTTGGACGATCGACAAGTGCCGGGAGTCACCCAACCCGTCAGGAGTCCGAATCTCCTTTCCATCAGCCTGAACGGCCATCATCAGGTTCGCATAGACGGGCATGTCATCGACGATGACGGTATCGCTTCCCGCGAAGCCCTCCCCGTTGTCGCTATCGCGCACACAGAAATGCCCCAGATCCACCAGCATTTCCCTGAGGCTCTCCCCCGGCTTCACCACGACCGGTTGCCGTGTCCCGTTGATTGTACAGGTGATGCGGCTCATACTTCCTCCTTGTGAAACGCCTCGTACATCTCCCAGAAGGCCTCCTCGGTGATGTACCGTTTGTACGCTCCGCCTCCCGTCACGTCGTCGATGGCAGTAATTTCCTTCTGGAGCGTGGCGTGGAACGCATCGCGTCTGACATGATCCTGTTGCTCGATGAGGTTTTCCGTCTCCTTGAACCGGATCAATCCCGTCCCTTTGATGGCGGCATACATTCTCGAATGGGAAACCATGCCTTTCCCCCCGCATTCGCAACCAAACGCGCAAGTGACAGCGCTGTGGCTCTCGATCGTCCGTGAAAAGCGCCGTGAGGCGACGAAACGGTGGAAATTGGGAACGACCACTTCAAGGATCAAACTTTCCTTGTATTGGTCGAAATGAGCGTGGTATTCCCGTAAGGGAAGATTTTCCTCGCTGTACGACCCGTCCTCTGCCAACTGAGCCGTTTCCAAACGGGCACGAAGGGCAAGCAACGTGCAGACGATGTAGGAATCATCGGAACACATGGCGACGTTTCCGCCGATGGTCGCCATATTCCGTTTGGTAAACGACCCCATGAAGGAAAGGGCTGTCTTCAGGACATCCGGTACGAATTCGCTCTCCAATGCTTTCTGGAACGTTACCATCGCACCGATGTGCACCCCGTGCTCATCCTTGGATATTCCATCCAAGCCCAAAGCCTGAAGGCCGATGGCGCTTTTGCCCTTCACCGTTGATCCAAGCCGGTTGATTTCCGTGCCGCCTGCATAATAGACGCTTCCCGTCTTGGCACGATGCAGATTCAACGCTTCCGAGATGGTTTGTGGTGCGATGAACTGATGCAACATCCTTTCCTCCTCCGATATCTTAAAACGCCATGCGCAATTTTGGAAAACCGGCAACGCGCCCTAGGTCACAGTCTTTCGCCTGCATCGGAATCACGCGACCGGTCCTGCAATCCAAGAATCATTTCACCCCTTTCTCGATCATGTAAGGAAGCATCGCATAGAACGCGCTGGAGATCTCAAGGTCTTTCACCCTTGTAATCTCATTCGGAGCGTGCGCCTGCGCTTCATCTCCCGGGCCGAACCCAATCGCAGGGATATGATGCCGACCGGTGGTCGCCACCAGATTGGTGGAGAAGGTCCATTTGTCAACAACCGGCTCTGCGCCGAAGAGCTCCTGGTAATCCTTCACCGCCGCCTTTACCAGCGGATGATCCCGATCAATCTTCCACGTCGGGAAGTACAATTCCTGAGAATACGGCGTCTTCGTCCAGCCGATCTTCTCGTAATTGGGCATCTCAACGACGATCTGGTCTTCGGAATCACCGGTCGCCTTGCTGACGTATTCCCTCACCTGTTTCAGGGCGAAATCGGCATCTTCGCCCCAAGTGAGTCTGCGATCGCAGTAAATCATCGCATAGTCGGCGACCGCACACTGGCTCGGCCCTTTGACGTCCATCTGGCTGACACAAATCGTTCCTTTGCCGAGGAAGTTCTCCGCATCAGGCTTCAGGTCCTTGTTCAGCTGTTCTATGGCGAGCGCGGCCTTCGCGGCTTTGTATGCGGCATTGACGCCCCGTTCCGGCGCACTTCCGTGACAGGAAATTCCACGAAGAATGATCCTGATCTCCATGCGACCGCGATGACCGCGGTAGATTCTGCAGGAGGTGGGTTCGGTCGAACAAATGAAGTCCGGTTTGAACCCTTCCTTTTCGATCATGTACTTCCAGCACATTCCGTCGCAGTCTTCTTCCATGACGGTAAACGTGAAATAAATGGAATACTCTCCGCCATAGCCCAGTTCCTTCAAGATGCGTCCCGCGGTGATCATCGCCGCCGCACCACCCTTCTGATCGCTGGAACCGCGACCCCAGACCTTCCCGTCCTTCACCGCTCCGCTAAACGGCTCGAACGTCCAGTTTTTCAAATTCCCCACTTCGACCGTATCGATATGGGCATCAAACGCCAGTTTCTTCGGACCGTTGCCGATTCTGGCGATGACACTGCCGAGCCCATCGATCTTCACCTCATCGAACCCGGCTTCCTGACAGAGTTTGACGATCAGGCGGCATACATTCTCCTCTTGGGAGCTGTAGCTCTTGGTCTGCACCAGTTTACCAAGATTCTGTGCGGTATAGTCACGGTATTTTGCGGCCAGCGCCAGAATCTGTTCTTTTTTGTCCATGTTGTCTTCTCCTTGTATCGATCATCCCCCTTACGGGGCGATCTTGTCGACAGTCTTCCAGACCCGTTGGGCGACTTCCCGAGCCCCGGCGTAGATTTCCTCCACGTCCAAACCGGGAAATTTCCGTTCTTCCATCACGATCTTGCCGTTCACAAGCACCGTCTCCACGCAATTCGAACTCATCCCCCAGATAAAATGGGAAGCCGCATTCTCCGCAACAAGCGGCGTAGGACTATGATAGTCCAGAATATCCAGATCGGCGGTATATCCCGCTTCGATCCTTCCCAGTTTGATCGGGAAATACTTCTCCAGCAACTTGTTGCCGCGCGTAAGCGCATTAAGGAAATCCGACGGCCACCAAGGAAGTCCTTCGTCTTTGTGCTTGAAGAACGCAATCTTCAGTTCCTCAAACATATTGCCGCCGCATCCGTCCGTACCGATGATCAGGTTCTTCACATCTCTGAGATGCCTGCAATAGCCGACATGATTGTTCATGTTCGAGCGCGCGTTGTGGGCGAAGAAGCATCCGCGTTTGTTGATCAGATCGATCTCATGTTCGTTCAGCCACAATCCATGGACGAGCAAGGAGTTGTCCGTCAGCATGCCGAAGCGATCCATTCTGTCGATGATGTCCATATTGTACTTGTGATGGCTGAAAATGGCATCGTAATCCCCCTCGGCCACATGGGTGTGCGTTCCGCACCCGCTTGCCTTCATCGCATCACTCATCAACCTGAGTCCGTCGTTGGGGATGGTGAAAAGCGCATGTCCGCCGATCATTCCCCGGACGAGCGCACGCTTTTTGCTGGAGATGGCGAAGTCGTAATTCTCCTGTACGCCTTCCTCAACTTCCTGCATCCCCCTGTTACGGTCGGTGACCTCGTAACAGGTCATGCCGCGTACGCCGACCTTCTCCATACCGTCGGCGATCACGTCCAGACTTCCCTTGATGAAATTCGGGCTGGCGTGATGGTCTATGCAACTGGTCGTCCCCGCGGCGATGGCATCGATGGAGCAGATAAGGGAACTGTAGTAACACGCCTGCTCGTCCAATCCCCTGTCCAGACGCCACCACCACTCCTTCAGCACCTGAATGAAGTCCGTCTGCGGACCGGCGTTGACCAACATGCCGCGAGACAACCCGCTGTAGTAGTGATGATGCCCGCAGACATTGCCGGGAATGACCACCTTGCCGGTGGCGTCGATCACTTTGTCCGCCTGTACCGTGGAGGCAATTCCTTTCCCAACACGTTCGATCAACGAGTCCTTAATCACGATATCCACACCGTCGGTAACGGAAACCGGCGTCATTGTCTGCATCACCGTCGCATTCTTGATGACAATCGTCATGGTACCTCCTCAGTCGTCCACCGGCCCAAGCAAATAGCCGTACGTCTCATAAATCGTCTCGATCAAAGCGGCCACCTCGTCCGTCACACCCTCGTCCCCGTTGAGTGTTCCGTCCTTATCGAATTCCGCCGTATAAAGCTTTCCTCCCTGCCGAATCAGGATTTCCCCCTCATTCTGACAGAACCCATCGTTTTCACCGTGTTCGAAATCGTCCTTGCGGGAGAACAACGTGAATTTTTTCCGGTACGGTCCGCCGTCGTACGGACAGAACGTCTCGCAATTGCCGCATTCGTTGCAGTAGGCATCCAGATGAAGGATCTGGAACGGATTGTCGAACATACCGGTATTCCGTACATCAATGGCCACGTTTGCCCGATTGGGACAGACATCCACGCACTTGTTGCAGTAATACGAACATTCCATGCACCGTTTCGCCTCGGTCGCGGCGAAATCCTTCGCCCCAAGTGGCTTGCTTTCCCTCATCCTTGTTTTCTTGTCATTCAAATCAGCAAAATACGCATCCTCGTCCTTGGTGAGCTGGACAAGTTCCTCCTCGGTAAGGTCATCCTCTTCATCCTCATCGTCTTCGTCACAACAGCACTCCTCTCCGTCATGGTGGTGATGATGTTCCTCCTTCTCCCCCTCGGGACCGAGAACGGCGTCAATGGCATCGTCGACTGCAGTTTTCGCGGAAGCAATGCACCGAACCACAGAGGACGGTCCGCTCTGCGCATCGCCGATGGCGTACACGCCTTCAACGGGCGTACGCATCGTTTTCTTGTCGGCGACTGGCCATCCCTTGTCTGTCACGGGCAACCCAAACCCGGAAAGCAAAACCGAATCGACCTTTTCCCCGATGGCGGTGATCAATGTGTCGCAGTCCACGAAAAATGTCTCGCCGCTGTCCACGGGTTTTCCTCGTCCGGAAGCGTCTTTCTCACCGAGGCGCATCCGAGAAAGCAACAACTTCCCACCCTCAAGCCGAACCGGATTGGCGAGAAACTCTACGGCGATCCCCTCTGCCAGACAGTTTTCCAGTTCCTCATGAGCCGCAGGCATTTCGTTTTCCGTTCTGCGGTACACAATCGTCACACTCTCCACACCGACAATCCGTTTGGCCGCACGCGCGCTGTCCATGGCGGTATTCCCTCCACCGGCAACAACTACATGGCGTCCCAATTTCACCGATGCAGGATCGCCCCGATATTTTCCAAGAAAGTCCAGACTGGTCAACACATGATCCCCCGTGATGCCGATCTCGTTGTCTTTCTCCGCTCCGATTGCATAAAAGATATAGGAATATCCTTGTTCTTTCAATTTGTCCACGGTTACGGAAGAGGGGTCAACGCCATATCGGAACACAACGCCGTGGGCCTCCACGAACTGCACATCCTGCGCCACCACCTCCTCAGGAATCCGGAAACCGGGGATGACGTGGCGCACGACGCCTCCTGCGTCCTTCTCTCTTTCCAACACGGTGGTGTCGAATCCGGAACGAGCCAAGAAAAATGCCGCGGCGAGTCCCGCAGGACCGGCTCCTACGACAACCGCCTTGATGTCGCTCTTCTCCTTAGGAGCCTCCCATTCCTTGCGGAATTCGGCGAATCCATTCTGAAGCGCGATCTTCTTCATCTCCCTGATCTGCACCGGGCCTTCATAGTCGTTTCTCGTGCAATGGTTCTGACACTGATGGTCACAGATCCACCCTGTCATTCCAGGAAGCGGATTCGAATCGTAAATCAATGCGAGTGCATCGGCGTACCGCCCCTCACCGCACAGTTGGACGTATTCGGGAATCGGCTGATGGATCGGACACGCCATCTGGCACGGAGCGATGTAGCAATCGGTCAAAGGAAGCGGCATGCCGACTTTGACCGATCCCTCTTCCCTGAACGATTTTTCCAACGGTCCCCACTGTCCGCTTCGGGCCTTCTTTGCGAGATGTTCCAGTTTTTCCACGTCGACGGAAGACTTGTCCCATCCGTCGCTCCCTTCCAACAGCTTGGCAATCTGGGCAAGTTTCTCGTATCCGCCCGGGCGAAGCATGTCGGTTGCGACGGTAAGGGGCCGCAAACCGCATTCGAAAAGATCTTTGGCGGTAAACCAGTTCACCCCGCCGCAATAGGAGATGGGCAATCTCCCTCCAAATTCCCTGCTGAGGTTCGCGGCAATGGAAACCGACAACGGATAAAGGGACCGGCCGGACATGTACATCTCGTCTCCGGGAAGACGTCCTTGGTCATTGGACGACCCAAGCGTGTTGGTCAGTTTCACACCGAACTCTTTTCCTTCTTTCTTTGCAAGGTCGGAAAGGCGATGAAGCATCGCGACGGCGTCCTTCCACTGCAGGTCCTTCTCAAAGCTTTTCCGTTTCAGATGGACGTAACCGAATCCGTTGGCGTCCAGAATCCTTCTCGCCTCGTCATAGCCAAGCAAGGTGGGATTGAGTTTCACATACGTATGAATGTGTTTTTCCGTCAGCATATAGGTGCAGATCGCCTCGATTTCTTTCGGCGGGCATCCGTGCATCGTGCTGATCGTCACGTTGTTCACCATATGGCTGTCGATCGCATCGGGAAGGAAGGCAAGCTTTTTTTCGCATCCCTCCCAAGGCGTATCATGGAACAAATCTTCCGAAAGCATCACTTTGAGATCTTCGATATGCTCGTTCCATCGGACATCCTTCCTCCCGTCGAGCATCGCGTCGATGTACGTCTGCATCTTTTTCGTCTTGATGCCGTCCAGAGTGTAGCCGACGGACATATTGAAGACAAAGGAAGGTTTTTCCCATTTGCCCTTGGACGATACGGCATCCAAAAGGCAGCAGACGATATACGCCTTTGCGTATTCGTCCCATGCCTGGGAAAGCGTGTATTCGGTGGACCACTCGACGTTGTATCCTTCGTCAGTGGCGTCGATACAGGGTTTCTGGACTGCACCGGTCGAAGCGAAGTCATCCTTTTGCTGACACGTCTTCAATTCGACGAACCGGCTTCCCACGAGATAGCCGGTGATGATATTCTGTGCGAGCTGGGTATGGGGACCTGCGGCAGGTCCGACGGCGGTGCGGGCGGTCCTCCCAAAGACCGTGATGGTATGGTTGCTTCCGTCTGTATAGAAACGAGCTTGGGGAATCCCGAAAATGGACTGATGAAGCCGAAGCTCTCCGACGATCCGGTTCACCAACTCGGCGAACGGGACAGGACGCATGATGTCTGACATGTTCTCACCTACCTACTTGGTATTGTAAAACAGATTTCATACAAGTCAACGCCAATGATGCAACAAAATGCAACAAAATGCAATAATGGTCATTAAAATGCTGTATATCTCAAAATTTTATAATAAAACAGGAAAAATTTTCAATTTAAGCTTTACTAGATGATGTTTTCAGCTATACTTGTTTGGAGTACACTCTTTTATGGAGGCATATTATGCTGATCAATTTGGACGTCAAGCCTGAGATCAGGGCGAAGAACGTCAAACTTTGCAGGGAAAAAGGAATCCTTCTGCCGACCTTCAAGCAGATGTGCGACCCTTCCACCATCCCTGAGGAAACGCAAAGGAAACTGAAGGGCGTCGGATTATGGGACGTCAACCCGTTGAACCTGTACCGTATCACATGGCACAACGAGCCGGTTGAGAAAGGTGGACGGTTCGGCGGCGTCAACTACATCGAAATCCCCAGAGAGATCACCGGAGTAAAGGCGCACATCTACGCTCTCATCGGCAAATACTTCCCCACCGGAGCGCACAAGGTCGGCGCCACCTACGCATGCCTCGCCCCCGCTCTCGTGACGGGCAACTTCGATTCAGTCTCCCAGCAGGCGGTTTGGCCGTCCACCGGCAATTACTGCCGTGGGGGAGCCTATAATTCGGCGCTTCTCGGATGCCAATCCATCGCGATCCTGCCTGCGGAGATGAGCAAGGAGCGGTTCAATTGGTTGAAATCGGTGGCCGGCGAGGTCATCGCCACTCCTGGATGTGAATCCAACGTGAAAGAAATCTTTGACAAGTGCCATGAACTCGATAAGGAGAGGGGCAAGCACATCGTCATCTTCAACCAGTTCGAGCAGTTCGAGAACTATCTGTGGCATTATACGGTTACCGGTGCGGCGATCCTTGAGGTTCTGAAAAAACTCGGCGTCAAGGACGAGAATGTCCGCGGATACGTTTCCTCGACGGGCAGCGGCGGAACGCTTGCCGCGGGAGACCGTCTGAAAGACGCCTATCCGAACATTAAGATCGGAGCCGGAGAAGCACTTCAGTGCCCGACACTGCTGCGCAACGGTTTCGGCGGGCACAGGATCGAAGGCATCGGCGACAAGCACGTGCCGTGGATCCACAATGTAAAGAATACCGACATGATTCTCGCCATCAACGATCAGGACTGCATGGATATCTATCGCCTGTTCAACGAACCGGCCGGCATTTCTTATCTGCGCAAACAGGGTGTCAAGGAAGCGGACCTGAAGAACTTGCCGCTTTTCGGCATCAGCGGCATCGGCAACCTCCTCGGAGCCATCAAAATGGCCAAGTATTACGAAATGGACGAAAACGATGTAATATTCACCATCCTGACGGATTCATCCATCATGTATACGTCACGGCTGAAAGAATTACAGGCGCAACAAGGACCGTTCGACGAAACGGAAGCGGCACGAATTCTGGCTGCCGCCTTGCACCATCAGGGCATTGAGAACGCATCGGAACTCACCTATTACGACCGTCTCAGGATCCACAACCTGAAGTATTACACATGGGTGGAGCAACAAGGAAAGACCTACGAGGAACTCAATCGACAATGGTACGACCGCACTTACTGGAAACAGATTCCGCCGATGGCCGCGAAAATCGACGAAATGATCGAGGCGTTCAACAAGGAAATTCTGAAAGGCTGAATCGAAAGGAAGCGGAGCGGGCGAATGCCCGCCCCCTTCATCTTTATGAACAAGGAAAACCAATGCATTTCACCTATGTATGCAATGAATGCGGCAGGGTCTTCGATACGGACGAGGTGATTTACCAATGTCCTGTCTGCAGCAAAGGTAATGACGATTTCCATTTCCCCAAAGGCAACCTGGTCGTTCGCTACGATGCGGATGATCTGAAGAAACTGAACCATAAGAGTGATTTGAGCTTTTATGATTTCTTCCCCTATCCCGTTTCGGAAAGGGAATGTTATCCCGTAGGAAACACTCCGATCATCCGGCCCGCTCGCCTGATCGAAACATACGAACAGCGCGGATTGTTCTTCAAGATGGACAGCATGTTGCCCTCCGGTTCGTTCAAGGACAGGGCGAGCCAACTGGTCGCCGCCCAAGCCATCGCCCACGGACAGAAGAGAATCGCTCTCGCCTCCACCGGCAATGCGGGAGCGGCAATGAGTTGCGCCGGGGCGGCGTACGGACTTGATATCGTACTGTTCGTACCGGAAACCGCACCGGTGAACAAGTTGATGCAGTCCGTCCTGTACGGCGCAGAAGTCATCCCCGTCAAAGGGACGTACGATGACGCGTTCC
>Ga0265294_10007799_pt1 | contig 12616 bp, 12 predicted proteins | sample MunlanPumphouse3_FD_192504 | JGI IMG/M metagenome (GOLD analysis project Ga0265294, IMG submission 192504) | Groundwater microbial communities from a municipal landfill in Southern Ontario, Canada - Pumphouse #3 | ecosystem: Environmental > Aquatic > Deep subsurface > Groundwater | place... | reverse complement strand
GGAGAACGGCCAAACCGTTAGCCAGCGCAGCAAAGAGTATGCGCACGATTACCGTTATTTTCCAGAGCCGGATTTGCCTCCTGTAAAAGTCAACCAGGAATGGGTGGACGAAATCCGGCAGCGTATGCCGGAACTGCCCGATCAGCGGCGCGAGAGGTTCATAAAAGAGTTTGAACTATCAGACTATGATGCGGGAATACTCACTGCAAGCAAGGAAGCTGCAGACTACTTCGAATCAGTGTTGAAACAATCCTCACGATCTCCAAAAGAAGTCGCCAACTGGATAGCCGGACCTGTTTCAGGTATCATAAATGCTCAGGCTGTTGATTTTGACGTCTTTAGCGTAAAGTTACCGGCAGAAGAATTAACCGGGCTGCTTAAGCTGGAAGGCAGCGGCTCGATTAATACTGCAACCGCCAAAACAGTACTTGAAGAAATGTACAATACTGGCAAAAGCGCAAGCATTCTGGTTGCAGAAAAAGGCCTGACCCAGATTAGCGGTTCCAATGAACTGGATGATTATGCCGCTAAAGTTATAGAAGCCAACCCATCCGCAGTGGCCGATTTTAAGGCAGGCAAGGAGCAGGCTCTCAAGTTTTTGATCGGCCAGATGATGAGGCTGACAAGAGGAAGGGCTAACCCCGAAGTTGCCGGCGATATTATAAAACGTAAACTGGAGGAAAGTTAATATATGCAAACTTATTTGCTAATAGCCCAGATAATCATTTCAGTGGCACTGATTGCAGTTCTTCTTCTGCAAGTGCGCGGAGGCGGACTGGGGGGAATATTCGGGCAGGCAGATACCGTTTACCGAACCCGGCGTGGCATTGAAAAAACCTTGTTTAACCTGACTATTGTGCTTACAGTATTGTTCATCGCTGTTGCTTTGCTGATACTTGCCATAGCATAAGCACAACCGGTTAAATTCTCAACACCTGCATTCAATTATAAAGAATGGGCTCCGTGAATATTCACGGAGCCCTGTTGTTACATATTAATCTGTAATTTACCGCTTCGTTCCCTACTTCTCCAAACTGGCAACAGCCAGAGGCCTCCACTTCAACCGGAGGGCAATTTATATGAGAAGCTCGGGAACCTTCTCCCGCTCCTCACTGGTGATTTTAACCGACCTTGCCTTTCACCAGCAAGGAGCGATTACGAGGAAATTTTCTCCGGCACAGTGCCGCTATAATCTCCATCGTGCCACCTCCTTTCCGGTATTGGAGGGTATTCCATCTCAACCCCTCCTGAATTCCATTATAATCTCTGCTCATATTTTGTCAATACCTCGTATTCACTCACCTAAAATGTTACCGAAGGGGGTATGATTCACTCAAGTAAGAATGTTACCGAGGTGAAGCATGCCTGATGAGGAAAAGATGAGCATTGACGAGAGAAGAAAGTATATGAGACTGGTAGCACCGCGCTATCTGAAAGCCAACCGAAAAGAACAGGGAGAAATCCTGACTGAAATGGAAAAGATCACCGGGTTGCACCGCAAGAGCCTGATAAGACTGATGGGACTGCCGAGTCTGGACAGGGCCACCCGAAAACCACGACACAGAAGAAAGCGCTACGGAACAGCAGTGGAAGATGTGGTGCGGGTGGTATGGGAGAGTCTGGACTATATATGTGCCGAGCGCCTGACACCTGCACTTCTGGAAACGGCACGGCAGCTGGCCAGATGGGAAGAGCTGAGACTGACAGGGGAAGTGGAAGAGCAGTTGGCCTCTATCAGCCGGGCCACTGTACAACGAATCCTGAACCGCTTCCAGATGGACACTCCCAGGTTGCCCAGGCGTAAGCCCCAGCCGCCAAACAGGTTACTCAGGGACATACCTATGGGACGGCTGTCCTGGGATATCAGCGTTCCCGGCAGCTTCGAGACTGATCTGGTGCACCATTGCGGGGAATCAGCCACTGGGGAATATATCCACACCCTGCAGCTGGTGGATATCGCCACCGGCTGGAGTGAAAGGGTAGCAATACTGGGGCGCAGCCAGGCCATGATGGTAAAGGGCTTCAAAAAAGTTCTTGAGCGCCTGCCTTTTCCCATAAGGCATCTCCACCCGGACAACGGGAGTGAGTTCTTCAATGATCACCTGATCCGTTATTTCGGAGAGGAGGTAACGGGACTGAGCCTGAGTCGCAGCCGGCCATATCGGAAGAATGATAATCGCTTCGTTGAACAGAAGAATAGCACCCTGGTCAGGGCTTATGTTGGATATGATCGGCTGGATAATGCCATCCAGTGTGCTGTCTTGAATGATCTGTATGACAGTCTCTGGCTGTACTACAACCTCTTTCAGCCTGTCATGCATATGTCAGGCAAGGAAGTCTCCTGTGGCAGGCTTTGCAGGAAACATGACCGGGCTCAAACTCCCTATCAGCGTCTGCTTGCAACAAATATTCTTCTTCCCGAGCAGAAGACAAGGCTGGCTGAACTCTATACCAAAACTAATCCCCGCAGATTAAGAAATGAAATATATGAGGCAATCGGTCAGCTCGGGAATTGTGGCAGGAAATTAACCCAAATTGAACATAAGGAGGCAGTGCTCTCCGGTAACATTTCTAAATGAGTGAATGGTCTTGCTTGGGTAACATTCTTATTTGAGTTGACACGTACCTCGACGTTCAAGTTTATAAATTTCAATAAGCTTGCAATAAACCCGGCAGGATGTTAATTGATTGGCAAAATATTGCCGTTACGGTATAAAATATTACTTGATTCTTCCCATAAAGGGAATAGTAATTAACGTAAGGGTTGATGTGAATGTCTCTAGTTGTTCAGAAATATGGTGGTTCGTCTGTAGCTGACGGAGAAAAAATCATGAATGTTGCCCGCAGAATTGCCAAAACTTCTGAAAACGGCAACCAGGTAGTTGTAGTGGTGTCTGCAATGGGAGACACCACCGACGATTTGATAAAACTCGCCTACAATGTATGCGAAAATCCCAGCTCCAGGGAACTTGATGTGCTCCTTTCTACAGGGGAAATCGTTTCCTCGACTCTGCTGGCGATGGCGCTAAAGTCGCTGGGTGCAAAATCCATCAGCCTTACCGGTGCCCAGGCTGGCATCCGCACAGATAACTCCTATTCAAAAGCGCGCATCACCAACATCGACCCCCGTCGTGTAGTTAGGGAGCTCGAAAAAGGCAATATCGTTATCGTAGCCGGTTTCCAGGGAATGAATGAAGAGATGGATACCACCACCCTGGGCAGGGGCGGCTCTGATACAACTGCTGTAGCACTGGCAGTAAGCCTCGAGGCAGACAAGTGCGAAATTTACACCGATGTTGCCGGTGTTTACACTGCCGATCCCCGTATCGTCAGCCAGGCCAAAAAGCTGGATGAAATTGGCTATGAAGAAATGCTTGAAATGAGCACATATGGAGCCAACGTCATGCATCCCAGAGCAGTGGAGCTTGGCCAGATATACAATATACCAATCCTGGTTGCTTCCAGCTTTCTGGAAAGCCCAGGAACATTAATCCATGGAGGCATACCAATGGAAGGACGAAACAGAGTAACCGGAATAGCACAAGATCTAAACGTTGCAAAAGTCACAATAGTCGGAGTGCCGGACAAACCCGGAATCGCAGCTACCATTTTTGAAAGGCTGGCCAATGCCGGCATCAGCGTAGATACGATAGTGCAAAACGCGAGTATAGAGAACATAACCGACCTGACTTTTACCATTGCCAAGAGCGATCTTGCTCCCGCCACGGAAATCGTTAAGCCTATAGCGAGCGAAATCGGAGCGAGGGACTGCATTTTCGACCCAACTGTTGGCAAGGTGAGCATAATCGGCACCGGAATCCAGACCAGCCCGGGTTATGCCGCCAGAATGTTTACCACTTTAAGCCAGGAAGGCATCAATATCATGCTCATTTCAACTTCTGAAATACGTATAACATGCATCATCAAGGAAGACAAGGTAAAAGACGCAGTCAGAGCTCTACACCGCGCCTTTGAGTTGGAACAGGCGTAAAAATAAATGTGGCGGCTTTCCAGCCGCCACATAAGTTTACCGAACTACACAGTTTATCTATACATTTATTACTTCTTTAACCCCTGGAATCTCCTGCTTGAGCAGACGCTCAATACCATTCTTCAGGGTCATCGAAGACATCGGGCAACCAGCACAGGCACCTTTAAGGCTAACCTTGACCACGCCATCATCGGTAACGTCAACCAGTTCAACATTACCCCCATCGGCTTGCAGGCTGGGGCGGATTTTATCCAGAACCGCTGCCACTGCTTCTTTCATTAATATCTCCTTTGTTTATTTTAAACCGTTTACTTTACCGGTTCAGTTTCCCCGTCCTGGCTAGTGCCGTGGCACTCACAAACCTGCTCGGGTGAACATTCTCCCGGCTTGCTCTGAAGCTTTTCCGGGTGCGAGCACCCGCATCCTTCACACATAATAACTCTCCTTGTGTTAAAATATAGAGTTTGATAAGAGATTGATGTGAGATTATCATATAGACTGTCAGAACGTCAACGTTAGCCTTGATAAATTTCATCCTGAAACCCCTTGCAAAAAGGCATGTTTTTCGTTTACTATTTGAAGCTTGTGTTTGGATAGTTGCCAGACACGGCAAAATAATTATTTAAAGATAGAGAAGAGGATAGATGGCACAGGAAACGGAAAAACCGGTTTTTGTTCTTCCGTCAACCAGCCGGAAGGCTATAAGTCTGGCTATGGAAGGCCGCTGGCAAGAAGCGGTAGCTGCCAACCTGACGATTATTGAAAGTTCTCCCTGCGATGTAGATGCTTACAATCGGCTCGGCAGGGCTTACCTGGAACTCGGCGAATATGCTGCCGCAAGAGCAGCATACAGCCGAGCTTACGAAATCGACCCTTACAATTCGATTGCTGAAAAAAACCTGCGACGGCTTTCCCAGCTGGGAGAAGGGGTTGGCCACAAGGCGCCTTCTTTGACCAAACTCGATCCGGACCATTTCATTGAAGAACCTGGCAAAGCAGGAGTGATAAGCCTGCAGCAGGAAGCGCCCCGGGAGATATGGGCAAGTATTGTCGCCGGGGAAAAAGTTAACCTTATTATAGATGGAACCCGTTTAAGGGTAGAAAACGACCGGGGGGAATACCTCGGGCTGGTTGACTCGCGCCAGAGCCAACGGCTCATCAAGCTTATGAAGGGCGGTAACCGTTACAGCTCCAAGGTTGTGAGCACAACTGGGTCGAAAGCCGTTATAATAAGAGAAATATATAAACATCCGTCACAACATGGAGTAATTTCATTCCCATCGCGCAACTTTGATCGTGTTGAACGCTATACCGGGGATCAACTGGTGGGGGCAAAAGCCAGTCTTACTGCTGACTCAGGCGAGGAAATCTATTACGCAGAGGGCGATGAGAGCGATGAATGGATAGACGGTAGTGATGATAATTATGACGATCAGGAAGAAAACAGCTAGGAGACCGTAAATGGATGTAACCACAGGAAACATCACCGACATTAAAATTGAAGACGAGATGCGCTCAAGCTACCTCGACTACGCTATGAGCGTAATCATCGCGCGGGCATTACCCGACGTGAGAGACGGGCTGAAACCGGTACAAAGGCGTATCCTGTTTGCCATGCGTGAACTGGGCATCACTCATAGTGGCTCCCATAAAAAAAGCGCCAGGGTAGTTGGTGAAGTACTTGGTAAATACCATCCGCATGGAGATTCTTCAGTATACGACGCAATGGTACGTATGGCACAGGATTTTTCCATGCGCCATACCCTTGTTGATGGCCAGGGGAACTTTGGCAGTGTTGATAATGATCCTCCCGCAGCCATGCGTTACACAGAAGTGAGGCTTTCTGCCATTGCAGAACAGATTCTTCTGGATATTGACAAGGAAACTGTCGACTTCATGCCCAACTTCGATGACAGTCTCAAGGAGCCGGTAGTTCTTCCCAGCAGGTTGCCAAACCTGCTGGTTAACGGTTCTGCCGGTATCGCTGTTGGGATGGCCACCAGTATTCCTCCACACAACCTGGGAGAGATCTGCAGTGCCATCAATTACCTGATCGACAACCCGGAAGCTTCAGTCAGCGAATTGATGCAGATCGTCAAAGGTCCGGATTTTCCCACTGGTGCGATAATCCAGGGGATTGAAGGAATCAGAAGCGCTTATGCAACCGGCCATGGCCGGGTGGTGGTCAAAGCACGGTCATATATAGATGAAGCACCAAACGGCCGTTATCAGATAATTGTTAACGAGCTTCCCTACCAGGTAAACAAGGCAGCGTTGATTGAGCGCATAGCCAGCCTTATCAAAGATAAAAAGATTACCGGAATAAGTGACCTGCGGGACGAATCCGACCGGCAGGGCATGCGTATTGTAATAGAACTAAAACGGGAAGGCCAGCCCCAGCAGATACTTAACAACCTCTACAAGCACACTCCCATGCAAACTGCCTTTTTTGTTAATATGCTGGCTCTGGTTGAAGGTCAGCCCAGAGTGCTTAGCCTTAAGGAGGCCCTGCAGCACTTCATCAGCTTCCGGCAGGAAGTAATCACCAAAAGAACCGAATATGAGCTCAGGGGCGCCAAAGACCGCGCACATATTCTCGAAGGCTTAAAGAAAGCACTTGATTTCATCGATGAAGTGATCGCTACCATCCGCGCTGCCAAATCTGCCGAGGAAGCACGCGGTGACCTGATGACAAAATTCGAGCTTAGCCAGATACAGGCGCAAGCTATTCTTGATATGCAACTCAGGCGTCTTGCCAACCTTGAAAGGCAGAAAATCCTCGATGAATATGCCGAGATTCTCAAAATCATTGCCCGTCTTGAAGACCTCCTTGCCAGCCCGGGAAAAATCCTGGGTGTGGTCAAGAAGGAAATTGGCGAACTTAAATCCAAGGAAGCAAACCCGCGCCGAAGCGAGATCAACGAGCAGGAAGCCCTCGCCTTTAGCGAAGAAGACCTGATACCTCACCAGGCAGTGGTGGTTACAATCAGCGACCGCGGATTCATCAAAAGAGTGCCGGCGGAGAGCTTTACTCCACAGCATCGCGGCGGGAAGGGAATCATCGGAATGGTAACCCGCGAAGCTGACACTGTCCGCTTCCTCCTTTATGCCGATACTCATGATAACCTCCTGTTCTTCACTGACCGCGGCAGAGTATTCTCCATCAAGTGCCATGAGGTTCCACTGGACATATCCCGTGTCAGCAAGGGCATATCTATCATCAACCTCATTCCTCTTCAGGATGGTGAACGGGTAACTGCGCTGGTTGATGTGAAGGAGTTTAGCGAAAACTGGTTCATGATACTCGCAACACAAAAGGGTGAAATAAAGAAAGTTGATATCGCCAGCTTCAGTTCAGTTCGCCCAAGCGGCTTGCTGGCTATGGATTTGGATAAAGATGACTGTCTGGTAAGTGTAAGGATGGGCACAGACGAAAACGATGTGGTGCTGGTAACCAAGAACGGGCAGTCGATCCGCTTCCCTGTAAAAGATATTCGCACCAGCCTGAGAGCAAGTGGCGGCGTAAAGGCCATCAAGCTCATCGGAGGCGATCAGGTGGTTGCCATGGATATGGTTGATCCTGAAGCATACCTGCTGGTAGTCACAGATCAAGGTTTTGGCAAGATCACACCGCTTTCAAGGTACCCTGTACAAAAACGAGCCGGGAGCGGAGTTAAAACCTTCCACCTCACCGGTAAAACCGGCCAGGTCACGGCTGCGGCACAGGTTACCGAAACTCGCCAGGTGATGTTGATATCGGCCAACGGTGTAGTGACCCGAACACCAGTTAGAGAAGATGACCCTCGCAAGGGGATAACTGTTCAGGGGCGTTCTACCCAGGGTGTCAAGCTGATGGATATCAAACCTGAGGACAGCCTGGTTGCCATTACAGTGTTTGACTAGGCAGCCAGCCAGGCAACAGTAATTGCACCGGTGGGGCAGGCACGTTCGCATCCACGAAGGCGATCGCACCTGTTTCCATCGGTGACCCGGCATATTCCAGCTTCATCCAGATACAGAATTTTCACCGGGCATATCTCTACACATGCACCACAGCCAGTGCATGAATCTTCATTTATGTTAACTATTTGATTCAAGCTGTTGCTCTCCTTTATTTGCGCGATGGCAGCCAGGAACCCGTTTTTCAAGCCCGCAAAAGTTGCACGGACCGGTGCGGCAATCCGGCGTTGTGTCTCCATTCATTGCCCGCTGGTATTCATCTGCCAAAAATTTCAGGCTGACCCCGCTGGATATATGCTCCCAGGGCAATGGCTCGCCAGGCACTTTATTCCAGTTTGCATATTCTGCCGGGTTTAAACCGGCTTCCTCAAAAGCTTTTTCCCATCTGGAATAGTCAAAATGCTCATCCCACCCATCAAACCTGGCACCCGCTTCCCAAGCCCGGAAGATAACCCGCCCCAGCAAACGGTCCCCTCTTGAGATGGCGGCTTCCAAAAGGCTGGTTTGCGGATCATGCCAGCTGATATTGATCTTCCGGTGGCCAATATTATCCCTGACCAGGTTAACCCGCTTGATTATCTCGCTACGCTCAATCTGCCCGAACCACTGAAAGGGAGTGTGTGCCTTGGGAACAAAAGTGGAAAGACTTATCCTCAGTTTGGGACGCCGCCCGGGAGAAAATCGCCCGAGATCATAAACCTTGGAGGCAAGACGCCCGATCGCAATTACGTCTTCCTCGGTTTCCGTAGGAAGGCCAATCATAAAATAAAGTTTTAGAGTAGTCCATCCCCTTTCAAACGCTCGAGCTGCTGTGAGCAGGATATCTTCTTCGGAAATTACCTTGTTGATCACCTGCTGCAGGCGGCTGGTCGCTGCTTCCGGAGCAAGAGTAATGCCACTGCGACGGCGGCCGGATAATGCCTCTACCAGGTCAAGCGACTTCTCATCAATCCTCAAGCTCGGCAGTGAAAGTGTTACTCCTTGCATTTGTTCTGCCTGATTGAGGGTACCGATCAGACTGGCGATGCCGGGATAATCACCTGAACTCAGAGACAGCAGAGTGATTTCCTCATAACCGCAGGAGTTGCACAGCCCTTGTACCGCAGAGATAATTTCTTCCTGGCTGCGGTGACGCAGTGGCCGATAATACATCCCTGCGTTGCAAAAGCGGCATCCGCGGGTACACCCGCGGCTTATCTCTACTGAACCTTTATCCTGCACTGTCTCAATCAGTGGCACAACCGGTTTTTGTGGAAATGCCGGTAAATCGCGTCGTATAATCCTCTCAACCGGAATTGGGGCACTATCTACTCTTCTTTTAATTGCTTTAAACTTGCCATCTTGCCCATATTCAGCTTCATAGAAAGAAGGAACATATATACCGCCGAGTGCGGAGAGCTCAAGCAGTATGCTGTGCCGGTCGGCGCCAGACTTCTTCATATCCCTGACAAGTTCTGCGATCCTCCCAACCACCCCTTCGCCATCGCCAATCACAAAGAAATCCACAAAATCGGCCAGCGGCTCGGGGTTCATTGCTCCGATGCCTCCGGCCATCACCAGGGGATCGGAAGCGCTTCTTTTTGCACTCTCAACCGGTATGCCGCCCAGATCCAGAATATTAAGAAGATTGGTGCAATTGAGTTCATAACCCAACAAAAAACCCAATATATCAAATTCTGAAAGAGGCCGCCCGCTTTCAATGCCCTCAAGTTTGAGTTCTGCCTGCCTGAGTGCTTGCTCCATATCCGGCCACGGAGCAAAAACGCGGTCGGCTAGTGCAAATGGAAGCTCGTTAATTTCCTGGTAAAGGATCGGAAGCGTTATCCCGGACATGCCAACCTCATAGACGTCCGGGTAGCTAAGTACAATATGTATTTGAGTTTTGTACCATTCCTTACAGGCTGCATTCCACTCCCCGCCAGTATAACGGGCTGGTTTTGTCACACTGCCAAGAATCTGTTCAGGGTAAGCCATATTACTCCTTAATGATTAAAACAAATCAAATTACGGGAAAGATTATAACCTATCATAAAAACTACCAACACACGAAAATGCCCAAACAAAGTTGTTGTACTATAAAAATTAAAGAGTGTTGACAAAATCAAGATATAAAGCCTAACATAAATAGGGTGATTTCTTCATATGTCCGATCCATTTATCATTACATATTGCAGCGCTTTGAAGCGCCCCTGAGTAGAGACACGCCTCCTGGGGGTCTATTTTAATCAAGAGGGGGTTTTCTTATGAACAGAGATTATGACCAGCCCTGGGTTTTCTTCTGGGCTCCTCCTGACTCGGATTTCCAGGTAATCCTGGAGGGGGATAAAGAATCCACACGCAAACTGCTGATACGACGGGCTTTGCTGAATTCTTTATTTAACGAGGCTGATTTCGAGGAACCTCCACAGGCAGGCTAGCCAGGCAGTATTGAGCCTATAAAACCTCTCTGCCCCCGGATGAAATCAGCTGCTTCTACCTCTTTTTTCCCTTCCATCTGCAGTTTTTTTATACCTAAAACGCCATTGCCGGTAACCACTCCGGTCGTCATACCTGCATTGCCTTCAAGCCGGACAACTCCGCCGGGTTTCCCGCAGTGCGTATATTCAGCAGGTTCAACCTCTGTCAGCTTAAGTATTTTCCCCTGCCATGTAGTATAGATTCCCGGCCATGGAGTGTAAGCTCTGGACTTTCTCCAGATTGTGCCGGCTTCTTCATCCCAGCAAATGAATCCATCTTCCTTGCGGATTATTCCGGAATAAGTGGCAAGACTCTCATCCTGGAGGCGGGGCTGAATTTCCTGCCTTGACCATGCTTCCAGAACTTCACAGATAACCCCTCCCGATATATCTGCAAGGCGGCTGCCGAGGCTAATTGTGGTATCCCAGTCAAAAATCGGAACCTGGCAAACCGAAAGAACCGGGCCGGTATCCATACCTTTATCCATGAGCATTACGCTTACTCCGGTGAATAAATCCCCGGCAAGTATTGACCCAGCCACCGGAGAAGCTCCACGATGAAGAGGAAGAATCGAGAAATGGATATTCATACAACCAAGCCGTGGTATCTCCAGGACCGATTGCGGAAGCAGGCGTCCATAAGCCACAACCACTATTGCTTCTGGTTTCAGCTCTCGCAATTCATCAACGGTTTCGCTATTCTTGAAACCTGAAGGCTGAATAACCGGAATACCGAGATGCAACGCTTCATTTTTTACAGCAGACCCGGCAACAACTCTCCCCCTTCCTGAACAGGCATCCGGCTGAGTATATACAGCGATAACATCATGCCTGGAGTTCAGCGCTTTTAATGCCGGCAAAGCTATACCTGGGGTCCCCATAAATACCAGACGCAACTTTTACCCCCTCGAGCTGTTTTACAAGGCTTAGTCTATTATACTGTAATTAAATTATACCTTGCCTGAAAAACGGTTTCATCACTATTCCTGAAAAGTTGTTTTGTGCTGTCTGGTTTGATTTATTAGCTGTTTTTACTGTATTTTATTTAATCGGTCCTAAATCTTTTTCCGTAAGCTTAACAATATGGTGCTTCTATTATTTCACTTGTTTCCCTGTAGTGTTACAATTATCGAAAGGAACTATTAAGATGTCCGTTTATTCTATACAAGGAGGCTGCAAGAATGTCTGGTCATTCTAAGTGGCATTCAATAAAACACCAGAAAGGTGTTGCCGATGCACGAAGAGGTAAACTCTTCACCAAACTGACCCGGGAAATAATCATGGCTTCCAGGGAAAAGGGCAGCGACCCGGATCTTAACGCCCGTTTGCGCCTGGCCATACAAAAAGCCAAAGATGCCAATATGCCCTCAGACAATATTCAGCGCGCCATCAAGCGCGGTGAAGGAGCGCTGGAAGGAGCAAACTACCAGGAAGCTACTTTTGAAGGCTACGGCCCAGGCGGCGCGGCGATCATGGTGAGCGTTCAAACCGATAACCGTAACCGTACCGTACAGGAAATCCGTTCATCTTTTTCTAAAAGCGGTGGAAACCTTGGAGAGAACGGGAGTGTCGCCTGGCTGTTTGACCCCAAGGGCATAATTTCTATCGATACCGAAGGCGCCGACCCGGATGAAATAACCCTTAAGGCGATCGATGCCGGGGCAGAAGATGTCGTCACCGGTGAAGGCTATATCGAAATATATACCCTTCCTGAAGATATGGAAGATTTGCTCAAAGCTCTTGAAACAGCCGGGATCACTGCCAGTTCGGCTGAAGTGAGCCAGGTGGCTAAAACCACCGTCTCTCTGGACGAATCAACCCAGCTGCAGATTTTGCGGCTTCTGGACAAACTGGAGGACCTGGATGACGTCCAATCAGTCGTCAGTAACGTCGATTTTGACGACAACGTCATAGAGCAATATCGCTCAAGCCAATAATATGAGAATTCTGGGAATTGACCCCGGTACGATGGTTCTCGGTTACGGGGTGATTGACAGCCATGGCGATACGATTACACTGGTCACCTATGAAGCGTTGAAGTGCCGGAGCCGTTCTTCAATGGGAGAACGGCTTTTTTTTCTGTATAAATCTCTCTGCGAAGTGATAAAAGAATACAGCCCGGATGAAATAGCAATAGAAACGCCTTTTGTAGCTGAAAATGCCCGTACCGCCCTGGCGATAGGTAAAGCTCAGGCTATTGCCTTGCTTG
>Ga0265294_10007798_pt1 | contig 12617 bp, 13 predicted proteins | sample MunlanPumphouse3_FD_192504 | JGI IMG/M metagenome (GOLD analysis project Ga0265294, IMG submission 192504) | Groundwater microbial communities from a municipal landfill in Southern Ontario, Canada - Pumphouse #3 | ecosystem: Environmental > Aquatic > Deep subsurface > Groundwater | place... | reverse complement strand
AAGTTTAGTGGAACTCAATTTGATCCTAATTTAGTTAATGCTTTTATAACAGTCCTTCAAAAGATACAAACAAATATAGGTTAATAATTTATCAATAAATATTTTAATACCTTTAACAACTCGACTTTCCTTAGAATATTTTACACCATGGTTAAAAATACTACTATAAGTTAGCTTTCTCAAAAATTCACCTCCCTCTCATAAATTATAAAAAATATGCCATTCTTAGTTAATATTTATTCATCATTATCCTTTCAAGTAGAAATCACGCGTTCGCCTTGACAATATGTATCTATATCTATAACATATTGACTTAACAGGAGGGAGTAAATAAATATGACTAACGTTTTTGATATACTTAAAGAAAGAGGATATATTGAACAAGCAACCCATGAAGAAGAAATTCGAGAACTATTAAATGACGAAAAAGTAACTTTTTATATTGGCTTTGATCCCACTGCTGATAGCTTACACGTAGGTCATTTTATTCAAGTAATGGTTATGATGCATATGCAAAAAGCTGGTCATCGACCTATTGCCTTAATTGGTGGTGGTACTGGTATGGTGGGGGATCCATCCGGCAGAACCGATATGCGTAAAATGCTAACAGTAGCACAAATTGAACATAACGTTTCCTCTTTTAAAAATCAATTTTCTAGATTTGTGGACTTTAGTGAAAATAGAGCGCTAATAATTAATAACTCTGATTGGCTTCTAAACCTCAATTATATTGACTTCTTAAGAAATATAGGAGCTCATTTTTCTGTCAACAGGATGCTTACTGCAGAGTGCTTTAAAAACAGATTAGAAAAAGGTTTGTCCTTTTTGGAATTCAACTATATGTTAATGCAATCCTACGATTTTTTAGAACTATATAAACGGTACAACTGTAAATTACAATTAGGTGGAAATGATCAGTGGTCTAACATTATAAGCGGAGCTGACCTTGTGCGAAGAATTGAAAATGGTAATGCTTATGGATTAACTTTTAAATTACTCACTACCAGCGAAGGTAAAAAAATGGGTAAAACAGAATCAGGTGCGATTTGGCTTGATCCTGAAAAAACTCCGCCCTACGACTTCTATCAATATTGGCGCAACGTTGATGACCCTGATGTAGAAAATTGTCTTGCCTTACTAACATTCCTTCCTATGGAAGAAGTAAAACGATTGGGTTCTCTCAAGGACGCGGAAATTAATAAAGCTAAAGAAATATTAGCTTATGAGGTTACTAAACTGGTTCATGGTCAAGAAGAAGCTGACAAAGCTCAAAGTGCAGCTAAAACATTATTTAATAATTCAGGAGATATCTCGACTTCTATTCCCTCTTCAAAGCTAAATGAATCCGACTTTATTAAGGGAATAGATATTCTGACACTTTTGTTAAAAACAAAGCTAACTTCCTCTAAAGGAGAAGGTCGACGTCTCATTCAACAAGGCGGTATCTATCTGAACGATAAACGAATAGACGAATTTTCCCAAATAATAAACTTGGATGATTTTGAGGACAGAAAGCTAATGCTAAGAAAAGGTAAAAAAATATATCATCAAATAGAAATAATATAAAAGAAGACCCTATAGGGTCTTCTTTTATATTTACATGTTACATTATTTAATCATCACCAAACTATACTCTACCCATTTTATCCATTTCAAATGCTTGGCGACGCTAATCTCATGGAACGAATAAATACATTACTATTAATTTTACTTTATAATTAGCTAAAAATAATTTAACATTCAATTACCAATCAGATCATAAAAGCATATACTAACACGAGGTGTTTTACATGACTAACAAATTTGATATTTTTAATATTATAAAGGGGATTAATAATAAACTACATGAACATTTTAGTACACATGGCAGTATAAAATTTGGTGATATAATTGGGGTATCAAAAATTTTTTATGAACATTATGGAATATATACTGGCAATCATATGGTAATTCACTATACCAAACCCACTCCTTTAACCAGAAAATTAATTATTCGAAAAACCCCTATAGAAAATTTTTTAAACGGCTTTACCACTTATTTTATATTAGATTGTGAATATAATTACCCTGAAAAATCCAAGCCAATACTTTACAATGAAAAAAATTTAAAAAATATGATTAATGCATACTTGGATTTTTATAGGAACATCAAAATTTATTCTCCTGAAGAAACCGTACAGAGAGCAGAAAGTCGTTTATACGAAGAAGAATACAACCTTTTTACAAATAACTGTGAACACTTTGCAATTTGGTGTAAAACAGGAATTAGTAAAAGCTATCAAATAGAAAGATTTTTAGAGCTTGTACCTCGTATACATTGTAATGTAAATACAATTCAACTTAAATAAAGTAAAAACTCGTTAAAATATTTTAGGAATTAAACGACAGTTAGTTAAACTATATCTAGCTGAATTTCTTCATATAAAAGAGTACCCTATTATATTTAGGGTACTCTTTTATATGAACTAAATAAAAAACTTAATTTTGTTAAAATGTCACCTGATATGTGTTATTATTTCTATATAAGGTTACAATTACTTTAATTAGGGAGGTGTTAAAATGTCACCTTATGAAATTCTTCATTTCAACTCCTCTATAGGAGAAAAGAAACCTAAAAACATTACTAATCATAATGTAAAATGTCCTTTCTGTGATCGGGATAATCTAGAAAATATTTTAGATGAGCGAGGTCCAATATTGCTTTTAAAAAACAAGTACCCAGTTCTGGAAGACACATTACAAACCGTCATAGTAGAGACTTATCGTTGTACACCCGAGTTTTCAGATTATCCCAAAGAACATCTCTACAATGTCATTTCGTTTGGTATTGAAAAGTGGTTGGAAATGGAATCGTCAAATGAATTTTCTTCAGTTATTTATTATAAAAATCACGGACCATATTCTGGGGGAACTATTTCGCATCCCCACATGCAAATAATTGGTCTTAAAAATGTTGACTATCACAAACATCTTCAAAAAGAGCAATTCGAAGGCTTAATAATTAACAAGGAACAAAACGTAGAATTCAATATCGCCACTAAACCGAGAGCCGGTTTTGATGAATTCAACGTGATTCTTAAGGATTTTAATAGCATAAATAAAATGGCAGATTATATACAAATTGCAACTCATTATTCACTAAACCATTACCACAAACATTGTAACAGCTATAATTTGTTTTTTTACCATATCGACAATAAAATAGCAGTTAAAATAGTCCCTCGTTTTGTAACTTCCCCTCTTTTTGTAGGCTTCTCTATTCCTCAAGTTTCTGATAATATGGAAAGAATAGCCTTGGATATAAAAAACATTTACCTTTAATTCATCAATCTATCCAAAGCACTTGCTAACTCATACCTTGTAATATTTTCTTCCCCTCTAAACGTACCATCAGAATATCCAACCATTATCCCCACTTCTTTAATCTTCCTAACCGACTCCGCTGCCCAATGTTGGGGAGGAATGTCTGAAAATATTATTTCATCTTCACTTTGTTGTAACTCATTAAAGAGACGTTTCCAAGGAAATCCAACTCCTGGACACTTGTATTTATTAACACTATCAATCCTGAAATGCCCAATTATTGTTTCTTTATTTACTTCCAAATTGAATTTTTTAATAAGAATCCTATGAAGCTCTAAAGTTGCTTGAAACTGATTTTCAGTCAGATCTTCACCCGAATAGCCCTCATGTTCAATTCCAATAGTATAATAATTAGGATTTAATCCTTTAATTAGCAATGCCCAACTAGGATTAGATACTTTCCCCGTATGCCAAGCTACATTATTTAAATCTACATATTGATGTATCTCACCACTTTTCCCTATTCCAAAATGTGCACTGGCTTCGCTTTCAATACTATTAAACCACGCATCCGTGCCCACTAAAGTACCTTCCATAATGTGATCAACAATAGCAATAACCTTATTACCCCTCCGTCCTTTTGTACCTCTTGGTAGCCCATAATTTTGCGAACCAATCCATTTAATATCTAATTCCATAAAATTATTACCTCCTCAATATGCTGATTATTCAATTATTTTGTCAACTATTAAAATTTTATTTTATAATTTATGTTTAATATCTTTTTTTATGTCACTTGACACCTTCTTTTAATCTTTGAACCAATAAAGTATTTCTCATTTCAACCTTATTGTTTTTAAGTGCTATAACGAGAGCTTTTTTTGTCCCTAACAATACTAAAATATCTTTCGCCCTCGTGACACAGGTATACAATAGATTCCGTTGTAACATCATAAAATGTTGCGTTATTAACGGAGCAACAACAATCTTATACTCACTTCCTTGACTCTTATGAATAGTTGTAGCATATGCAAGCACTATCTCATCTAATTCAGAAACGTCATATTCTGTTTCTTTCTTATCAAAACAAATTAATACCTTTCCATCTTCTTTATCTATGTTTGTTATTCTCCCAATATCACCATTAAACACATTCTTATCATAGTTGTTTTTTATTTGCATAACCTTATCCTGCAATTTATATTTTGTCCCTCTACTATTTACAAAAATTGTTGCAGGATTAAGAGCCTCTTGCAGTACTTCATTAAGATTTCTAGCTCCAACCTCTCCACGTTGCATAGGTGTCAGCACTTGAATATCATTAATTGGATTAACTTGATAATATGTTGGTAATCGTTTTACACAAAGATTTTTTATTTGCTCTACAATTTTTGTTGGTTCACTCTCTTCAATGAAGAAAAAGTCGTTTTGGCTCCCCACCTTCAATACAGGAAACTCACCTTTATTAATCTTATGTGCATTCATAATAATCATACTGCCTTGGGACTGTCGGAAAATTCTAGTTAATTTTATAACACTAACCGTATCCGAATTAATTATATCCCTCAAAACATTTCCAGCTCCGACAGAAGGCAATTGATCAACATCACCTACTAAAATAACAACTGTTGTAGACGGAACTGCCTTTAATAAATTATACATAAGACTAATATCCACCATAGACATTTCATCTAAGATAAGAACATCGCATTCTAAAGGATCCTCTGAGTTCTTCTGATAGCCCTGAGTAGGCTTGAATTCCAAAAGTCGATGAATAGTCTTAGCTTCAAAGCCCGTTGCCTCTGCTAGCCTTTTAGCTGCTCTACCCGTAGGTGCAGCTAATAATATTCTAGCCGCCATCTTTTCAAATACTTTAATAATAGCAAGAGTAGTTGTCGTTTTGCCTGTCCCCGGTCCCCCTGTTATAACAGTAAAATTAGAGGAGCACGCTATCTTAATAGCATCAATTTGCATCTTGTCATATTTAATTTTGTTTTCTTTTTGGACACTTTCTATTATTACATCAACATCCTTAACATCATAAGAGCCATCGGAACTTATGATCTCTTTAATTCTTTTGGCTACTCCTATTTCACTGTAATAAAAACTAGGCAAATAAAAGATATCTTCAGTTTCCTGTATGATACAATCTTCTTGCACCATTTGTGGCAATGCACTTTCAAGATAACTCTTTTCAACGTCAAGTATAAGGACTGATTCTTTGAATAATTGCTCCCTTTTAGCATAACAATGTCCCTCATTAGATAATTGATTTAATACATATATAATACCCGCTCTACAACGTTCATAAGAATTTTTGTCATAACCAAGCTTACAAGCAATCTTATCTGCTGTCTTAAACCCTATCCCCCAAATGTCATCAGCAAGCCTGTACGGATTTTCTTTAACAATTTTTATACTGTCATTCCCATAAGTCTTATATATTTTCACTGCATATGCAGTAGAAACTTCATTCCCTTGGAGAAAAAGCATTACATTTTTTATTTCCTTTTGCTCTACCCAAGCTTTTTTAATCATTTCCACCCTTTTTTGACCTATACCTTGAACTTCAACTAATCTATCAGGTTCTTCCTCAATCACCCTAATAGTATCTTCCTTGAACTTTTTTACTATCCTCCGAGCATTAACCGTTCCTATCCCCTTTATAAGCCCACTTCCTAGATATTTTTCTATTCCAGCCACACTAGCCGGAATCGTCTCCGTATAATACTGCACCTTAAATTGACGCCCATATCTGCTGTCATAGCCCCATTCACCCTTTAAACTAATCACTGAGCCTATATTAATAACAGCCATGTTACCCACAATCGTAACTAAATCCAAGTACCCTTTGACCCGTATTTTAATTACACAAAACCCATTTTCTTCATTTATAAAGGTAATTCTATCGACAACACCACTTAAATTTTCCATGCTTCCCCCGATAATGATTTTCTTATTTATACAAATTAGCATTTAAATCAGTTTATCATATAATTAATATCAAACTCAAACTATCTATTTTATGATAGAATTAAGATAACTTGGTTGACTCTGTATTGCATAGAATCTAAATTAAATATTTATATTTGTTTTACAAAAATCGAGTTTTATTTTAGATTATCAATAAGGGTGATGATATGAAAAAATTAAGTGACCTGATAAGACAAACCTATACATTAACAACTTTAAATGAAATAATTTATTTCTTAGAGGATAAGGGCATCTTTGATTTCCCCGTTTTAAATAATGGGCTATTTCCTGCAGCACATTATTCCAGTACAGATAATGAAAGAAATTACTTGAATTATGACTTTGTCTGGTTAAGAGATAATATCCATATTGCACACACACACTATATTTTAGGTAAATATGATATCGTTAAAAAAAATATTAACACTTTGATTTCATTCTATATTAAATATTTGTGGCGTTTTGAAAAAATTATTAATAATAAATTATCCTATAACACACCTAATAATAGACCCCATATTAGATTTTACGGAGAAACTCTAGAAGAATGTCCGGTAAAATGGGCACATGCGCAAAACGATGCTTTTGGTGCATTTATATGGCTATTATGCAAATTAATAGACGAGGATATTTTAGTTGTAACACAAGATATTAAATGTATTTTATTAGTTACAGTTAAATATTTAATAAAAATTAAATATTGGGAAGATGAAGATAGCGGATATTGGGAAGAAACAAGAAAAATCAACGCATCAAGTATAGGAACTGTTATTGCAGGATTACAAATGATGAATAAAATTTATCCCAAGTTAAATGGTAAATTTGGCAAACTATCTGTTGATTCCTCTGAAATTAACTACGCACTTAGAAAAGGTAAAATAGCATTAAAAAAAATACTTCCTTATGAAAGCATTCAAAATGGCAAAGAAAGAAAAGTTGATGCGGCATTAATATTCTTAATTTACCCTTATAATGTTGTAAGTGATATTATTTCTAAAATGATACTAAAAAATGTTAAAAACTCATTAGAAGGGAAATATGGAATCAGAAGATATTTGGGTGATTCCTTTTGGTGCTCAAATTATAAATGCAAACTCTCACCTGAAGATAGAACAAAGAACTTTAGTGATCATCTTGCTGAAAGAGATACACTGTTTGAGTCAGGGACAGAAGCGCAATGGTGCATTTTTGATTCTATCATTTCTACCATATATGGACATGAATATTTGAAAACCAAAGAAAAGTTTTTTTTAGAAAAACAAATTTATTATTTAAACAGATCGTTATATCAAATAACCAGTGAAAATTGTCCGCTTGGAGCATATAAATGCCCGGAAGCCTACTATTTATCTAATGGATTGTGGATCCCTAACGACGCGACACCATTATTATGGTCACAAGCCAATCTTTGTATTGCATTAACATGTATGAAAACTGTTTTAGTAAAAAATTTATCATTTGATATTTTATAAATCATACGATATTACTTATAATCCTCTAGCAATACAATTTTTTACCGTACCATCATTCTTGATTTTTCTAATCGTATCCATAATGAATTTAGAGCTATGCGGCTTCTGCAACAGCCTATTAGCTTTTTTGCTGTCATTAGGCACTATTGGTATTCGATATTGTTGTAGAACATATAATTGTGCATCTTTTATAACGTTGACAATTTCTAAGATATCTTCTCCTGTTAATTCCGGGACAAAAGTTGTGCGAAATTCGTAATCAACTTTTCCACTAAAAAGAATTTTCGTACTCTCTTTTATACTATTAATAAATTTATCATTACCACATATATCTTTATATTTTCTAAAAGGTGCTTTTAAATCCATTGCTACATAATCTATTAGCCCTTTTTTCATTAAATCCTCCAATATTTCAGGATTAGAACCGTTCGTGTCTAGCTTCACACTGTAGCCAAGTTCTTTGACCTTACATATAAAATCCTCGAGTCCGCTTTGAAGCGTTGGCTCTCCTCCGCTTATTACAACACCATCAAGAATTCTTTGCCTTTTTTCTAGAAAACAAAATATATCGTCTAATGGAATTATATCCTGTTTTATGCCCTCTTCAATAAGTATTCTATTATGACAATAATAGCAATCTAAATTACATCCTAACGTAAACACCACTGCTGCAATTTTTCTTGGATAATCTACTACTGAATTTTTCCCCAAGCCTGCTATTTTCATGCTTCCACCTCAAGTATTTTGAACTCCACTCGTCTAAAATATTTTTCATTTCATTTTGCTAAATACTTTTTATCACTTATGAATATTATATCTAAAATCAGTACTCTTTTCTAGTACTAGAAATTACAAAAATTCAAAGTTATAAAATTATAAAAGCCTGACCCCTTGTCTCAAAAAAGGCAAAAAATAAAAGGCTCGAAAGCCTTGATAAACTGGTGCCCGAGGCCAGACTTGAACTGGCACGAGATTTAATTCCCGCTGGATTTTAAGTCCAGTGCGTCTGCCGATTCCGCCACTCGGGCATATAAATGAGTATATAATTGGAGGTGCGAGTCGGATTTGAACCGACGAATGGCGGATTTGCAGTCCGCAGCGTTAGCCACTTCGCCACCGCACCATGCAACTCTCCTCAACAACTGTGATAATCATAATAACAAATATAGCTTACTACGTCAACTTAAACCAAATTATCTAAAATTATTTTTCTAAAACACATTCTATTGCAAAATATGGAGCGGAAGACGAGATTCGAACTCGCGACCCTCGCCTTGGCAAGGCGATGCTCTACCACTGAGCCACTTCCGCTTAAAAAAAATCAAAACTATCATTGGTGCCTCGGGGCAGAATCGAACCACCGACACGAGGATTTTCAGTCCTCTGCTCTACCGACTGAGCTACCGAGGCATACGTCCCACCAGCTGACAAAAGCTATTTTACCATGTATGCTGAACATATGTCAATGTATTTTTACCAAAATTATTTTCCATTTATTATATCGCTCACCTCTACAACTGTTCCTACATTACAATAGAAGAATTTATCTTTGAATACCTTAGCTAATTCAGCAAATGTTTTTAACCCTGTACAGTGAGAAACTCCAATTTTATCAATATCAAACTCTTTTAAAGCCTTAATACTTTCTTCCTGTTGTTTCTGACTTACATGTCCCAAATGAGTTCCCCCCACTACAGCACTAATATGACTTTAACCAGTCTTCTCAATGACATATTTTAATGTATTGATAATTCCAGAATGAGAGCATCCTAAAGCAACAAACAAGCCTTTTTCTGTTTCCATTACAAGGGATTGGTCATCAAGAAGTTCATCCTGAATATATCAATTCTCAGATTTAATTACAAGACCTATATCGCCCTTTTCAAAAGGGGCTTTTCTAAGTACTTCTCCAGTAAGATATATACCCGGAGCTATTTCTTTAAATCTATCATCAAATCTAAATCGAGCACCTTTACTTTCTAATATTTGCCTATTATGAGGAATACCAAGATAACGTTCCGCTCCATTTTGTACTTTGTAGCTAACCTTGAAAAACTGAGGATGAGTATAAACATCCACTTCTCCTCTAATATCCAATACAGACAAAAACCCCCCGTATGATCCCAGTGATGATGTGTCATTGATTTTGCTATGTTTAAGGAATAACATTGTCCCCTAATGGTAAAAGTATACTGTTTGTACATACAAAAATAGATGAAAAACAAGATCAAAACACCGTTTTTCATCTATTAAATATATTTGAAACAAAATTAGGCAACATCATATTAAAAAACTAAATATCCTCATTGTAGTACCTAATATTGGTATTCACAATATTTTCAGATTCTCCTTGTAATAAATCGTATTTTCGAAAAGCCAATGTGATTTATTACATGTCCATAAGCTATATTGAAATATGAACTAACTAAAATGTAACTATATAATGAAAATCTTGTAATCTATTGCAAATTGCCCACACTGATTTTCTATTCTGATCTTAAATATTCCCACTTTTAATCCCTATTCCAAAAAGGGACTGTTGCAACTGAACATCCATACTTCTCCACTGTATGTTGTGTCGAGGCGATTTTTACATCAGCAATAATTAGCCCTTCTTTTCGAAATTCTTCTTCTAATTTCTTTTGAATTTCTTCTTCTGCTTCTTCTTTAGTAACATTACCAGCGTATTCTTTTATGATTCCATACCCATTTTCAGCTATTCCTACTCCAATCGCTGCGGAAATTATTTGTCCAGCTTCTTTAGAATCAACAAAGCAATAACACGTCGGAACCATAACACCTGTTGGTATTTCTAAATCAGGATTATAAACAGCATTTGGTGGTATTTTATTATCAACACGCATTAATTTAATATCACTAATCCCAGCTTCTAAAAGAGCAGCACGCAAAGCACCTGAAACTGATTCTCCTTCACTGCTACCAGCAGTAACTTTATACGCTTTTGGTAAAGATAACAACAGCATTTCCTCCTTAGTAATTAATATTTAATAAACAACTCTTGCTAATTATACCAAAACATATTCAACAAATCATCAATATTTTGATATATTTTAATAACCTTCTTAATTTATTTCACCTCCTCCTTATTTTCCCAAATAACCAATTGTTCCCAAACTCCCTTTTTCCCTTGTAGATAGGAAAAAACTACATCTCAAAAATAATTTCCCTCCTTAATCTGAATTCTACTATCCCTGATTATGCACTAGACTATTGTCTTCCCTATTTCTTTATTAATATAATAATTGTACTTTTGATAAGCAAGATGAATTAACGATTTATCTTGACTATAAGTTATTTTCTCCAAAGCATCAGCAATTAAAAAGAAACCCCCTTCACTAAATCCTTCCTCTTTATTAACGGAAAAAGATTTACTCGTGGCCTCCATTATAAACCAATCTATTTTGTTACATACGGGCATTTTTCGTGAAACAGAATAGAACTCATAACTAGTCTCGCCGGCAGGTGAAACAATAGTTGCATCAACTCCACCTTCATGTTTTACTCTATCTAAAGCTACATCTAACGCAAGCTGATTATTTCTGATAACGCCCTTTGGCAAAACCCATTCGCCTTTTTCATTTTTCATAATAAACACCCTGTCTTTGATGAACACCACCCCACCGGCACATCCTCGTGTCAACATAGCAAATCCCCCCTATATTATCACTTTATTAAATACTATGTTCGACATATTCAAGTAGTTCTCCTGCAAAATAATCAACATCAACTTACGTCAAATTTCATGTTTTTTTGACAATATGCGACTTCTATTTCCCCCTAGCTAGGAACAAGTCACATTGACCACCTTGCCAGTGCATACAATGTTTACAACAAGTTCCAAAATCTTTTGAAGGAACTCTTCCTAGTTCTAACCCTCTAACAGATCTCACTGACTCAAAATGAGGACACTTCTCTGATGAACAGAAATAATTTATAGACATAATGCAAAACCTCCTACATGTAATATTCCCAAGCAAGAGGTTATTTAACAATTGTTTTAACATTAAACCTAAAATTAATTATATCTCCGTCCTCAATAAATATATTTCTCTTTCCAACCAATAAATCCCGAGGAATTTTGCCCACCCCAAAGGATACTTTGTTCTTTTATCTTAGATACTTTATAATAGAATAAAGACCATTTTTCAATATCTATAATTATGTTTATTATGAAAGGAGCACTTTATGAAGCGCGTTTATTTTTCTGATTTCGACGGAACTATTACTAAAATTGATTCTACCGATGCTATGGTTCATACATTTGCAAAAAATGGATGGCAAAAATATATACTTAAATGGGGAACCGGAGAACTATCTACGCAAGAATGCACTCAAGAAATTTTTCGCTCTTTTCACCCTACCAAAAAAGAACTAGCTTCTTTTCTTGATACCATTCCAATTGATGAAACATTTAAAACTTTTATTAACTATGTTAACAGTAGAAATGAATATCTTTATATTTTAAGTGACGGATTTGATTTCAATATTGATATTATTTTAAAAAAAGCAAAAATCAACAATTTGAAAATATACTCAAACCACTTAATTGAAGGAAACAATTCCTACAATGCTACATATCCTTATGCTTCCCAGTGTGGTAAATGCGGCACATGTAAAAAAGATCTAATCCATAAATTAAAAGGTGATGCTAATGAAATTATTTATATTGGTGATGGATACTCTGACATCTGCGCCTGTCAGTGTGCAGATATTATTTTTGCCAAAGAACATCTTTTGAAGTATTGTCAAACCCAAGGTATACCAGTTAATCCCTACAATTCTTTCGATAATATCATTGTTAAACTGCTTAACAATAAACAATAGTTTAACAATGGTTAAACAATGGTT
>Ga0265294_10007797_pt1 | contig 12617 bp, 10 predicted proteins | sample MunlanPumphouse3_FD_192504 | JGI IMG/M metagenome (GOLD analysis project Ga0265294, IMG submission 192504) | Groundwater microbial communities from a municipal landfill in Southern Ontario, Canada - Pumphouse #3 | ecosystem: Environmental > Aquatic > Deep subsurface > Groundwater | place... | reverse complement strand
GGAGTATGCTGTTTGTATGTTTGAAAAACTTCCAATCTGAATGCGATACCAACCAGTATCTCCTGGCCGGTCATACTTTGATTCTGGAATATCTGGCACTGCTAAAATCTCCAGTTCAACTTCTATGATTCCCTTTTCATACATCTGTAAAGCTTTAGCTGCACTTGGGGTAAGATCAATTATTCGGTTTTCTATGAAAGGACCCCGATCATTAATACGTACATCTACTGTTTGGTTATCTTCAAGATTATGTACTCGTACAATTGTACCAAACTTGAGTGTCTTATGAGCTGCCGTCATCGCTTCAGGATCGAAGCCTTCCCCGTTAGCAGTGAGTGTTCCTGGCTCACTAGCATACCAGGAAGCGATTCCTTGCTCACGTTGATTAGCAAAAAGAGAACCTGTGGTAAGGAGTAATAAGAATAATAGGATCATGAATCTTTTTGCGCTCATGCTTTGATTATAAGCGGGTTTCACTAAAGATAAAGGGAAAATATTAAAATAGTGTGAATTGCTCTTCATCTTGCTCAAAATCTCTCCTCTCGTTATAATCGCCCACATGAGTAAACAACCTATATCGTTCCATTGGGCTGACATAAATGCCGACAAAATTATTCGAGAGAAGGGACCTAAAGACCAATATACCTGTGCTTCAGGCATTACCCCTTCTGGTACAGTTCACATTGGGAATTTTCGAGAGATTATTTCAGTTGAACTCATAGTGCGTGCACTACGTGATAAAGGACACAAGGTCCGCTTTATCTATTCTTGGGATGACTACGACGTATTTCGTAAAGTTCCCAAGAATATGCCCAACCCTGAACTATTAACAACCTATTTACGAAAACCCATTACCCTAGTCCCCGATACCACGGGAAATTATAGTAATTATGCTGAAGCTAACGAAAAGGCGGTTGAAAGTCTCTTACCCATAGTCGGCATTGAACCCGAATATTTGTATCAAGCTGAGCGCTATCGCAGCTCAACATATGCTGAAAAAATGCGAGTTGCTCTTGAACGTAAAGACGAAATTAAAGCTATCCTAGATGAATACCGAACCACACCACTACCCGATGACTGGTATCCTCTTTCAGTGTTTAGCAATTTTACTGACAAAGATACCACTACCATTTTAGGATGGGACGGCGAGTGGGGTATAACCTATCGTGACGATGAAACTCAACAAGTTGAAACCATCGATTTGCGTACGACCTCTGCCGCAAAATTGCCATGGCGTATTGATTGGCCCATGCGTTGGGCTTATGAAGATGTTGACTTTGAGCCAGCTGGAAAAGATCACCATAGTGAAGGTGGCTCATTCGATACTTCCAAGCACATTGTGGAAGTCTTCGGATCAAAAGCCCCAGTTTCTTTCCAGTATGACTTTATTAGTATCAAAGGGCGGGGAGGGAAGATCTCCTCTTCTTCTGGTGAAGTTGTCAGTTTGCCCGATGTACTAGAAATTTATACTCCAGAAATTACCCGCTATTTATTTGTGGGAACGCGGCCCAATAGTGAATTTGCAATCTCCTTTGACCTTGATGTCTTAAAAATATACGAAGATTACGATACTACTGAGCGTATCTATTTTGGTGTGCAGAAAGTCAATGAGAAACGAGAGGCGAGAGAAAAGAGAATTTATGAACTTTCTCAGGTTAAAGATATTCCTACCGAATTATCCTATCAAATACCGTTTCGTCATTTGTGCAACCTTTTACAGATTAATAGCGGAGATACTGAAGCCGTTATCGAGAGCCTTGGAGATGTGACTCCGGGTCAGTTAAATCGTCTGCGTGAGCGTTGCGTGTGTGCTTGGAATTGGATTACCACCTATTCCCCTGAAGACTTTAGGTGGGTTCTCCGAGGTAAAGAAGATGCACTTGTTGCTCTGAGTGAAGTATCTAAGAAAGCTGTTACCGACTTACATCATGCGGTGGCAAATCTTGATTCATATGATGAGAAGCAACTAAGTGAAGAAATTTATGCCATAGCGCACCGCTATGAAATAGCACCACCTGAATTCTTTAAAGAGATTTACACAATTTTAATTGATAAAGAACGGGGACCAAAACTAGCCGGATTTATTAAAACCTGTGGCAAGGAGAAAATTCTCCCGATTCTAGCAAAATACCTTTAAAGAATCCTATCGAGTATAATTTGATTCTTTCTCCATTTAGGTTGGGCCTTCACCCGAAGGTCCAACTGCAAAGTCTTTCCTGGAAATAATCGACGGATCTCTTTAAATGAAGCCTGCCTAATTTTCTTGATTCCTTCCCCGCCACGACCTACTACGATCCCTTTTTGGGTGTCTCGCTCAACAATGATGAAAGCACGCACCCAAATAGCTTGGGCCTCTTCTGAATACTCGAGATCGGCCACTTCAACATAAATGGCATGCGGGATTTCCTCTGTTACCATGGAAATAGCTTTTTCACGAATAATTTCTGAAATACGAAATTCAATTGGCTGGTCTGTATAGGTCTCTTCAGGATAGAGAAGATCACCTTCTGGAGCTAATTTAAACAACTCTATGAGGACTTCGTCAACATTTGTATCATCTTTGGCTGAAAGTTCAATAATAGGAGTAGTTGGCAAATAAGAGGTCAAGAAGGCTCGGGCTTCAGCAATTTCATTGGGCTTGGCAATATCTTTCTTATTTAGGGCGATGACAATAGGAATTTTAGTTTTTTGTAACATGTTGATAATAGCTAGCTCTTCAGGACCTGCACTCCGTTTAGCATCTACTACATATAAAATGAGATCTGAATCTTTAAAGGAAGAGCGCGTGGTCTCTTGCAAGCGGAGATTCATTTTTTGTTCAATCATCTGAAAACCCGGAGTATCGGTTAAGATAAGCTGACCTCTTTGGTCAGTAAAAATACCGCGAATTATATTTCTCGTTGTTTGCGGGGTGACGGCGGTAATTGAAACCTTCCGTTCACAAATAGTGTTTATTAAAGTCGATTTTCCAGATGATGGACGGCCAATTATGGCAACTGTTGCACATTTCATATAGAGACTATAAGGTGAGAAGCCAAAAGAGTAAACAGAGAAACTCTTCCAGTATGAAATGGTAATGTCTTTTCATTTAGAAGATTGTTCCGTATACTTTAAAAATATTAAACTACTAATAGTTGGGAGAAGATAATGGCTGAAAGCGAGAAAAAAGAAAATACCCCCGATGTTGCAATGGAAAAATATCTTAAGACACGATCAATTATGTTGTCAGGAACAATCGACAAAGAGAGTGCCGAGAAAGTTATTAAACAAATGCTTATCCTAGAAGCTGAAAATGATGAACCGATTAAAATATTTATCAATTCCCCAGGTGGAGACGTCGATGCCGGCTTTGCTATTTACGATATGGCGAAATTTATAAAAAATGAAGTCTACATGATTGGCATGGGACTTATAGCTAGTGCTGCGACATTGGTCTTATTGGCCGTCCCTGCAGAGCGACGCCTTGGACTACCAAATTCTAGCTATCTTATTCACCAGCCCATGAGTAGAATGGAAGGGGTTGCCACAGACATAGAAATCTATGCTAAACAGTTGGAAAAAACACGTGATCGACTCAATGCTATTATTAGTAACCAAACCGGACAACCTCTTGCAGTAGTTGAAAAAGATACAGATCGGGATCATTGGCTCTTTGCCGATGAGGCTGTAACCTATGGGTTAATTAGTCGAATAGTAACAAGCAGAGAGGAGATTTGACGGAACTTTCGCTTAAGATAGTTTTCAGCGATGCTGAGTTAGGGTGGGATAGCGGCGATGGTCCGGACTAAGTATTTATCAGAAACAGAGAAACGTACAGGACAAAATAGACTTTATAGATCTGAAGTTTGGAATGGCCTGGGTTTCAGTATGCTCGGTGATACCATCGTTTATATCTTGGCCGTGCAATTTGGTGCCGGAAACCTTGCTCTAGGCTATATCGCTTCAGCGATGTACATTGTCGGATTCGTCCTACCCGCAATGACCCTGTTTTTTAAAGGTAAAAATGTAGTCAAACTACAAACAGTTACTTGGGTCCTGCGTGGCTTAGTGGGCTTATTATATATCCCCCTTTTATGGATGGATGGTACCCCAGCAGTATTTTTGCTTCTTTTTGTTTATACCTTGTTCTGTTTTTTTCGGTTGCTGGGAGTTGTCTTATACGATTACACCTTTAAAAGTATCACTACAAACCGTTCCCGTGGTCGCGTAATCGGAAATCTAAATATGGCCTTTCAGGCTTCAACTATATTAGCCAGATTCCTCAATTTTATTGTTACCTCCATTGAGATCCTCAGCGGAGTTATTGGTCTCGTCTCGCTCCAAATGATTGGAGTTGTTGCCAATACCTTCGCTTCTGTTCATGTTTCTAAAATTCCATGTCGGACAACGATAGAATACAATAAAGGTCGTACTTTATTTGTTTTGTTTAAAGAAGCAATGAGTGACCGGATTGCCCGAAATCGATTAATTGTCCATTGGATCTATATGATGGTCACGGTAGTAATGGGGCTGAGTGTAGCTTTTTTATCTAAAGAAGTGGGCTTAGCTTCTAACATCATATTTCTTTATACGATTGGAGTCAGTCTTGCCGTAGTTGCCTCAGGTTCTTTTTGCAAATTCTTTAGTGACCGCCTTGGTTCTCGACCCCTCATTATCGCCAATGGCTTTGGGTTTGTAGCGAGTATGTTAGGTTGGTTGGTGGTTCCCCTTTCTGCTTCGGTCTACTGGTTCTTTGTTCTAGGTTTTTTATCCAATTTCTTCCTCAGTGTTATTAACATCTTAATTCGACGGTTAATTGCTTCGATAATCCCAGATGACGAAGGAGTGGGATTTAATTCGATGGTTAACTTCGTGATTGCTTTCTTAGCCCTATTTGCTGGACTTGCTGGTAGTGCTCTGGCAACTGGTGGGGCACAGATTACCCATCAAGTCAGCCTTGGCGGCATTAGTCTTGGGAATTCGTACCTACTAACCTTCTTATTAACCCTATTTTTAGCTATAATCGGGTTGGTTTTCTCAGGCATGCTAAGTGAGAAAGGGAGTTTTTCAACCAAAGATGCCACCCAAATTATGTTTTCATTACATGGTATTCGCGCCTTCATTAGCATTGACCGTTTGGGTAAAGCGACAGACCCTATTAAACGGAAGTCTTTATTGTTGAGCCTCGGTACCAATTTAACTGGAGTCGCCACCAGTGAAATTCGTAGCACGTTAGCTTCTCCATTTTCTAATGACAAAGCTGAAGTTATTCGCGGATTATTTGACAGGCCGCGGCCAGCTCTAGCCGATGCTCTCATAAAAGATGCCTTTGACAGTGATTCGTACACCCAACTTGAATCAATTTTTGCCTTAGGTGCTCTAACACATAATGAAAAAGCAGAACAAGCCTTAGCCTACCTATTAGAACATGGTACTACTCTTACCCGCTCAACAGCAGCAAAATCGTTAGCCCGAGTAACCCGTGATTCCCGTTACCTCTTACGCGTTGAATCTATAAGTGACTTGGCAGTTAATATTGGAGTAGAACTGAATTTTCTCATTGCTCGTAATATTATGGATAAAGAAGGGACCTTCTTTGAAGAGTTGTTTCTTGCTGCCCGCAAAGGTATGAGTGCTACCTTTCGCCAAACACGCTATGCCATGCTAGGAGAGTTCATGAAGTTTACTCCTGCTCTAGCCGAGCTATATGAACAAAAAAATCTTGATGTAGAAGACTATTTAGTTGAATTTTTAGAAGAAGCGCGGGATGTTGTTGAAATTGACTCACAACGAGGGGCGATCGCCAGTGCTTTTGAGCACCGTGAATGGTCTAGAATCTGGGCAATCTGTTTTTCAATGATGCGAGATCTTACTTTTCGTAATGCTCGCCTACAACATTTATACCAAGCCGTGGTGGATGCTCGCACCATGCCCCGAGCTCAAACTGATGGTGATGATGCCTTAGCTGTCCTCTATTTTTCCTATCAGCTGAAAAAGAATTCTAATTGAACACCCTTTGATGCAAATTTCCTTTCTCGGCCGTATGTCCTGTAGGGAGAGTGAGAGGTATGCTCAAAAAAAGAATAGGGTTGTTCCTTCTTGTAATCTGCCCCCTTTACTTGGGTAGTTGCGGTTGTAATGTAGACGGTAAGGCACCGGGTGCGGATGAGTTAATGGTTATGACGTATAATGTTCAAAACCTATTCGATGCTTATGTAACAGGCAATGAATATCCTGAGTATACTCCAGAAAAAGGGTGGACAGTAGATCTCTATAGGAGTCGTTTAAGAAGAACGGCACAAGCAATCACCCAAGGCCATAAAGCGGTCCCTGATATCGTCGTCTTACAAGAGATTGAACATGCGGGAGTGCTAGAAGATTTATTACAAGAATCTCTAGCTACACGTGGCTTTCAATGGTATGCCTGCACTAATGATCCCGATTCTGCCATTCAAAATGGTGTAATGAGTCGTTTTCCCATTATCGCGGCCCGCATTCATGGAGTGCAGGATCTTCGCTCAGTGTTGGAAGTAACTATCGATGTGGGGACAGAGGAGTTGGTCTTGTTTGCTGTACATGCAAAGTCTCGAAAAGAGGGAGTTGAAGAGACGGAAGCTCAACGCATTGCAACTGCTAAGGTGATCTCGACTCGAACTCAGGAATTGTTACATGAAAATCCTTTCCTAGCGATTATTGTGGCTGGAGATTTTAATCAGAGTGCTGATTCATTTCAACGTGAAGGACAAGCGTACCAGACCGCTTTAGTACCCTTTGATGCGCGACAAGCTGACGTATATGAGTCTGCTGGTTCTTTATTGATAGGAGGAGTTCCAGTTACTCAAGGGTGGTATACCTGGTGGCTCGATCGGAAAGTAGTTTTGTTAGCCCAAGCCCAAGGTTCGTACTATTATAATGGGATCTGGGAATCTTTTGATCAAATTTTGCTCTCACCTGCCTTTTTTGATGGGTATGGGCTGGAATATAAGACGGGGCAAGTTGGAGCCGAAAGTTTTTTATGTGATGCACAGGGACACCCAGCTACATGGAATATCCGAACAGGTAAGGGTGTATCAGATCATCTGCCGGTGTATGTTATTCTGAGTGGCAGATGATTATTTGGCTGGCTCTGTTTTAGGAAATTGTAATTTATAGAAAATTTGTTCTAGTTCTAACGCTATGTTCATGTTATGAACAACAGGCGATGTACCATCTTCTAATTTTATGGGTTTAAGGGTAATCGGGCTGAAATTCAGTATTCCTCTGATCCCGACTTGCATTAAACGATGAAAACTATCTGATGTGGCAGACTCTGGTACGGTAATAATGGCTACTTGAACATCAAATGTACTCGTTACTTCTTCAAGCCGACTAATAGGGTAGACGGGAACGGGGTGGGTACTATCACTGTAGATAAGAGGGTCTGAATCGAAACCGGCCACAATCCGAATTCCATCGGGTTCAAAGCCGTTGTAGTGCATTAAAGCTTTCCCAATACGACCACATCCGACAATAATCACATTTTGGGGTTCTTCAGTTTTTCCTAGGATACGACCTAAGTGTTCGAGTAGATCGGGAATTTCATAACCGCCTCGTTTTTGGCCATAAATTTCAAGCAAGGAAAAATCTTTGCGCACAAGGGCAGCTGATACTCCGGCTGCATCGGCTAAGTTATGGGCAAAAACTTTTTCTAAACCAAGAGAGCGCAATCTATTTAGAATACGATAATACTTTGTTATTCTAATAATCATATCACTATTCACGATAAACTCCTCTTTTATGTGAAAAATAATACAATAAATATTGTATATTTACAATGATCTAATCTTTTAAAAGCTAGAATTTGAAAAAGATTCAATCGATAAAGAAATATATATTGTAATTTTTTGTCTAAACCGATACTATGGGTAACCGAATATTGAGTACTGGAGGTCCCATGTCTATCATGAAGGAAGAGAATATATTCTCGAAAGAGTTGATTGCGTTCATTGAAGAATGGAAAGAGAAGCCGGGCAATTTAATTATGGTATTGCATCGAGTTCAAGAAGAGTTTGGATTTATTTCACGTGAATCTGCTGATAAAGTTGCTCTAATGTTAGACATGCCACTTGCAACTATATATGGAGTGTTATCCTTTTACCATTTCTTTAAAATGGTCAAACCTGGTGAACATAATATCCAAATTTGTTTGGGAACTGCTTGTTACCTCAAAGGTGGAGATGCGCTTGTTGATGAGTTGACCAATCTCCTTGGGATAGAACTAGGTGGTGTCACAGAAGATGGAAAATTCTCACTTGAAGGTGTCCGTTGTGTTGGCTGTTGTGGCTTGGCACCAGTTATATCAATTGGAGGAGAAGTTTTTGGGAAGGTAACCAAGGATCAATTGCCTGGAATTATCTCAAAATATAATTAATAAAAGGTAAGTATGCACGCATCCCTTTGTGACTTTCTTTCTGATATTGCCCAAAATGCGATTGAGTCAGGTGCTAGTTTAGTTGAAGTTGCCATAATAGAAAATGACCAAGCTGTGGCTTTTTCAGTAAAAGATAATGGTAAAGGGATGAGTGAAGAGGTACGCCAGAAAGTGACGGACCCCTTTTACACGGATGGTATAAAACATAAAAAACGTACAGTGGGATTGGGAATACCTTTTTTGATACAAGCAGTGGAAGCGGTTGAGGGGGAATTTACCCTTGACTCACAAGAAGGCAAAGGAACCTTGGTCACATTCAAGTTTCCTCTGCATCATATTGATTGTCCGCCGGTAGGGAATATTCCTTTGACGATTTTGTCGATGTTGAGTTTCTCTGGTGCGTATGAAATGGTAGTGAGTAGGCAACTACAACTACCTAAGGCTAGCGACGGTTATACCGTGGTACGGTCTGAAATGGAGGCTATCTTAGGAGATTTTTCTTCAAGTGGTACCCTTCAGTTATTGAGAACATATTTGCAGTCTCAAGAGGCTGCGTTGGATGATTTACGAACCGGCTCTGTTTGGAGACCCGGATGAGGAGGCTGGAATGGCTAAGATGACGTTGGAAGAGTTGCGGAAGCTTAGAGACAGTAAGAAATTTGCGATTAAGAAACGGGATATCGAGGGTAAGGATACCCAGATTATCGTTGGCATGGGAACTTGCGGGATAGCAGCGGGAGCAAAAGTAGTCCTAGATGCTTTTTTACAAGAGCTAGATGCGCAGCAACTTGAGAACGTATCTGTAACTCAATCTGGTTGTATGGGCTTGTGCTATGTTGAACCTACGGTTGAGGTGATAGCTCCAGATATGCCACCTGTTATTTATGGCAAAGTGGATGCTGCGGTTGCAAAGACAATTATCCGAGATCATATTATGCACAAAAAGATGGTTTCAGATCATGTATTTGACCGTCCTTCGGTAGATATTATTAAAGATGGAGGCAAGTAATGGCGTTTAGAAACTATATTTTGGTTTGCGGAGGGACTGCCTGTGAGTCCAGCAAAGCGAATGCTATTTACGAAGCACTTCTTGCAGAGTGTAAGGCGCAGGGGGTAGCGGACGAGGTTCAGGTCCTCAAGACTGGTTGTTTTGGATTCTGTGAACAAGGTCCAATTGTTAAGATTCTCCCTGAGGATTCTTTCTATGTACAGATCAAACCTGAAGATGCGAAAGAACTTATTGCAGAACACGTAGTCAAAGGACGTGAAGTAAAACGCCTTTTATATACTAAAGACTGCGGCCGTAAACATGCAAGAGTAGAAGATATTGAATTTTATCAAAAACAGTTCCGTATTGTACTCAGAAACTGTGGATTCATTGATCCTGAAAATATTGAAGAGTATATTGCTCGTGAAGGTTATGTTGCCTTAGAGAAAGTTCTCTTTGAGATGTCCAGTGACGATGTCATTGCTGAATTAAGGACTGCGGGACTCAGAGGTCGCGGTGGAGCAGGTTTCCCAACTTGGATGAAGTGGAACTTTACTCGCCAAGCAGAATCCGATCAAAAATTTATAGTAGTGAATGCCGACGAAGGTGACCCCGGTGCTTATATGGACCGTTCTACTTTGGAAGGGGACCCGCACTCGGTTTTGGAAGCTATGGTAATTGCTGGAAAGACCGTTGGCTCAAACCAAGGTTACATTTATATTCGTGCTGAGTATCCCTTAGCTATTAAGCGATTAGAAATTGCCATGGCCCAAGCACGTGAAATGGGTTTACTTGGTAAGAATATCCTCGGCTCAGGCTTTGATTTCGATATTGAAATTCGCTTGGGTGCAGGAGCGTTTGTATGTGGTGAAGAGACCGCATTACTAGCTTCCATTGAGGGTAAGCGTGGAATGCCTGTTCCACGGCCTCCGTTCCCAGCGGTAAAAGGACTTTGGGGCAAACCGACTGTTATTAATAACGTTGAAACATGGGCTAACATTGCTATGATTATTGTCAAAGGCGGTGATTGGTTCAGTCGTATTGGGACTGCCGATAGTAGTGGTACGAAAGTTTTTGCCTTAACTGGTAAGATCAGGAATTCAGGACTTGTCGAAGTCCCTATGGGAACCACCTTACGTGAGATTATATATGATATTGGCGGTGGTATTGCCGATGGCAAAGAATTCAAGGCAGTGCAAACCGGGGGTCCTTCCGGTGGTGTTATAACCAAAGAGTACCTTGATACACCAATCGATTTTGGTTCACTGACCAAATTGGGTTCAATGATGGGTTCTGGTGGAATGATTATCATGGACGAAGATGACTGTATTGTTGATGTAGCTAAGTTCTACCTAAACTTTTCGGTTGATGAGTCTTGTGGTAAATGTTCTCCATGCCGTATTGGCGGGCGATCTTTGGCAAATCTGTTGGAGAAGATCTCCAAAGGCAATGGTGAGTTAGCTGATTTAGATCAGATGATCGAAATTGGTGAGGCCATGAAAAAAGCATCTCTGTGTGCCTTAGGTCAAACAGCGCCAAATCCAATTCTCTCAAGCTTACATTATTTCCGAGATGAATATTTGGCCCATATTGTCGATAAGAAATGTCCGGCAGGTAAGTGTAAGAGTTTAATTAGTTATAATATTCTCCCCGACAAATGTATCGGTTGTACAGCTTGTGCTCGTAAGTGTCCGGTTGCGGCAATTTCGGGTGAGAGACGAGAGGTCCATGTTATTGATCAAGCAGCATGTATTAAATGTGGTGTTTGTTTTGAAACGTGTAAATTCGGAGCTATCGAAGTCCGTTAGGGCTTCGATTGTAGAGGAGGATACCAGTGAATATCGTTCATATGAAAATAAATGGCATGCCAGTTGAGATTGAGGCGGGATCCAACATCTTGGCAGCAGCTAAGAAGGTGCATGTCAATATTCCCGCACTATGCTACCATCCCGATTTACCGGCATGGGCAGCTTGTGGTTTGTGTGTTGTAAAACAGGAGAACTCTCCAAAATTGTTGCGCGCATGCGCCACGCCAGTACAAGAAAATTTGAGTATCATCACACATGATGCTGAATTATATCAGATTCGTAAGACTGTAATCGAGATGATTATGTCGACTCACCCCAATACTTGTCTCACTTGTGGTAGAAATGGTACATGTGAATTGCAGCGTTTTGCTGCTGAGTTTGGTGTGCGCGAGCAACCTTATGAGGTTCGCTTGGTGGATCTTCCTCAAGATACTTCGACAACATCGATCGTACTTGATCCAACTAAATGTATTAAATGTGGACGTTGTGTCCAGGTTTGTCAGCAAATGCAGGGTGTTTATGCCCTCGAATTCATCGGGCGTGGTGATCAAACGATCATGTCTCCAGCAGCTTGTCTGCCTTTGAATGATAGTCCTTGTATTAAGTGTGGCCAGTGTTCTGCCCACTGTCCGGTTGGGGCTATTTTCGAAAAGGACGAGACACGAACATTTGTTCGGGCCGTCTCTGATCCTGATAAGCACGTTGTTGTTCAAATTGCACCTGCAGTGCGCGTTGCGTTGGGTGAGGCTTTTAACCTCCCCGCCGGTACCATTACGACAGGGAAGATTTATGCAGCATTGCGTCGTCTGGGAGTAGCTAAGGTATTTGATACAAACTTCTCAGCTGATTTGACTATCATGGAAGAGGGTACTGAGTTAGTGAAGCGTCTTACCACTGGTAAGGGTGCTATTCCTCAAATTACCAGCTGTTGTCCGGCTTGGACCGACTACATGGAGAAATTCTATCCTGATATGATTCCTAACTTCTCCACTGCTAAGAGTCCGATGATGATGCAAGGAGCAGTTACAAAGACCTATTATGCTGAGAAGGCTGGCGTTGATCCTGCTAGAATTTATTCGGTTGCTATTATGCCTTGTACAGCTAAGAAATTTGAAATTTCTCGTGATGACAATATGCAAGCTTCTGGTTTTGCCGATGTTGATTTAGTACTCACCACCCGTGAGTTTGCTAGGTTGATTAAGGCCTCTGGTATTGATTTCCTCAAATTAACAGATGAAGAAGCTGATAGCCCAATTGGTGCTTATGCTGGTGCTGGAACAATCTTTGGAAATACTGGTGGAGTTATGGAAGCTGCGTTACGCACTGCTTATAATCTCATTACTGGCGAAGATATGGCTGATGTAAATATTGAGGCTGTTCGTGGCATGGAAGGTGTCCGTTCGGGCGAGGTCGATATTAATGGAATGAAGCT
>Ga0265294_10007796_pt1 | contig 12618 bp, 9 predicted proteins | sample MunlanPumphouse3_FD_192504 | JGI IMG/M metagenome (GOLD analysis project Ga0265294, IMG submission 192504) | Groundwater microbial communities from a municipal landfill in Southern Ontario, Canada - Pumphouse #3 | ecosystem: Environmental > Aquatic > Deep subsurface > Groundwater | place... | reverse complement strand
TATAGAATATTATGACCTTGAATCATTTGATAAATACGCTCTGGGTAGACCTTACATTGATAAGATAAGAATAAAATTTTATGCAAACAGAGAAGAACTTATTACAGCATACGAAAAAGGAGAAATAACAAGTGTTCACTCAGTTTCACCTGAAAAAGCAAAGGAACTTGCGAAAACCCATCCAGTTGAGCAAGCAAAAATTCCAAGAGTGTTCGGCGCTTTCTTTAACCAAAACGAAGCAACTATTTTTACAGATGAAGCTGTTCGTGAGGCTCTAAATATTGCTATAGATAGAACTGAAATTATAAATAACGTCTTGTATGGATTTGCGACAGAAATTGAAGGGCCAATTCCACCAGGATCACTTGGATACACTCCCTACGAGGAAGAAGGTAATCCAGAAAACCTTTCTAGGATTGAACAGGCCCAAAAAATTCTTGAGGATGACGGATGGACAAAAGATGAAGAAGGGATCTTGATTAAAGAAACTAGTAAAGAAAACCTTCGTTTAGAGTTTTCAATCTCAACAACACAAACACCAGAATTAACTGATGTTGCCCAAAAATTAAAAAAATATTGGGAAAGTTTAGGTGCCAAAGTAGAAATTAAATCATTTGAAACAACAAGCGACCTTGAAAACTATGCTATCCGTCCTAGGAAATACGACATATTACTTTTTGGAGAAATAATTGGGCGTGATTCTGACCCCTTTGCTTTTTGGCACTCGTCACAACGCCTTGACCCCGGTCTTAACATTGCGTCATATACAAACATAGCAGTGGACAATTCCCTCGAAAAAGCGAGAACATCAACAAGTACTGAGGAAAGACTTGAGCAATATAAGATATTCCAAGAAGAAATAAAAAATGACACTCCCGCCGTTTTTATTTATTCACCAAAATTTATTTATTTTTCTAGGGACACGGTTATGGGACTTAAACTAAATGTTCTCGAAACCCCGTCAGAAAGATTCTTGAATGTTCATGAATGGTATATGGAAACAGAACAAGTGTGGAAAATATTCGCACGAGGAAAAGAAATTATAAAGGATTAAACAAAAAAGAGAAAGAAGTAATTAAGTACGACTAAGCAGGTTTATTATTTTGGTAAATTTTGCATTAATTGTCTGTATATCATATTTACTCATCAGAAACACACTAAAATACAAAATACTAAAATAATAACAACTAATTTATGATTGAAGAAAACAACGAAAGAAAAAAACAAGAACAAGGAAGTCAACCAAGCCAGCCGGCTTTTGTGGTGGGTAAAAAAATAAATCGTCCCTCTGGACAAACAAAGACAACAATAAGACAACCACAAAAAACACAATACAATTCACCTCAAAAACAAAACAAACAAACACCTCAAGACTCTCATCAAGATGGTACTCACCCTGAACAACAAACAAAACGTCGTTCCAAACCCTTTGTAGCTGGACACAATATAAGTAAAATTGCCAAAAGAGAAAAACCTCAGACAGAAACAAAGAAACGCAGAACCCCAAGAACGAAACAACAAACTCCCAATAAGACTTCTGGAAAAACAGAAAAAAAGATTCTCCCCGCTCTTAAGGCTGGACATATTCGTATTATCCCACTTGGTGGAGTAGAGGAAGTTGGTAAAAACATGACCATCTTTGAAACAAATGACGACATCTTTATTTTTGATGTTGGTTTTCAGTTTGTCAGCGAAGAAGAAATTCCAGGAATCGATTTTATCATTCCGAATACAAAATATCTTGAAGAAAGAAAAAACAAAATTCGTGGTATTTTTATTACTCACGGACACCTTGATCACATTGGTGGAATTCCCTTCATTTTAAACAGAATAGGAAATCCAACAATTTACACAGCAGATTTAACAGCGCTTTTGATTAAAAAACGTAACGATGAATTTCCTGATCTTAAAAATATAAACATTATTCCGTTTAACCCCGGCGAACGAATGAAGGTTGGAAATTCTTACATCCGTTCTTTTCCTGTAACCCACTCCATACCAGATTCAATGGGATTCTCCATTGAAACACCAATGGGAGATGTTGTGATAAGTGGTGATTTACGACTTAACCATGTCAACGGTGTTCCTTCAGAAAAAGATGAAAAAATTTATGGTGAACTCTCTAAACACAATAATCTTTTCTTTATGTGTGATTCAACAAACGCTGAGCAAACTGGATATTCAACCGATGAAAGCATTGTTATAACTAACATTGAAAAATTCATCAAAGAAGCAAAGAACAGAATTATCATTGGAACTTTTGCTTCCCAATTTGAAAGAATGATTAAAATAATAGGTATTGCTGAAAAATATAACAAAAAAATAGTTATGGAAGGACGCAGTATCAAAACAAACATTGAAATAGCGGAACGTGCCGAGATGTTAAAGACCGAAAAAGGAACCATTATCAAAGCCGAGGAAATAGAAAATTACCCTCCAGACCGAATTATAGTGCTTTCAACTGGAGCACAGGGCGAAGAATTCGCTGCTCTCATGCGAATAGCCACCGGCAAACACAAACAGATTAAACTAAACGAACGAGATACTGTAATTTTATCTTCTTCAGTTATTCCTGGAAATGAACTTTCAGTACAAAAACTTAAAGATAGTTTAACAAGACATGGATTAGAACTTATCCATTACAAAACCACAGATATCCACACATCAGGACACGGTAATATAGAAGAGTTATTGTGGATTAATAAAAAAATTAACGCGAAATTCTTCATGCCAGGATATGGTTATCACTCCATGCTTCGCAGTCACGCTAATGCCCTCAAACAAACCGGTTTTCCAAAAGAAAATATCATAATTCCAGACAATGGTAGCTTAATCGACATCTCTGACAAAAGAGAACTTATTCTTCACAAAGAAAAAGCCCCAGCAAATATAATGGCCGTAGATGGTTTCCGTGTTGGGGATATTCAAGACGTAGTTATAAAAGACAGAAAAGCGCTAACTAAAGATGGTATCTTTGTGATAGTTGCCACAGTTGACTCTAGAACAGGAAAGATTCAAAAATCTCCAGATATTATATCCCGTGGATTTGTCTATTTACGTGAATCTCAAGACCTTTTGCATCAAGCTCGTTATATTGCGAAAAAAACCATTGAAGACAACACTACCAATGTTTCTAAGATTGATTACGATCATGTCAAAGACGAAGTAACCGAAAACATTAAAAAATTCCTCTATAAACAAACAAACAAACACCCAATGGTTTTGCCTGTTATATTGGCAGTATAAATTAAGTATCACCGAAGACAAAAGCTGTGCTATAATAATATGGCTACAAATAATGTAGTATTTTTATTATTTTTTAAACAGGGTTTTTAAAGATGCGCAATAAGGAGAACAAAAAAACGTTTTACGTAATTTATCTTTTGTCTTTTTTGATATCTTTTCATTCTGCTCTACTTTTATATGTGGAGTCCAGTTTTGCGGAATCAATCCTAGGAAAACTTGATATAGACAATATTGAGAAATTTGTTGGAATCATATACTCACTAGCTGCTTTAGTCACCCTCGCAACCTTCTTTAACATCTCAAAAATTTTAAGAAAGCTTGGTAATTTCAAATTAGCTTTTCTTCTCTTTTTTCTTGAAGCATTAGCGTCATTTGGGCTTGTCTTTATACAATCCCCTCTTTTTTTAATCTTTTTGTTTATAATCCATCTGATTATAATACGTCTCGTTTTCTTCAATATTGACCTCTTCTTAGAATGTAATTCTAATGATGAATCTACTGGCACCACTCGTGGCATACTTCTAACCTCATCAAATAGCGCTTACGTTATTGCCCCTCTTATTGCAGGATTTATATTAACTAATGGGGATTTTTGGAAATTATTTTTCGTTTCAGGTTTCATTATGATACCCGCAATTCTTCTGCTCTATTTTCAATTCCGAGACCATAAAGACCCCGTCTACGACGATGTTCCTTTTATAAAAACCCTGAAAGAAATATGGCAAAGAAAAAATCTTTATAAAATAATGATGTCAAACTTTTTGTTATGTTTTTTCTATTCTTGGATGGTGGTTTACACCCCGATATATTTACACACAGAAATCGGTCTAAGTCTGCGAGAAATTGTTGGGATTATTATGCCTATTGCCCTTTTACCCTTCATGCTCTTCCAATTTATATTAGGTAAAATAGCTGACGAAAAACTCGGCGAAAAAGAAATATTAACAGCCGGGTTTATTATTGCAGGGCTTGCTACAATATCGCTTTCTTTTGTTACATCAACAAATATAATAGTCTGGGCTTTTCTTCTTTTTGTCACACGTGTTGGAGCAAGCTTTATAGAGATAATGAATGAAACATATTTTTATAAAAAAATTGATGGTACTGATGCGCATTTAATGGGTTGCTTTAAAACCTTAGTTCCTCTAGCCTATCTTATTGGACCACTAACAGCGACAGCTTTCCTTATGTTTTTTGACTACAAATATTTGTTTATAGCTCTCGGTTTTATAATGTTTTTGGGTCTAAGATATAGTCTTACTTTAGAAGATACTAAGTAATAAATTAATAAAAAAATGTTCAACAAAAAAAACAACCTACGAAAAAAAATATTCTCTATCGGAAAAAAAATCACTGACAGTCCTCTGACTTTGATAGAACTAGAAAGAAACTCCAAACGCCGAACCGAGCAAGCAAAAGAAGAGCTTATAAAAGGTTTTGCTTTTATAAACACATATCAAAAGTCTGTGACTTTTTTTGGATCGGCACGTTTTGATGAAAATCATCCTTCCTACCAAAAAGCCAGAGATGTGGCCAGACGTATTTCCCATGAGGGTTTTGCAGTAGTTACAGGAGGAGGTCCAGGTATTATGGAAGCAGCCAACCGTGGCGCACTTGAAGGTGATGGAGAAAAAAATTCTTTGGGTATCTGCATTAAATTACCAAAAGAACAAAATACTAATCCTTATGTTAGAAGCTTTGTTGATTTTAATTTTTTCTTTACTCGAAAAGTTATTCTAACTTTCTCTGCTGAAGCCTACATTTATTTCCCAGGAGGTTTCGGAACCTTGGATGAATTTTTTGAAATTGTTACTCTTATTCAAACAAATAAAATAGAGAAAGTGCCTATCATTCTTGTCGGAAACGACTATTGGAAACCTTTTGATGAGTTTATAAAAAAAATGCTCTGCGAAAAATACAATGTTATAAACGAAAATGATACAAACATCTACACTATCACCGAGGACGAGGAAGAAATCATTGAGATTATCAAAAACGCCCCCCTTCGTAGAGAGTAATAACTTTTTATTAGTTAAAAAATAAAAAAAATGGAAAACCCAGAAAAAGATTCCCAAGAAGAATTCAAAGACCCTTTTACTTTAAAAGATATTCCAGAAGAAGCATCCCAAAAGCCTGAACAAGAAGAATTAACAGACCCTTTTACTTCGAAAGCAATTCCAGAAGAAATTGAATTAGAAAACTCGCGAGAAGAACTTTCCACGGCAGATCTTATTGAAAAAATTGAAGATGACAAAGAGATTGCAGAAATCCAAAATGAAAATAGAACATGGGAACAATACGAAGAAATGGGATACGCGAAGTTTCTTGGTAAAATGACCCAGGAGGAACTAGAAAATCTTTTTCAAGAAAATCAAAACGCAAAAGATATAGAATATGTAACTCTTCCAGAAAAGTTTTCGGGAAGAGAAGGTGAAATAAATATGGTGTACCAAAAAACTGAAAACTACAACTCTGAATCACCCGAAATCCAAAAAGTTGACCAAGAAAGATCAGAAAATTACATTAAAATTCAAAAGGATATGGAGAAAGAGTATGATTCTTTGGTTGAAGTTGGAAAAATGAGATATTTGGGAATTCTATCATACGAAGAAATCGAAAAATATAAAGAAGAAAATAAAGTGCCTGATAAAAACATTAGAGATAACGCTTGTTTCAAAGAAGGTGAGATTAAAAAAAATCTATATAATTGTTATGAGATAATTGATAAACAAGATAAATAACAAAATACTAATTTAATACAAAAAAAACAAACCCCGCGTGATTGCGGGATTTCTTAAAAAATTAACGAAAACGATAAGATATCTGGTAATGACCTAGTACTTTCTGGTTACAAATTAATTCTTTAAGTGAAGTTTGGCACAACTTTTTAAATCTTTCTACTCCTTGTTTTGCCAAAAGAATATGGTATTCGGACCATCCATATTTTTTCAGATTTTTTGAAATTTCATCCGAATCTAATTTTTCTGGACTATCAAGAAATTCCGGTAGAAAGGACAATACCACCGCGTTATCGCCATAAACAGATACCTGATCCAAGGTTTTTCCAAATTCAATTCCCAAAAAACTTTCTTCACCAGATACAGACAAACTAAAAATCTTTCCGCTAGGGAGAATGCAATCTGATTGACAACACCTTAAAACAGGTCCCAAAACAAGGGATTTGTTTCCTTTTTTGTTATTCATCTTTTTGATGTTAAAGTACGAAATTTATAATTAAAAAATTTCTGTACCAGAAATTAAACTTTGTTGTTTATATCACTTCCAAAGAGTAGTGTCAATTTAATAATACTTAAAAAATTCAAACAAAGAAAAAAGCGCTTCCGTTAGGTCGCGCCAATTTTGTTTCGGGATTTGAAAAAATTTACAATTCCACCTATCAATTCCCAAACATCTTTATAAGGCTTTATTTTTGCCTTCATTTTTTATCTTCCTCCTTGTTTTTTGTTCTTTATTTTTTGTTCTGTTTAATTTTCTTATTAAACCACTATTTAGAAAATTTGCAAGGGTTAGAACTTGCTTTAAATACCAATTTGTGGCATAAAAACAATAGTACTTTACTTGTACTTTAATAAATTAATTCTTATTCTGGTCTTCCAGAATAAGAAAGAAAGGAAACTTTTATGCTTAATCTCAAACAAAGAAAAAAAAGAATTCCAAAGGTCTCGACCGAAATTGTTCCGAGTGAAAAAAATCCAAAATTGATAATTCCAACGACATCTTATGCTTTGGAAATCAATCCCCTTTCAACCATTAAAGAAATGATTGAAAAGGGAAATTACGGTTCCGCTAATCCAGATATTAAATTAATCAAAAAAGAATCAGGACCAAAACCAGAGAAAGTAACATCGGTAATTATTAAACTCGTACACTTTAGTGAACCTATTCTCGACAACGAAGTTGATAATAAACTTTCTGAAAATGGTTTGGAATCCGTCGGAATCATGGAGCTTCTTGCTTTTGGTGCCACATATCCTGAGAATGAAGATTCGGAACATCTAATTGTAGCAAGGGGTTCAAATTGGTATTCAATGATACCCGGCTTAGACTTTTGTAAAAAAAGTCTAGAAACTGAGACTAAAAAGGAACGTGTTTTAAATCTCTATTGGACTGAAAGAAAAGATTACTACACAGAATGGTCGTCTGATGTCCTTTTTGCTGTCAAAGAGAAAGTTAAAAGTTCAGAAGCAATCTAAAAAAGATGACTTCGATTTTCCCTTTCCAGAGAAAAATTACAATAGTAATTTAAAAACAGAGTCTTCGGGCTCTGTTTTTGTTTTTAGTTATAAACATTTGCAAAAATCTTGCTTTAAATGCCAATTTGTGGCATAAAAACAATAGTACTTTACTTGTACTTTAATAAATTAATTCTTATTCTGGTCTTCCAGAATAAGAAAGAAAGGAAACTTTATGAGGTTTAAAAAACTACTCCTCGCCTGTACTGTTTTATCACTGGTTGTAGCATCTTTTCCAGCTAGAGCTAACAACACCAATAAAATCACAGGGTACCATGACGGTACAACCTGCGAAGAAACTTGGGGTTGGGTCAGAAACGAAAGTTCTTCCAAACCTCTAAATGTTGGATTTTGGTTAGATTATCCCGCGGAAAGTGTTTTAGCTAAAAAAATTGGAGAAACCAAAGCCAATCTATTCAGACCAGACTTGCCTTTTTCTGACAAAAATCACGGTTTTAAATGGTTTTTACCAGAAGAATTCAAAGACACCGGGAGAACAATTTATGTTTACACTTTAAACTCTGAAGGAAAACCTGAAAAGCTTTTAAACTTTTCAAACAAAAACACGACCTGTAATCCTAAAGAGCTGTTTCCAGCAGGAACTTATATTCAAAGCAGAAACACCGGACTAAAATTTTATTCCAGTCCAAGTTTTAACTCCAGTACCATTAAAGATATTTGGGGCAGACCTCAAATATTTCAAAAAGGAACAATTCTAAAAATAAACAAAGATGCCATCTTTGATAAAAAAGGAAATCCTTGGTACAGAGTAACCGCAGACCTTTGGAATAGATATGGAAGTGGAAATTGGTTTCTACCGGCAAACCATTGGTTCATCAAAAAAGTTGAGTCAAGACAAGAAATTATTATCTTCCCAGATACAACTGAAAAATGGATAGAAATAAGCTTATCGGAACAAACTTTGAAAGCGTGGGAAACAAACAGTAATGGAGAAAACAAACTTGCTTTTGAGACATTGGTTTCAACGGGAGTTAATAACTCTACAAGGAGAGGTGTTTTCAAAATAAACAGTTTTAGAATGCATAGTTATATGAAAGGAATTGGCTATGATCTCCCAGGAGTTCCCTTTGATATGTATTTTGATGGATCTAGAGCTATTCATGGTGCTTACTGGCATAACAGTTTTGGTTCAGTAAGGAGTCACGGGTGTGTCAATCTACCTCTTGATAATATGGAGTGGTTGTGGTCATGGGTAAATGGGAAACATCTTAAAGTTATCATTAAATAAAAATTAAAACAGGGTCTTAAGTGGCCCTGTTTTTGTTTCCAATTTTTTAAAATTCAAATTACAAAAATAATCGGCCTAACCGGATTTCTTCATAGGAATAAGATTTTCCGAGCTTAGCTCGAATGGGAGCAAGTTTCAGGTCGTCTGTTTTAGCAAATGCTTTTTTTATAGCAGCAAGACGTTTTTTTTCTGGTTGTAAATATGACATATCCAGTTCTGGAGAAGTTTCTTTTAATTTTTCTAAATGGGTCAAAATAGCTCCAACAGTTACACCTCGTTTTTTAGCAATTTCCCCTAAAGGAATCTTTTTCATCACTAATTTTTTTGTTTGTTCATACGTGGACAAATTCGCTCCTTTTTCTTTTTCCGTTGGTTTGATACCTTTAAAAAAATCTTCTTGGCTTTTCTTTATTACCGCACCATCAAGACTTTTCAACCATTCGGAAACACTTTCCGCTTCTTTTTTAAATTCTTGATCAAACTCCAAAACTTCTTCATTTACCTTGCCGGCTTTTTCTCCCCAACCTAGCATTTTAAGACCATCAAGGGTGCGTACACGCGAAAGCGCTACATAACCCATTCCTGGCTCAAAAGACTTGGATAAGTCCATTTCAGCGGCATCTAGACTCATTCCTTGGCTCTTGTGCACCGTAATCGCCCAAGCCAATCTAAGAGGAACTTGTGATATCTCCGCCAGAACTTTTCCATCTTCTTCAATAACCCAACTCTCCGGCGTAGCTGTAATCTCTACCCCATCACGCGTTTTTACAACGGGAGATCCAAACTCATCAAACCGAACCACCATACCAAGAGTGCCATTTACATAGCCCTTATCATGATTGTTTTTTACAAACATAACCGTCGCGTTTTTTTTGAGTCGCAATATCTCGGGGGCCAAACAACTTTTTACCAGAACTTCTCCGAGCTTCTGTTTTCCTGTAATAATCATTTCATACGCTTGTTCATCTTCGTCGATTTTCTCCAAAGCTTCTTCGTTGATTCTGTCAACGTCAATATTATGGGTAAAAATTTTTGTCGGTTCTACCTGTCCCACAACTTCTTTTTTATAGCGCTGACGAAGAGGATTCAAAGTGGCATCAGTAACTTTGTTACTTCGGATATCATTCAAAATATTCAAAAGCTCTGCGTCTTGTTGTCGATATTGTTCGTCAAGATAGCAAACTTTTAAATCCATATTGTTCCAAACTTCGGAGTGATAAACAAAACTCGCTTTTTCGGGACCATGTGATATCGGCGGTAACTGAAAAAAATCTCCACAAAGAACAACTTGCAAACCACCAAAAGGTCTGTCGTCTTCTTTCATCGCTCGACAAACGTTGTCCACCATATCCAAACGAAAATGATGCAACATGGAAACTTCATCAATAATAAGCACTCGGGCGTATTTAAAACGCTTTTTCAGATAACTTTTTTCCGCCATCTTTTTCAAATCGTTAAAGGAAATATCGTCCTTAATCCCAATACCCGCCCACGAATGAATTGTCATTCCTTGCATATGAGTCGCGGCAATACCCGTTGAAGCTGTCACACCGACACTAACCCCGTTATCTTTCAACCAAGTAACATATTGGTTCAGAATATAAGTTTTACCACTTCCTGCCGCTCCGGTCAGGAAAACGTTGTGCCCCATTTTTAATATTTCTAAAGCCTCTTTTTGTTTCATAAAAAATTTTATTTTTTCTTTCCAGTGTTGCTTATATACTAACTCATATTTCTTTGAATAGCCAAGTAAGCAAAAACAAAAAAAGCGGCATTTGCCGCTTTTTTTGTTTTTCTGTAAAAAGACTATTTCTTCTTAGCTTTTGGTTTTTTTTCTTCCTTTTTTACTTTATCTTTTCCTTTAGCCATATATGAACAAAATTTAAAAAATTTTATAATAAGTCTCGACCTCATTTTCTTAAATCATCGTAGTTAAACGACAATAAAGGTACCTTCGAATGGCTTTAAGATGAATGTACTACAATTATATAATTAATAAAAAAAGAGTAAAGAAGAAAAGAAAAATTTACTCAAAACCTAAAAATTTTCCGCCTTGATAAATAAGAAAAGAAATAATCCAAGCAATGGTAGTCATATAAATAACCATAAAAGCCGGCCATTTCCAAGAACCCATTTCCCTTCTAACTGTAGCCAAAACAGAAACACAAGGAGAATATAACAAAACAAAAACTAAAAAAGAATAAGCAGAAAGAGGAGTAAAAACTTGTTTTAAGGCAGCATTCAAATAAATTACATTGTTTTCACCATTCACTATTCCCACAGAACTGTAAAGATTTCCAAAAATACTGACAATTGTTTCTTTTCCCGCTACGCCAAACATCAAAGCTACTGCGGATTGCCAATTTCCAAAACCTAAAGGAATAAAAATGGGTGCAATCATACTGCCAATCATTCCAGCTAAACTATTTTGAGAAGCATAATCAACACCAAACGGAACACTCGCCAAAAACCAAACTAAAATTGAAAACAATAAAATAATGGTTCCAGCTGTTTTTATAAAAATCCAAACCCTCTGAAAAGTATGAGAAAGTATGCCTTTCAAAGTCGGTAAACGATATGGAGGAAATTCAATTATAAAAGGGGAAGAATTTTTTTTAAACAAAAACCTTCTAAAGATTAAACTCATTAGAATAGCAATGACAATTCCTAAAATATAAAGAGATAAAATAACTAATCCTTGATTTTTTAAAAAGAAAATTCCCACAAACAAAGCATAAACAGGAAGCCGGGCTCCACAAGAAATAAAAGGATTAATAAGTATTGTTAAAAATCGGTCTCTCTTTGTTTCTAGTGTGCGAGTCGCCATAATCCCTGGAACATTACAACCAAAACCAAGGATTAAAGGGATAAAAGATTTACCTCCCAGACCAATTTTGCGCATAAATTTATCCATAATATAAGAAACTCTTACCATGTAACCGGAGTCTTCCAACAAAACAATAAAACAAAACAAGAAAGAAAGCACGGGTATAAAAGTAATAATTCCTCCCAATCCTCCAATTATTCCTCTTAAAAACAAGGAAAGAACCCAATCTGGAGCCTGTATTGAAACTAAAAAAGTTTCTACAATAATACTGACAAAATTAAAAAATTCTCCGATAGCACCAACTAAAGGATTAGATAATAAAAAAGTCATTTGAAAAACAGAAAAAATTGCCAAGAAAAAAATCGGTAAGCCAACAGTTTTATTGGTAACAATGTTGTCTAATTTTTCAATAAAAGTTTTCCCGAATAAAAATTTTCTTTTTACAACCTTCTCAACAACCCCCTCAATAAAAAGGTAGCGCGCTTTGGCTAAAATAGAAGTAATATCGCCTCCAAAATTATCTTCCAAATTTTTAACTTTTACATCTCTGAAATCTTTCAATTCTGAGGAATAAGACTTATCAATAATTTTCTGCTCTACCCAAAAGTTACCCTCCAAAAGTTTAACGCTCATCCAACGAAGTTTATCTTCACTTACCTTTTCTTTGCTTCTTATAAAATCTTTGATTTGTTCTATTTCGCAAGCAATATCTTTTTCGTATTTAATTTTATTTTCGGGGATTAAACCAGAAGATATCGTCTGAAAAATCTTTTCCATCAATATTTTTACATCTGATTTTTCTCTAGCCCGAATAACCACCACAGGAATTCCTAATTCAGCAGAAAGTTTTTCTGTATCTATTATAATGCCACTTTTTTTTGCTAAATCCACCAGATTGAGAGCAACTACTAATGGAACTCCGCTCTCAATCAATTGAACAGTAACAAAAAGATTTCTAGCTAAATTTTGGGCATCCACCACCTGAACAAGCATGTCAGGTTTTTCCTGTAAAACAAAATTAGAAGTAACTGATTCTTCTTCTG
>Ga0265294_10007795_pt1 | contig 12619 bp, 8 predicted proteins | sample MunlanPumphouse3_FD_192504 | JGI IMG/M metagenome (GOLD analysis project Ga0265294, IMG submission 192504) | Groundwater microbial communities from a municipal landfill in Southern Ontario, Canada - Pumphouse #3 | ecosystem: Environmental > Aquatic > Deep subsurface > Groundwater | place... | reverse complement strand
ATAGAAGATTTGAAAAGAGCTGTACATGCTGTTAAAAATAGGCTGAATACGGCAACAGATCGTACTCTTGATTTCAAGATGCGTCCTGAGCAAGAGGATGCCGTTGTTCAAACCAAAGCATATTATGAATCCGCAGAACAGGATGGAAGTGGCCGAACTCCTAAGTACCTTTGGAACGCAAAAATGCGTTTTGGAAAAACGTTTGCAGCCTATCAGCTGGCAAAGACTTCTGATTTCAAGAAAATTCTTGTTCTCACTTTTAAACCGGCAGTAAAAGGGGCTTGGAGAGATGACCTTGCCACCCATGTGGATTTTGAAGGATGGCAGTTTATTTCTCGACCTTCATCGTCGACTCTTTTCACTGATGATATTGACACACAATTCTCCCATGCAGATAAAAGCAAGCCAATAGTTTGTTTCGGCTCATTTCAGGACCTACTTGGTGTTGATAGGGCAACAGGTACCATCAAAGTGCACAATGAATGGATCCATGCAACTCATTGGGATCTAGTGATATTTGATGAGTACCATTTTGGTGCTTGGAGAGAAAAAGCGAAGGAACTGTTTGAGAAAGAAGATGACGAACAAGAAATTGAGCGGCTTGAAGAAGAAAAGTATGACCCCGACAGTGTATATGACGAGTCCTTCCTCCCCATATCAACAAGCCATTATTTATTCCTATCAGGAACTCCATTCAGGGCAATCAATTCTGGTGAATTCATAGAAGAACAGATTTTCTCATGGACGTATTCCGATGAACAGAGAGCAAAGGAAGAATGGGATGATTCCCAAGGATCAAATCCATATGCCGCTCTCCCTCGGATGGTGATGCTCACCTACAAGATGCCTGAGGCAATCAGAAAGATTGCCATGCAGGGCGAGTTCAACGAATTCGACTTGAATGTCTTTTTTTCTACCGAAGGGAAAAAGAAGGAAGCTCGCTTTGTTTTTGAAGCTTATGTGCAAAAATGGTTGGACCTGCTTCGGGGCCAGTACTTCGAGACATCGGCTGAGGACCTGAAAACTGGACGAAGATCACCGTTTCCTTTCTCCGATATTAGACTCCGACAGGTACTCAACCACACACTCTGGTACATGCCTTCGGTTGATTCCTGCTATGCGATGAAAAATCTGCTGAAACAAAAGCAGAATAGCTTTTACCACTCATACAGGGCGGTGGTAGCGGCGGGAAGCGAGGCTGGACAGGGTGCAGAAGCAATGATTCCAGTTGAGAGAGCTATGGAAGATCCATTGAAAACCCAGACCATCACACTCACCTGTGGAAAGCTGACAACGGGAGTAACTGTAAAGCCTTGGACTGGTATTTTCATGCTGAGGAATCTCAACCAACCTGAATCTTACTTCCAGGCAGCCTTTAGAGTTCAATCACCATGGACTGCAGGAAAGGAAATCATCAAGGAAGAATGTTATGTATTTGACTTTGCCCCTAACAGAACGCTCAGGCAGCTTTCAGAATACAGCTGCAGGCTAAACACAAAGGAAAAGAATCCTGAGACAAAGGTCGGAGAGTTCATCAAATTCCTTCCGGTCCTCTCCTACGAAGGCAATATGCTTAGGCAAATTGATGCCGGGGAGATTCTTGACATCGCAATGTCTGGAACCTCAGCGACGTTGCTTGCACGCCGGTGGGAATCTGCTCTTCTCGTGAACGTTACCAATGATGTTCTTGCTCGCCTCCTTGCCAACCCCAAAGCTCTGGCTGCGCTCATGAGCATGGAGGGCTTCAGGAATCTCAACAGTGAAATCGAGACCATCATCAATAGATCAGAAGCGGTTAAGAAAGCCAAGAAGGAAGGCTTGGACGGGAAATCAAAGAATGAGAAAAAGGAACTCAGCGAGGCTGAGAAGGAATACAAGAGCAAGCGGAAAGAGATCCAGGAGAAGCTCATCAAATTCTCAACTCGCATTCCGATATTCATGTACTTGACTGATTATAGAGAAGTAACCCTACAGGATGTCATAACCAAGCTGGAGCCAGGACTTTTCAAGAAGGTAACAGGGTTATACGTAAAGGATTTTGAACTACTAAAATCCATCGGCCTTTTCAATGAGGACATCTGGAATGATGCAATTTTCAAGTTCAGGCGTTATGAAGAGGCAAGTCTGGAATACACCGGAATAAACAAGCATGCAGGGGAGCCTTTTGGTGGATGGTCTACAGTTTTGACTCCAGACGACTACCAGGCGCTTTATGCATATCAAGCGGATTATGGGCCGGTTATACCTGAGTCAAAGCCCCTTTCTTCTACGAAGACTTCGGAACGACAAGAACAGCAGCATTCAAAGCCTGTTATAAAGAATTCTGATATCCCAGAGATTGAAACTCCATTGAAGCCGAAAGTAGTGCTTATCATGAAGTCTCCATCGACCAATACTTCAGTAACGGGGAATATGGAGGAAAAAGGGGCTTCCATGGCAGCAGAAACCCCTCCTGTAGCTGAACTCAGGATTGGTGATAAGGTTCAAGTTGATCTCTACGGTGTCTGTGTCGTCAATAGATTTGATAAAGGTTGTGTGTATCTTAAAACCAAACAAAAAAGAGAGGTTGTTTTTAAGTATCCACACTCTTTAGCTATTGGATCAATCAAGAAGCTTTGATTCAGGTTTATTCACAAATCGGCTGATGAAGACTAGTTTTGAAGCCTTAAGTGACAAGTTGTATGCATGCCAAAATTCAGCATTGTTGTTTTGAAAGCATTGTATTTATGAGTTGGACATAATAGGAGGATTCAAATGAGCCAAATGATTATAAGAGGAAATGAGCTTATTAGGATTTGCCCAAGCAACAAGCATAGAATTGAGTATTCAACGAGTGATGGGATAAAGCAGCATTTACAACAAATCATACTGATTTTGAACCTGTTATGCTAAACGTTGAGTGGTTTTTATTTATAGATCATCAATGTAATCCGTCAGCTGAAGGTGCTGCTTGAGAAACACATACAGCACATCCTTCTGGTCGGACTCTGCCACGGGGATTCCTGCTGGGAACAGCTCCATTGTCGGGAATGTCGCCTCCCATGCGTGTAGCCTCGGCTGATAGCACAATCCCATGGCTCCTCCGAAGCCAAGCGTACGCTCGATGGGCTGCAGGCTCTTGAGCCTGGCTGCCTTGGATGCATAGGCGTTGAACTCGAACTGGGTGTATGGCACTCCATTCTGCGTGGTGAATAGAATGCTCTCTATGCACCAGTAGGCCTGGTCGAAATCCACAAAGAGGACGTTGTCCTCCTTGGGAAGCCTCATGATCATTCCCATGTTAATCCTCCTAATAGGGGTAGGCGACAAGCTCGCTGTCATCGGAGCCCAGGATCGGCGAGCCGCTCCTGTGGGTCCAGTTGAAGATGCTGTTCACTGCATTTGAGCTGTCATCGGTAGTTCCAGAGCTGTGGATGAGGGCTGATGCGCCCGCTCTTCCGCGGCTCCTGATGAGCTGGCCTATGGGATAGGAGCCTGCATTCTGCAAGCCCCATCCTCCAGCATAGACTGTCATGCTCCATCTTGAATTGCTCCTCGAAGGCCAGTACCTGATTCGCCAGAGCGGGTAGTTCGAGTTGAACCAGTCCGGCTGGCCGGAAAGGTTGCCTTCGTTCCTGTTATGGCCATATCGCAGCGTGATGCTTCCGCCAGTGGCTCCGCACTCCACATGATGCTCATAGCTCCAGGCTGAGCCTGTCCAATAAGAGAAGTACATCTGGAAGATCCCGGAGCCGCCGAGGATTGCATAGGTGGCTGAAGCCACCACATACCAGACCGGGCAGCACATATAGACATAGCGCGTCTGGTCCTTGCTTGAGTGGCTGTCGCTCCATGTCTGGGACCAGCTTGTGCTGAAATTGGATCTTGATATAAGGCTTCCTGATGATGCCATGAGACCTCCTAGTTGAATACAGCGCCGTAGACGCGGAATGCTGTGCCTGACGAGTTGACATTCCCCTGGATGCTGGTGATTGAGGCTGACGACCACGGATTGGATGGGTCGCCTATAGCCTTGCCGGATGCACCCGGAGCTAGGCTGCCTGCAGTTAGACTTGAGACATATGCGTTTCGCCAGCCCCTCAGCGCCCCATTCACTGTTCCCCCAAGGTCATACTGGCCGTCATCCTGGGGATATAGGCTCTGTGCATACACTCCCCTTGGCTGGGCCACGACTGCAATGCTTATGCTGTAGGCGCTGACGTAAGATGAGCTTGACAGGGAGAATGAGCTTGTTCCAGATACTGCGATCGATGAAGGGCTGTAGGATGCTGTCGTCAGTGTGCTAACGCTGTGGGCAGTTCCATTCATATCATTGTATGAGGCTGTCGGCGTTCCAGAGAATCTTGTCGCCGTGCCCGTCTGGCTGTTGCTCCAGGAGAAGGCAACAAGCTTGTAGATTGCCCCGCATGCGGAGTCGAACGTCCATGCCACGGCACTTCCCATCGGAAGATCCAGGGCTGTCGAGCCATTGATCGACAGGCTGCATGACCCGGTGCATACCCCGCTGGAAAGGTCAGAGAGGTAGAACGATGCCTTGGAGCTGCTCATGAAGAGGATTCCTGGCAGGAAGGTGTCCGACTCCTTCCAGGTTATGGACGCCAGTCCAGCGACCAGTGAGGACTCAGCCCAATCGTCCCATGCGCTATGAGGCGATGCCGGCCTTGAAAGAGTGATGGTCAAGGTTCGTCCGCTGTCGACGATGAACGAGGAGCCTGAGACGACCGTTCCATTGTTGGTTATCGTCACGCTTCCGGTGTTGTAGTCATAGTTCGTCTCCGAATTCTCGACAGCAATATAGTATGTGCTGGTGAATGTCCATCCGCCCTCAGGATCCTCTGCAATATTGCTGTTTCTACGATACGTGTCCCCGACCTCTGGGTTGGAAGTGTATCCCTGGGTTGTCGGTGGCTTGCTGGATGCCCAGCTGTCGGTATCGTATTGATACTCCCAATCCAAAGAATAGGTTGTGTATGACTCCCTGCTCTGCTTGGGCGTTGCTGATGCGCTCACCTTGACTGGAATCGGCCTGGTGTTTGTCCATGACAGCGCTTCCGTAACCAGCCCTGATGTTCCGCTCATCGATGAGAGCGTGGCGCTGGATGAGGACACCGATGATATCCTCATGACCTTGTCGAAATCGGAGCGCCCCAGGATGCTTCCGCTGGCAGAGTACACTGTCTTGTCAGAAAGCGCATTCACCCTAGCCTGGATATTCGCCTTGACCTGGCTGCCTAGCACTCCCTGGGCTGAGACTGTGTTGGCATTGCCCTGGGATGCCGAGCCGCCGCTTGCCGAGAGCGTGAACGATGAGTTCTCCGAGTTCTGGGTCTTGAGCGCTGGCGCGGTGATCTCCCCGCCAAAGCTTGAATTCCCAGTAACGTTTATGCTGTCAAAGAGGGCTGTGACTGCCTTCAGGCTGGTGATGAAGGCGCTGCTTGAGACAAGGCTCTCGATGACGGCATCCTTGGCCAGCAGGTTCCTGAACCAGCCGAACAGGGCTCCAGAGGTTGGCTGGACATTTGGGCTGCGAAGCATGCCGCCAAGGCAGTTCATCATCCTGCCTACATCAGAGCCAGACATCTCAGCCCAGCTTCCTGCTACGAACTCATATGGAACCCCGGCATGAAAACCGGATATCTCAGCTGTGCAGAGGAAGTGATCGCCCTCGAGAACGTTGGAAGGCGCAGAGCTCAGCTCTCCCCAGTACATATCATACTCAGTTTCATCGATGACGCTCAGGACCACGACAGCAGTTCCAGCGCCTGAAAGGGCAGCTGTCACTGTTATCGAGTCCGGAGCCGTATTCATTGGAACAGTCAGGGACCCCTGTGACAGAGTCCCTGAAGTCGCAGAAATCGATGGCGTGCCGCTATAGCCCTGCACGTCAAGAGAAAGGCTTATGACAGTTGAGCCTGTACTGTTCCTCCGGTCACGGATGAAGGTTGATCTGTCTGGCTTCAAGGCGAAGACCCTGGCTGGAATTCCAGAGTTGCCTGGATCGCCCTGGTCTCCAGGGTCTCCCTTGGGTCCCGGGGCTCCATCATTCACTACGACAAGAGTGTAGTTTGCGCTTGCAAGCATTGCAATCTCCTTAGTTCACCTCACAGAAGAATGTGGCCTTGACTGTCACATCATCGAGGCTCGAGACCGATATGGCCTTCTTCTTGGTCGCAACGATGCTCCTGGCAGCCACTGCCACGCCAGCAGGAGCAAAGCCTGCCACGGCAACGCCATCCTTGTCGGTCTTTGTCCATGCATAGGTCAGCAAGGCTCCAGTGGCATCAACCTCGACGCCATTCTGATAGACACGGCAGATCAATATCGTGCTTCCTGAGTTGTTCTTGAAATATGAACCTGCGGTGGACTCGATCACAGCCTGATAGGCATCAGAGACATCGAGTATGGACACTCCCTCGGTCTCAAAGCTCTGGTTGTAGGTTTCAGATGCAGAGTCCGTGTCGGTTATCACGCACTTGAACATCGCGAAGGAGTCCACCATCGTATGATCCACAGACAAGGCATCCGTGCTTCCTGCAACCGCAGTCCATGTGGAGCCGTTCGTGGATTTCTTCCAGACGTAACTCAGATTCAAGGTGTCCCTGGTGGTTCCGCGGATAAGCTCCGCCTTGATTGGAAGTGATGCTGGCGCGCCGTTCTTGAACTGGCTCCCGCCCGTCGCATAGGCACGTGCCACGACAAACGAGGTGCCGTTGGCAACCCTGGACAGAGTCACCTTTATCTCGACAGGGAAATCCAGCCCAAGGGTCTGGTCGGGGTAGGTGCCTGTGAACTTGTATTCGACTTGCCAGGCATCGCCTATGAGCTTGTCCTCAGCAACAGTCAAGGCCCCGGTGTTGACGTTGATCGTCTCTCCGTTCGAGCCGGATGCGACCAATACCCAACCCCCACCCGAGAACCTCCTGTGCCACTTCTTGTTGCCCATGGCTGGAAGCAGGCTTGTCGCAGAGCCAGCCTTGATGACAGTCGGTGTGAGAATCAGGCTTGTTTCTCCTGCCCATGATGGGATGAGCGCCTGGTTGCTCGTGTCGTAGAGGCTTGTCAGCGGCAGATTGCTGTCGATGCCGGTGATGATTGATATCCCGTCGGTATAATCCATTAACGTAAATGATGCGCTTGTCTTTGCCACCTTCCTATCTCCTATAATTCAAGGCCGTCAAAATCGACCTCGCAGCTGAGGACCGTCCTTCCTGGACAGTCCGATGAATCTATATCAATGGTCTTATGGCCAATTGCTTTCTGCGATGCATTCCAATCAGAATCAGACGATGCATTGCCAGAGCTTCTCTTCCACTGGAATCGCCAGTCCTCAAGTGAGCTGGTCACTTCCTCCAGGTTCAGGAACACATGGCACGTCATGGTTGTGGAGACCCTGCCGATGCGGAATGCACTGCCGTTTGAGGAGTCGACCCGGAGGGTGAATGACTTCCCGTCAACTCCTCTGGGACCGGCCTTGCCTATGGTGTCGCTTCTGCCCCTAGCCACAGTCTCGATGATAGCCTGAGCGTTGAGGCTGAAAGCTGATATGCCTATTGCTGAGTACTGCAAGACACTGTTTCCATCAGAGCTTACCTTGGCGATCACCATCACATTCACGTCCAGGCCGGTGAAGACGGTGTCGTGAAGCCTCACCAAGGCTCCAAGAGCAATGTCTGTCCTGGAGCTGAAGCTGTACTGCGAGTTGCAGAAGCGATGGTACTGCCCGAGAAGATTCGCATGCGCCTGCGCCAAGGTCCTGTCATGAACATACACAAGCTCTTCGCTTATGATGCTGTCCGACTGGCCCGGATCAATGGCTATGTCAGCAGTTCTTGCAATGCAGGTCTCCTTCTCGTAGACGATGCTCCCATATGCATCAAGACGGGTTATGAAGTACGGAAGGTGACCCTTGTTCTCGGTCTCTATCTTAAGGCATGGCCCTCCTGCGGCAGTGATCGTTGAGATTATGTCAGCGCTAGGGCAGGTGAATTCCTGCCTCACGCTGGATACTGCGATGATGGCATTGCTGCCAACAAGGTCAAGCTCGCTTTCGGCATTGCATGCCTCGATGAGCGCGGGCTCACGGAATTCGTCGATCGCAGCCTCAGTCCAGTCAGAGTCCGAGTAGACTTCCGTCCCATCGAAATGCTCTCCTGCACCCAGCTCCATGTTGCAGTACGGATGGCTCGCGTCCTTTCCTGATGCATTGCGGTAGACAAGATAGCCAGAGGCAGTGCCAAGGCTCCTGAAGGAGACTCTTGCTGACCTGTACTGGCGGATCTTCTTGGATAGGACGATAGCCTTTCCATTGGAGACCACCAGTGAATTGCCATCAAGATCGGGGATTCCAGCCACCGATTGGCAATCGACCTTGTAAAGCCGAAGCTCCCCGAGATTGTCAAAGTAATACACATGCCCGAGCTCATAGAGCATCTGGTCCATGATATCTCGGCAGGTTGCTGATGAGTCCACGGTCTTGGTGACCACATCTGAAAGCGTCAGGCACTGGCTCGACACCGTCACGCCCGCTGCTGTGCAGATTGCTGTTATTGCAGCCGAGACAGCGCAGTTGAAGAGATGATGGCCGCTCTTGATGAAGGGCTTGCCGAAAAGACGGGTGCCGACATCCTCAAGTGTTATGCTCATCGCCTTCTCACCAGTCTCGGCAATGGACCAGCTGTAGTTGGTTGAAAGATAGCCTGTAAAGAGAACTGTGTGGCTATCCTTCAGGACAGCCTTGATGTCTCCATCTGTGGCTATGATGTCCTCAATGGATGGGCATCGGCGATTGACCTGGAGCGTCGCCTGATTTGATGAGCTCTTCAGGCCATTGAGCAATTGATGAGTGAAGCTGATGGAACGACCCACCAAGCCCTCGTTGATTATCGTCTGCACAGAGCTGTGGCCTTTCTCAAGGTCGCCCCCAAGGAAGGTCAGCTCAAGAGATGGATTGCTGATTGTCATTACGAAGTCACTCCAAGATATGCAAGCTCATCGAACTCATTCCTGATCATGCGGGCAAAGGCCCTCATGCCGCCATCTCCAACGACAGGCGCTTCCTGATAGATGTTTATGGTCACCTGTGTGGCTCCCTGGTAGCTTGCCGAGCTTACCGCAGTCCCTGTCGAGACGCTGTCGCTTGCTGCAGAGTCATTGAGAGCGAAGCTGTCCCACTGGGCAAGCCGGGCCTCAAGCCCTGAGAATGCATCGCTTGAGAAGGAGCCTGGGCTTGCCCCATAGCTTTTCTGGTCAAACCAGTGAGTCAGGTTCCAGGCGCAGATGGCTACGCAGTCGCCCATATACTCAAGCCAGTCGCCAAGCCAGCTGAACAGATCGGCCACATATTCTATCGGGCTCATCAGGATAGTGAATACCTTTCCCAACAGCGCAACAATCGGCGTCAATGCTGTGAACACAAGCGCCACGAGCTCAATCACAGGAGAGAGCAGCTGGAAGATCGGGGCGAACACTGTTGTCAGGATCGCTCCTATTATCTGCATTATCGGATAGATTGCATCCAGGATGGGCAGAAACACACCAGCAAGTGACTGGCCAATCCACTTGAGAGCGTCCATCAGAGGAGCTATGACAGTGGACAATGCCGGAGCCATCACCTCTGCAAAGCCCTCGAAAATCTTCACAAGGATTGCAATGATGGGATTGCTTGAGAAGATCATCTCCATCAGCGGTCTCACTGCTGAGACCAGGCTTCCTATGGACTGGCCAAGTGAGCTGAATATCCCGGCGTCAGAGCTGACCACGTCTGTAATCGATGTGAAGGCATCCTTGAAGTCAGTGAAGACCTGCACCCAGGTCAGGACCTTGGCTGGTTCTTCTTCTCCCCCACCATCATCACCTCCTGTGCCGCCTGAGCTTCCGCCGGTCAGTATGCTGAGCTGGTCTGATGCCTCGGACTTGTGGCTTATCAGCTCAAGCTCAGGAACGACTATTTTATTGAGCGCCTCAGCAAAGCCCTCAACGCTGTCTCCATATACAGATTCGAGGGCCTTGCCTGTGGTTGTGCCGACAGTCTTCACTGTCGATACTACATCCTCAAAACTCTCTACGAAGATGTCGCTCAGCCCTTCGAATGCTTTGTCTGCAGCTGCCTTCTGCTCTTCCTTGGAAACCAGTCCGAAGGCCCTTGCCCACGTCTTGGCTGTTCCCTCGGGGTTATTTGCAAAGCCTGGTGATGTGACTGCTGCAAATGCAGTGGCAGTGCCTTTCTTCACAATATCGATGAACTCGTTCTGGTCCTTGTGTGAAAACTCGTTGAAGGCCTGGGTCTTGCCCTTGAAGGTTATCTCCTGGTCGCCGATGATCATCTTGCTGATCGGGTTCTGGATGGCCTCGAGCCAGCCAATGCTGAATGCATCGCTTACGGCTGAGGATATGGCATCTCTGATCGAGGTGCCGATGCAGCCTATCCAGGCTATTATTCCGGTGCCGATTGCATCAAGGGCCTTTGGGATGGTGATGAAGAAAGCCTTCACCGCAGCTTCTGCCAATACGTAGATGTTCTCGATGGCAACTGTGAATATTGTCTTTATGGATTCCCACTCAAAGGTTTTCTTGATCATGCCCCAGAGTGTGTCCAGGGCGAGCCTGCCCACCTCTGGAAGATTTGCGATCACAGCACCGACGTAGTTTATGATGCCTGAGATGTTGGTGTAGGAATCGGAGAGGAAGGTGTCGAAATTGGCGATGAAGGGACCGAAGTTGTAGTCCAGCACACCGCCGACTGCCTGCTTGATGTCACCCCAGGTGTTCTTTATGTTGGTCAGGTGCTGGGAGGTGTCCATTTCAGCCATGGCCTTGGAATAAGCGCCAAGAGATCTTATGACCTCATCAACAGCAGCTCCGCTTGCCAGCTGTTCCTTAGTCAGTCCAGCAACGTTGATGCCCAGCTTCTTGATCTGGGTTGTGGTGCCGTTGTAGGTACCCAGCAAGGTGGTCATCGAGGAATTGAGATCCTTGCCGGTGACATTGGAAAGATATACCGAAGCCGATGATATCTTATCAATCTCTTCTGAGCTCTTGCCAAGCGCTGCAAGCTCCGCCACCATGGACTCGATGTCGTCCTTCTCCTGGAGCGTCTGCCTGGAGAGATCATCGATGGTGCCGACGAGCTTGTCGTAGGCCTCGGTGTCACCTATGGCATAAGCCAGCTGGCGGTAAGAACGCTCTGCGGCTGCATAGTTGGAGAAGCAGTCTGATACGGCTGCTCCGAGCTTCTTCACTGTTGCGATGACGGCAGTCACCGAGAATGCTGTCTTGAGCATGGAGCTCAGCTTGGCGGCAGAGTCCTTGAGGGATCCGAGATCGCTGGCTGCAGACTTCACGGCCTTGCCAATGTCGTTCTGGCCCTTGATTATGACTTTCGCCTGTGTGGCCATGATATGTCCTCCAAAATGAAAAAATTGCCTTGGCCGATAATTAGAGCTATAGTGTTGTTCAGGGAGAGAAAAAATGAAACCTTTAAGAACTATCTTCATTATCTTGATGATGCTTATCAGTTTACCTCTGTTTGCAGTTACAGATGATTATATATCAGGCTACAAGCAAGGATATTCAGATGCGCTGCAGCAGAAACCTAATCAGTATTCTGCTGATATCAGCACTCAACAAAACAGCCAATGGATAATAGAATACTATGTTGATGAATTTGGAGATCCGACAGATGAGGGATATATTACCCAGAAATCATACAGCTCTGGAACATTCAGCAATTCTGCCACTACCAACAGTGAACTAAAATGGTATTTTCTCATTGATAACGATTCCGCCTCTATTAGCCTAAGAGAATATGGAAGCTATGTTGTGAAGGGCGATTATGATGGCGACTTATACAATATTCGCATCAAGACAGAAGAGAAAACATACGACTTGCGTGGAATCAACTACAGTGATAGAATTCGCATCTCCAATTCACCAGAAACCTTACTCAAGATACTCAACGAAGGGAAGAAGATTAAAATTGCAATTTCCGAAGAATCAAGATATTCACACTCAACCTATAATTTAGGTGAATTTGATTGCTATGGATTTTCAGAAATCTTCAAAGAACTGAATCCTTGAGCCACTTAGTGTTTTCCTTTTGACGCCATCTTCTTCATCTGGTCATTCAGATGCTTGCGGTAATTGAGCTGGATCAGCTTGAGCACCTGCATGCTCATGTACGGCTGGTCCAGCGTGCATCCGCCGAATGGCATCATCCTGAAGTCTCCCTTCTCCGAGTCGGCCACGGGAAGGTACAGGTCCGTGATGTATACTAGCCAGCGACCGTATTCCCGGAAGAGCTCAGAGCTGTATCGTCCGTTGAAGACCTCTGCGCAGAGGGAAGCGATCTGTTGTCGCTCTTCTGCGCCCGGGTAAAAAAAGATGCGTTTGTGTATGCCCCGATGACCTTCTGCGTCAGATCCAGCGACTCGAACACCAGGCCTGCCACAGCCTTGCCGTCCATCTTCCTCTGCTCCGTCTCGTAGAAGTTGTGATCCACGATGATTGCGGGCAGAAGGTTCTTGAAGAAGCACATAAGGACCGTCTCGCCTTTCTCATATGCTTCCTTGAGCTCCATCATCTCGATAGTCGGAATCTCCCGGAGCTCGATATAAGCCTCATC
>Ga0265294_10007794_pt1 | contig 12620 bp, 12 predicted proteins | sample MunlanPumphouse3_FD_192504 | JGI IMG/M metagenome (GOLD analysis project Ga0265294, IMG submission 192504) | Groundwater microbial communities from a municipal landfill in Southern Ontario, Canada - Pumphouse #3 | ecosystem: Environmental > Aquatic > Deep subsurface > Groundwater | place... | reverse complement strand
ATTATATTTGGCTAATAAAGAGATGTTCACGACATTGCCAGGGGATAAGCTGGCAACAAAACCTACCCTCGTACCGTTAACAGTCATTGCAATGTATTACAATAAAAATAAAAAACAGGAAATATGGCAAAAGGAAGAATATTGCAGGTCAAAGAATCTTCAATAACTGTTATTAACCAAAATGAAACCGACTATATCAGTTTAACTGATATGACAACCGGATTCAATGAAGGCAGTGGGTTAATCGGTAAGTGGATAACCAATAAAAATACATTGGAGTACTTAGGTGTGTGGGAGAAAGTAAATAATCCCATTTTTAATTACACCGAATTCGGCGTAATTGGACGAGAAGCCGGCACAAATCGATTTATAATGTCTGTTGGACAATGGATTGAGCGAACTAAGGCTATTGGATTGATCGTAAGAGCAGGGCGTTATGGAGGCTCTTATGCACACAAAGATATTGCATTTCACTTTGCAATGTGGTTAAGTCCTGAATTTCAGATTTATCTGGTCAATGAGTTTCAGCGGCTGAAGGACGATGAAAATTGTCGGCTGAAATTAGATTGGAATTTACAAAGGACATTGGCAAAAGTAAATTACCTTATACATACGGATGCAATCAAAGAAAAACTGATACCTCAGGAAATTACTAAACAACAAGCGAATTGTGTGTACGCTAATGAAGCTGACTTGCTGAATGTTGCACTCTTTGGAATTACTGCAAAAGAATGGAGGGACAACAATACTGATAAAAACGGGAACATAAGAGATCATGCAACATTAGAACAGCTGGTAGTAATAAGCAATTTGGAAAGTATAAACGCTCTTCTTATCCGTCAAGGTTTATCTCAAAGAGAACGACTTATTCAACTCAATAAAGTTGCTATTAGTCAAATGAAATCACTACTAGAAAGTAAAACAATAAAAAGGCTGAAATAAAAACAACGATCTGCTAACACGCGTTAAATCCCATTAAAACGGGAATTTACCGCGTGACTGTTAGAGTCAAGATTATGAATGACATAGTAGATAGACACAATTATTATTTCCTCTCCCCTATTCACCTTAATTACCATGAAATTAAACAACTAAATTATGAAATACTGGATTGAAAAAACACTTGTAAATGGAAGAAAAGATAGATTAAAAGGTGACCGTGCGTTTGGAAAAGCATTGTGGTCTCCTCGGAAAGACAAAAGGGGGGGAGACATCTACAAAAATATGAGAGAGGTAGAAATCGGAGATGTGATAATTCATTTAATAGACAATTCAAAAATTGTTGGTATTTCAGTAACTCAGACAAAAGCAATTGAAACAACTGGTGTACTGGGAACTGAATGGGATCGCCCAAGCTATATAATACATTTAGAAAATTTTGAAAAATTAAACCCTGAAATTTCTCGGGGTATGATACTCAATGATAAAAACAAACCATTATTAGATGAAATAAGATCTGAATCAGAAGTTTTTTACACTAAAAATTTAGAATTAAGGCAAGGTGCTTACTTAACACCATGTTCTCCAAAGCTATTCACTTTAATTAACAGCACATATAAAAGGCTATCAAATAAAGACTTGCCAAATATTAGTATTGCAGATTTACCAAGAATTGAAAAGACAGACATGGTATTATTTTATAAAGATAAATTAAAGCAAGCAATCAAAAATGCCGGGCTATCATATTCTGACACTCTCATCACTCGTTTTACCGCCTCCCTTCTCACCAAACCCTTTTTAATCCTAACCGGTCTTTCCGGTTCCGGCAAAACCAAACTGGCACAGGCTTTTGTTAAGTGGATCTGTCAGGATGAAAGCCAATACTGCATTATTCCAGTAGGTGCCGACTGGACCAACCGTGAGCCACTTCTAGGATATCCCAACGCCCTTAAGCCGGAAGAATATGTAAAGCCAGACAGCGGTGTACTGGATTTAATTATAAAAGCAAATAAACATCCCGAATTTCCCTACTTCCTGATTCTGGATGAAATGAATCTTAGCCATGTGGAACGCTATTTTGCCGATTTCTTAAGCGCTATGGAATCAAACGAAGAAATTCCGCTGCATTCAGGAGCAATTGAAAACGGAGTGCCTGCAAAACTCAACGTCCCCTCTAACCTTTTCATAATTGGCACTGTTAATATTGACGAGACTACCAACATGTTCAGCCCCAAGGTGCTGGATAGAGCCAATACCATCGAATTCCGCGTTACACAGGATGAAATGAAACATTTCCTAAGTAACGTAAAGGAAATTAATATGGATGCCTTAAGTGGTAAAGGTGCGGCAATGGCAAAAAGCTTTCTAGAGATGTCAGCAAATAAATCGTTTGCAATAGAAGAGATTGAAAAAATCAATGCTACTTTGATTCAATTCTTTGGAGAACTTAAAAAGTCCGGAGCTGAATTCGGGTACCGTAGTGCAACGGAAATTTTGCGTTTAATAAATCAGCTAACTGTGTTGGATAATAACCTCACAACCAATCAGAAAATTGACATTGCCATTATGCAGAAGCTGTTACCCAAGCTACACGGATCACGCAGAAAACTCTGCCCCGTTTTGGAAATCCTTGGTTCATCCTGTGTTAAAGAGGATTTAAAGATTGTTAAGGATGTTTTTGAAAATACTGGATTTGATTTTAACGGAGCCAACGTACTTTATCCCATTTCACTTGAGAAAATTGTCCGAATGTATAAAGGTGCAATCGATAACGGATTTGCAAGCTTTGCAGAGGCCTAATAAAGGATGAAACCATTATCAAGTATAGAAATAAGCCTTGATTCCGTTAAGGAAGGTTTGCGGATCTGGATAGATTCCCGCAGACCGGATTCATTATTTGATGCAGAGGGAAGTGCCATTGAACACAATGAAGCACCTTTTCAGCTGGTAGAAGGTTGTATTTACGATTATCAGATTAGTGATTCTGGTTTTTTACTAGGTGACATAGGTGAAAACATCATTCAGCAACACAAACGCACTCCCAATATAGGGACAATTTCCCCAAATATCTTTGTGGGCACACTCTCAATTCCTGTATTAAAGAAAGAGACTTTAGAAGAATGCACTAAATTAGAGCTTGAAGTACAGTCAGTAAAATCAGGTTATCGGGACGATTACCGTGATATGCTGGGACTGATTACAGAAAAATGTACTGAATTGTTATTACAGGCCAATTCTCCTGTTTCGCAGCATCTTGAAATTGATTATACCAAAGATAGTCAGACTCTGTATCAAAAATTTGCTTTCATCAAATCGGTTATAGGAACTGATGAGTTTGCTCAGGCAGTACACCGGATTGTCACATCGCCGGTAACCAGATGGACAGAAATAATAGAAGAGAAAGACATTCGGAATGCAAGACGTTTTTCCAACGCCAATATCAGAGAAATTTTAAATGGTGGAAAACGGACAAAACTACCAGAGTCACATTATCTGCAAAACTATAACATCGAAACTCTTCCAGAAAGAATCTCAACTGTCCGGAAAACAGACTCGGTTGATACACCTGAGAACCGTTTTGTAAAACATGCACTGGAAAGTTTTCTGAAATTTTGTACCGATATAAACCGAAGAGCAAAAGATTTCGGAAATAAAAAATTGGAGGCCGAATCTCAGATTCTGATCCGTGAACTGGAAAATCAGCTACATCATTCTATTTTTCGTAAAATTTCAAGACCCACAACCTTAATACTAAATAGTCCAGTATTGCAAAGAAAAGAGGGATATCGGGAAGTGCTGCGTGTTTGGCTGATGTTTGACCTTGCCGCTAAATTAATCTGGACTGGAGGTGATAATATTTACAGTGGTGGTAAAAAGGACATTGCCACATTGTATGAATACTGGCTTTTCTTCACACTCCTTGATTTGTTTCAGGCCATTTTTGAAATAGAACCTAAGGATATTTCAGAATTAATAAAAGAGACTCCAGATGGATTAAACCTCCAGATAAAACAAGGTAAATTCACTGCACTTAGAGGCGTTTACGATTCAGGAAATAGAAAACTGAATATTCGCTTTAACTACAACCGTTCATTCAGCGGTAAGAAATTCTATCCCGATTCAGGTAGTTGGACTATACACTATCATTCTGGCCATTTGGAATTTCGGAACCAGAAGCCGAAAAACAGGAGCTGATTGTCCATGTTCATTTTGATGCCAAATATAAAGTCGACAGCCTGACTGATATTCTTGAACAAAACACAAAGGTAGACCTGGATGAAGAGAAGGCCGACAATCGCAAAGGGATATATAAAAATGCAGATCTGCTTAAAATGCATGCTTATAAGGATGCAATAAGAAGGACGGGAGGTGCTTATGTGTTGTATCCCGGAGACAAAGCAATCAAACAAAAAGGTTTTCACGAGATAATACCCGGCCTTGGTGCATTTCCGGTAAAACCAACAAAATCTGACAGCGGTATCGGAGAACTAAAAGCATTCATTCTTGAGATTATTGAACACTTTATAAATCGAACTTCACAGAGAGAGAAAATTGCTTACAGAACTTATGATGTGTATAAAAATCCTCCGGAATATGAACATATAATTAACGATCCATTACCTGAACCATATAACAAAAACCGGGATTTAATTCCGGACGACACTTTCGTTTTAGTGGGATATTACAATTCTCCTGAACAACACAACTGGATTACCAGGAACGGACTTTATAATTTCAGAATGGGTGCTGGGATCGATTCGAGATCAGGTGCTGGTTCACTCGTTTTGGATAAAGAAACAGTCAGTTCAAAATACTTGTTACTTCATACTAAGGGGGCCAAGGAATCAGGTGATTTATGGAAAATTGTGAGCAGAGGACCAAAGGTTTTTTCAAAAGAGGACTTAATCAGAAAGGGCTACCCATCTCCATCGCAGGACCACTATTTAGTTATCAAAATTGAACCAGTGACAGATAAAGAATTCAAAAATGTGAGCTGGAATTTCAGAAATTTAAAAAACTACTCAACCGGAAGAGCTTCTGCATTTCCATTTACAACAAACCTGACAGAGCTAATGGAGAATAAAATCAGATGACATGAAGGTACTACACTATAAAATTACAGTAAGAGAATTAAGAAATAGTGTTTACAAGAGCTTGTCTACCCAAACGCATCGACAAAAAACAATGTAGCAAAAATAAAAGAAAAATTACGAAAAAAATAAACGACGAAACGCTAACAAAGTGTATACGCCATAAGGGTTTCAGTGGGTATTCAAACCTTGTAGCCCGCTCAAACTTTCGAGTCGTTGGACAGGAAACTGCCCAGCAATACCTTACGGAACATACACTCGACCGTTATGGCCTAGGCATAAATTAAAAACTAAAAAACGCAAAAATTATGGAAGAAGGGATGATTAGAGGGAGTTATGAATCATTAATTTTTGAATTCAGAGGATACAAGGTTATGATAGATATTGATTTAGCGACCTTGTACGAAACAGAGACCAAAGTTTTAAAGCAACAAGTTAAGAGGAATATCAATAGGTTTCCGCCGGATTTTATGTTTGAGCTGACAAAGGAAGAAACTGTTCAACTGGTCACAAATTGTGACCGGTTATCATCGTTAAAACATTCCAGCGTTAATCCTATGGTATTCACAGAACAGGGTGTAGCAATGCTTTCATCTGTATTGAGATCAAACAAGGCAATAGAGATGAATATTGAGATTATGAGGGCATTCGCAAGATACAGAGCACACTTGTTAGATAATAAGGATATTAGTAAAAAACTTGGAGAGTTGGATGACAAGATAAATCGTGTATTCAAATACCTTTTAGATAGGATACAGGGTTTGAATCGAACAAACAGGATGATGTCCGCAATAAAATTGGATATAAGAAATAATGCACGGGTCATAACACGCGGTAAATCCCATTAAAACCGGAATTTACCGCCAACCGTTGCCAGTAATTATAAAAGCAGCAAAAATGAAGAAACTTAGCAGTACAATTATATTTTTTTTACTTTCTGTGACAATTGCTTTCCCATAAGAAATGACATTGAAAGAACAAGCATTGGAAGAGTTTAAAAATGAGCATTATAATGAAGCGATTGACTTGTTAGAAAAGGCACTCTCTGAATCGCCTAATGATGCAGAAATTTATTATTATCTTGGGTGGTTTAATCATTATAGAGCCTACGACAGTCGTCCTTTGAAAGGTTACGACAATTCATACTCAGAACAGATATTCAAGTATTTAGACAAAGCACTAGAACTTGACCCTAATTATGGCGATGCAAAATATTTTTACGGTGCTCAATGCAGTGGCAATGCTTTTATAGCAATGCAAAACTATGATGCTGATAAACTTAACTATTTTTATCAACGTGCTTATGATAAAGGTGCATACCCAAATTGGTTGTTAGAGTTTGGAAAGAACATATTGATGAGCTGTGATTTAAACGCCATCCTATTTGCAGGGGGAAACGCAGATTTTGATATTTGTTCTTATCTTCAGCTATGTGAAAATTTCAGAACAGATATTACGGTTGTTCCAATCGGAAATATTGACCGTCCGTGGTATGTACGGTTCTTGAAAAATGGTCTTAAAGATGGCGTTAGAAAAATAGAGGTGAATCTTACTGATCAACAAATAATGGATATACACCCATTTAAATGGGATACAACGATAGTTTCTATTCAAGTTTCACCATTAGATAAAAAGCAATTTGGATTGGCTGACGATTACCAACTAAATTGGGAAGTATTTCCTGATTTATTTTCGGAGCGAATGCATTCGAAAATAGAAGGAGAAAAAGCCAAAGCGCGCACCTATCTTAGCCCGCAAAGAGCAATTCTTTTACAAATAGTTGAGGATAATTTTGCTGAACGACCAATTTATTTTTCAAATTTTGCATCGCCAACATTTTATGGTGGATTAGATAATTATTTTCAATACTGCGGGTTGGTCTCTAAATTATTACCTGTTAAAACTAATGATAGCAATCATGCAGTTGACGAATCTAAACTTGAGACCTTAATTTTCGCTGAAAATTTAGGAGATTATAAAACCATTAAAGAAAAAAATATACCCCGTATTTCAGGAATTGTCATGTCTGGCTATTTCAATGCTTTTTTATACTTGGCAGATATATACAAAGAATCAGATAAAAAGGGCAAATTAAGATTGTTGACAAAGATATATGAGGAAAAAATGAAAGTTAATTTCGATTCTGAATATGAAACCCAAATAATAACTGAATTAAAAAAATAACTACCGCCAACCGTAGGCTTTAATATGCAGAAAGACAGCGAAATAGCAACTCGATAAAAACTCAAATAATTATTCTAAGATGCAAAAACTTACAAAATCAGGGTTAAGGGCATTTCTGGCACCAATTAATTGGATTATCGTGACAGGCATTGTTTTCTTTTTTTCTTCCGGACAGTTAAATAACCTAAGAGCCTGGATATATTTTGCCGTTTACTTTTGTGGTAGTTTAATTTTCAGTTTTGTTCTTTTAAGAAAATCTCCTGAACTATTAAATTCCAGAGGGAAGGTTCAGGAGGGAACGAAGTCTCTGGACAAGTATCTTATTTTTAGTTACTTTTTTCTGGCAATTATTGTTACCCCACTCACAGCCGGGCTTGATGTAAGATATAATCTTTTCACGATTCCCTTCCAATACATATATCTCGCAATTATACTATACATTCTATCTGCAGCTTTTTCACTTTGGCCTATGCTTCACAATCCATTTTTTGAAGGTACAGTAAGAATTCAAAATGACAGGATGCAAAAAGTAATAAAATCAGGCCCATATAAATTTGTCCGGCATCCAGGATATATTGGAATGCTTTTCGGCTCATTCCCTTTGCCTTTTGCATTTGGATCAGCACTTGGTCTGATCCCGGTAATTATTATGGTAATAATTATTTTTGTAAGGACATTTTATGAAGACAGAACATTACAAAAAGAATTGCCGGGTTATTCTGATTACTGCAAAGAAGTTAAATATAGATTAATCCCATTTCTTTGGTAAAAAAAAAACTAATTTTTCCTTCACGCCAAAAACATTAAAAAATTCAGGATTAAAGATTGCCATTGTTTTTATTCATGATAAAATAAAATTTGAAGTTTGGTTAGCAGGAGTCAACAAACAAAGTCAGTTAAAACATTGGAAAATATTTAAAGAAAGCAATTGGAATCTATACCGTATCCCTATTGATACAAAAGGTATCGATTTTATTGTAGCACATGATTTGGTCGATAATCCGGATTTTAATGATTTAGATACCTTGACAAAACAGATTGAAACCGGGACATTTAAGTTTACAAAAGATATATTGAATTTCTTAACTAAAAAATCTGATTGATTTATTACATTTAAGGGAAAAATTGCCAGCGGCTAACAAATGGTATAAGCAATGTCGGGATTTGTGGAGAGCACAAGGCCTCTCTTGCCTTAAAAATACGGTAAACTGATAAGATAGCGCCCTGAAAACCGCCAATGCTCATACCATCGACCGTTAGCGGTCATTGAAGTGCAAATAAGAAAAATAACAAACTCAAAACATGGTACTAAACACAAAAATTCAGGTTGAAGGGAAAGAAATAGCGGTCATACTTGATAACGAGCAAGAATACATTTCATTGACCGATATGCTTAAAGCAAAGGATGGTGATTTTTTCATCGCCGATTGGTTGCGTAATCGTAATACCATTGAGTACCTCGGTATTTGGGAGTCGGTTTATAATCCTGATTTTAATTATGGCGAATTCGCCATAATTAAAGGTCAGGCAGGATTAAACAGCTACAAATTAAGCGTGAAAGAATGGGTCCAAAAGACAAATGCCATAGGATTGAAAGCCAGTACCGGCCGATATGGGGGTACTTATGCCCATCCTGACATAGCGTTTGAATTCGGAATGTGGATCAGTCCACAATTCAAAATATATCTTGTAAAAGAGTTTCAACGGCTAAAGAGCGATGAAAATAACCGGTTGAAATTAGATTGGAACTTACAAAGAACCTTGTCCAAGGTTAACTATCAGATTCATACCGATGCTATTAAAGAGAATCTCATGCCTCAAAAAATTACAAAACGACAGATAACTTATGTTTATGCAAATGAAGCCGATCTTTTAAATGTAGCTCTTTTCGGAATAACAGCTAAAGAATGGCGGGATAATAACCCGGAAAAAAGTGGGAATATCAGAGATTACACAACATTGGAACAACTTGTTGTATTGAGCAATATGGAAAGCATAAACGCCTTGTTGATTCAACAAGGTTTATCGCAAACAGAACGACTTCTCCAACTCAACAAAGTTGCTATTACACAGATGAGATCACTACTGGAAAGCAAAGCAATGAAAAAACTTAAATAAAAAACAACGAACCGGTAACACGCGTTAAATCCCATTAAAAAGGGAATTGCCACGAAATCGTTAGTGGCAATAGTGCGAAGATCGAAACACATAAATAATTATGACAGAAAAACAGATTGAAAAAATAAAATTGTCGATTAAAAAACACCGTGCTGCATTGACAGCTGAGAAACGCAAATATGGTGGATTTGATGATAGTGTTGGCAGGCGATATTATATTTCTGATTTGTATATGCAGATTGAAGATTATCAAGGAGCAATTACCTACAAAAAGTGGTTTGATAAAAACTTTCCAGACGATATTGGAGGACCATTGCTTTCTCTAAATTGGTCAATTGCTTATTTTGGACTTGGACAATTAATTGACGCAAAGATTTATACGATTGATACTGCTTTTCAAAATGTCTATCTGCATGGATTACTACTTGACAGAGAGATTAGCCGGATTGACATGTATGAGCATGGATACGATTTGCTTGGATTTGCAAAATCAATGATTAAGGATTGCAAAAAAGTATCGACAAGACCTTACCTTGATTGGCTTACATCATTCATTGATACTGACGAGTATAAACAACCGATTAATAGATACATTGCATTAAACAAACTGTTAAAATATGAAAATAACCGTGAAAAAAAGTCTGAGTTGATTGACTGCATAAGTGAATTAGAAAACACAAATAAAAACAGAAAAAAATAACTACAGCCCACAAAACGCGGTCAAAAAACATGCCGGTTTTCATGGGTTTTAAAGCGTTTAGTTCCGCCTTAGGTTTTTGCAACGGTGGATACAGACGCAGCACCGCAATCCGGCACATTTCATACCGCCAAATCGTTGGGGGCAAGCATACAAAACAGCTCGAATTGAAGACAATAAATGATTTACAAAATGGATTTTTTGGATTTAGCAAAGCAACGTTGCACTATTCGTTCTTTCTCTGACAAAACAATAGAAAAAGAAAAACTTGATTATATTTTGGAATCCGGACGTGTTGCTCCTTCAGCGTGTAATAAACAGCCTCAAAGAATAATTGTTGTTCAAAATGAAAAAAACATTGGGAAAGTTCAGAAAGCATACAAAACATTTGGTTCTAAATGCGTTATGATCATTTGTAGAGATGAGAGAAACGCATTGGTCAGACCATTTGATGATAAATGTTCCGGCGATTTAGACATTGGGATTGTTTCAGATCATATGATGTTAGCAGCACGAGAAAAAGGAATTGGAAGTGTTATGGTCGGATTATTTGACCCACGGATAATAAGAAATGAATTTGATTTACCTGATTACATTCATCCAACGGCGTTATTAATCTTGGGATATCCCAAAGAAAGTTTTTTGGATGCAAATAGACATCAGACACAACGAAAACCAATCAGCGAAACTGTGATGATGGAAAAATATATTGAATAAAACAGGACAAATAACTAATGCCAGCCCATAACATGAACGGCTTTACAATTAATCAAGCCAGAGGCGTTAGCAGATTAATTAGCGACAGGTTTGATTTGACATTGGAATGTATTAGACGTTTTTACCGAGGCATAGAAAGCCCACTTTCAAAAACCTTAACAAACTACAAAGATTTTTTTGACTTGTTTCTTTATTTCAAAGGTTATGTTGACTTCTTTCATTTACAAGACTTTATTGACCAACATGAACAAATTGAGTTCTCTTTACCATTTGACAATTTCAACAGATCACCATTACCTCAGACTATTGACGAGTATAAGCAATATAAAGAGCATACTCTATATTTAATGATAAAAAGAAACAAAAGGATTTTAGAAAGCTTATGCCAGATCAATTAGGCTAATATGAAAAGGTTATAGAAATATATGACGAAGAGAACGTCAGCCTGTAACACACGGTATGCCAAGCAAATAGAACCCAGGTAATTTTCCTCTTTCTCTGACGATATTTTTATATATTTGTGAATATAATGATTTGATTATGACAAGAGAAGCAGCAATAAAACTTTTTGAGTAAAAGCAGATACGCCCGATATGGAGAGATGATAATGAAAAATGGTATTTTTCAATAATTGATGTTATTGAAGTATTAACAGGTACAGACCGTCCTCGAAAATATTGGAACGACTTAAAAGCCAAGCTTAGAAAGGAGGGCAGTGAACTGTCCGAAAACATCGGACAATTGCACATCAAGGAGGAACAATTGCAGGGAATAGCAGGCGCGAGATTGAAGAGAAAACCGGGAAACCGTTGTACAACATATTAGGAGACCAAAAATCATAGTTTATGATAGAAACAAAACATTTGACTAAAAAATTTGGAGACTTTGTTGCAGTTGATGATTTAAATCTATCAATTGAAAAAGGAGAACTATTCTCACTGCTTGGATTAAATGGAGCAGGAAAGACAACTATCATTAAAATACTTTCATGCTTGATTCTTCCTTCAAGTGGCAATGCTACAATATTAAACATGGATTTAATTAAAGACTCTCAATACATTAAACAAAGAATAAATGTATCACCTCAAGAAACTGCAATTGCACGAAACTTGAACGTTCAAGAGAACCTTGAAATGATTGCAGGCATATATGGTATCTCAAAAAATGAAATTTCAGACAAAGTTGAGGAAATGATAATCGCTTTTAATCTTTCTGAAGTCCGCAAGAAAAAAGCCAGATTGCTATCAGGAGGAATGCAAAGACGTTTAAGTATTGCAATGGCATTAATCACAGCCCCTGAAATATTATTTCTTGACGAACCCACATTGGGATTGGATGTAATTGCTCGTAGAGAGTTATGGAGTAATATTAAAAAGCTTAAAGAAAAAACCACAATTATCCTGACAACACATTATTTAGAGGAAGTAGAAGCCCTTTCTGACAGAGTTGCAATTATACAAAAAGGGAGAATTAAAGCTATTGGGACAGTTGCAGAAATCCTCAATCAAACCAATACAAAAAAGCTGGAGGATGCATTTGTTTTACTAAATGAGGAGGAGCAATCAATATGAAATATATCTATTTTGCCCAACGGAATTTCAAAGAAATATTAAGAGATCCATTGTCCCTGATATTAGGGGTTTTGTTGCCGATTTTCTTTATTTTATTGTTTTCTACAATATCAAAAAATGCGCCCATTGAAGTTTTTAAGCCTGTAAGCATAGTGCCAGGGATAACAATATTTGGATTCACTTTTATTACAATGTTTTTAGGACTATTAATTGCAAAAGATAAAAACACATCATTTTTATCCAGACTTTTTATCTCACCACTTAAACCTAAGGATTTTATAATTGGATATTCAATTCCGCTTT